>Ga0114946_10001958_pt1 | contig 14104 bp, 11 predicted proteins | sample WalLakDeSediment_FD_88676 | JGI IMG/M metagenome (GOLD analysis project Ga0114946, IMG submission 88676) | Lake sediment microbial communities from Walker lake, Nevada to study Microbial Dark Matter (Phase II) - Walker Lake 11/02/13 Deep Sediment | ecosystem: Environmental > Aquatic >... | reverse complement strand
TTGCCTCTATAAGATCCACGCTCGGGTTGATTTTCTGTGCCAAGCCCTGTACTGACTTCGATTTTATCGCCGCGTTCAGTACGATTGGCCAATGCCGGATTCACAGCCCTGAGCTTCTCAATATCGATCCAGGCTTCTCCGTCTAGGTTTCCATTAACAGAGGAAACATTAAAGACAAAGCCCACACCATAGCGATCAAGAATTTCAGGCTTCCTAGCCGAAACGTACCTGTCGTCTACTTTGGGGTGGTCTACTACTATGGGAATCCCATTCCATGCTGTAACACTCTTACGAATGTCATGCTGTGAGTAGAGCAAAGAACCTCGGTTGCCTGTAAGCACACCGGGAACAATCATGCGGACCGGGCTCACCAGATAGGTCTTGCCGTGAAGACGTTTCTTGCGTTGGAGCCCATTACGATTGGCCGTGATTGTTTGAAACATTGCTAGAAATAGGCGAGTAAAGAAACTCTAATCCATATGGTCTGGTTAACCATACAACTAGAACTCGCCTGAATAAACCTACTCAGAGGCCTTAACTAGAAAAACTACGAGTTTCGGTAGGATGTCTATATTTCCGGACTAATTGATAATGGACAGAACAATTAACAAGAGTACAGAGTACCTCTTCTTCCTCCTTATTGATCATGGTATCTCGAATTCGTCTTATATGAAATCGCACCACTCCACGAGAGCTTGGTCCGCAATAAGAATGGAGTTCTGTAACTGAATGTGGTTTGCCGTCCGTAAGCAAATCATACATTAGTTGATAAATGGGAGGCTTACTCATTTCAGTAATAAATCTTTTCCCGGCCATTTATCGGCCTTAACGAGATCAAGGGGGGTTTTCTCGGCTAAGTCTTTCTTGGATTTTCCACGAAGGATGGAGCGTGCCAATCTGGTCCTTAGTTCTTTTTTATCTGTGGTGCCTAATACGTTTGGAATAAAGGCACAACGACAGTTTGGATGGCGTGGAATCAGACCACTGGCCTGTTCAATTGGAATCACCATACCGGCTAGAGCTTGGCATTGTGGGCATACCTTTTCCTCAAATATGCCCTTGTCCTCATCTATCATTGTGGCCTGCCATTCCACGTCAACTCCAACGGTTTGGATACCCAATTGTTTCATGGATTCCAATGACCCTTCAGCGTGAGCCCGAATCGTTTCTGTTCTAGCCAACGTTAGAGCTCTGGTCTTCTTGATGGTATTTAGATCTTTGGAAATTAGCTTTGCCGCCTGCCTAGGACTATCGCCCCGAACTATGGCGTCGCTAAGAGTATCGCCGATCTTAATACTCATGTCCTTGGTTATGTCCTGTAGGGTCTCGTAGGCTCTCTCCTTTAAGAGCTTTACTTTGTTTAGGTTTACCGGGCTTTGTAACATCGATCGGATCGCAGAAGAGACCCCTGGAGCTACACCGCTCAGAGCGTTAGCTGCCTGTGTGGCCCCTCTGAAGAAAGCGGTCTGGATATAATTGTCGGTCCAATTGCCATCCTTATCTTTGATGCCGGTTTCACCAAGAATCAAAACGTCTACTCGGTCCTTGAGCCAACGTTTAAACCTTTGAGCGGCGTCCTTAGCCTTTGTAAAGGGCCAAGCGGCATTGGTGGTCAGGTCTTTTCCTTCTTCCTTTAGGTAAGCCCCGATCTCCCTGTTCAACCTAGCAAAACGTTTTTGAAAATCGTTTTCAAACTTCTTACGGAGTAGACCTGTTCGGGTCGGATCATACCGGGTCGGTTGACGTAGACGCCTGCCCATCTAACGGTTCCTTTTGAGCGAATGTCGTATAGGTTCCCATGCCCAAACTTTCTAGAGTTATGTCCTCTGGATCTGGATCATGAAAAGAGAGGTACCACGCTAAATCTTCTCGCTGCTCTTCGGTGAGCTTTACCTTAGTAGAGGCATTGGCTTGGACAATTGTGCCGTCGGCTTTCATAAGTTCAACGGTACTCATTGCTTCTGAGATCGATTCCTTGCGAGGAATAGGGCGGTCTCTTCGAGTAGGTTTCTTTTTACTTTTCTTAGCCATCTTATAGTTCCTCTAGTTCAACGTGGATACTTGGGTGATCACTTCCATAACCACTAGCTTTCGTGATTGTTGGATTTTCGTGAATGCCCACGATCTTATAAGGTGTCTTAGGCATTCCAAGAACTTCTAGCTCACTTGTGATACCAGAAATTCCTTCTATCGGACGACCAGATTTGGTCTTAATAGTTAGTAGCAATCCTTTTCCAATCGTAGCGTGATCCATGGCATAACCACTCATCTTCCTAGACATAGAGTGGGGAGCATCGTCACTCCAAATACCGCCAATCCCGGCTTCTTTAATCTTCTTGATTTCCCCTTGTGTCCAATCTGAGCCTGTAAGCCCACGGTGGACAACTCCTTGGAAAGCAGGAATCTTATCAAGAGCACCCAATAGGGTCTTAGCACTCTCAAACTTCTTAGCATCGTAGGGAGTAGTAGGTTGCTCTCCTTTATGCATTTTAACAACTGCCTGTCGGATAGCTGTGTATCCACCTCCTGTCCAATCTTTGACAACTGATAATTCGCTACTATTTAACTTCTTCCAAGATTTTTGATATTTTTCTTCTTCATGGAATGGAGTTATCGGGTAACTACTGTATCCGGCATTAATCGTCTGAGCCGGGAAATTCGGAGCCGGTTTGGTTGCACCCGAGGCTACAAAATCCTTTGCTCCCTTTGGAAGTTCTGCCTTGAGTTCAGGAGATCCAAGTCCCTTGAGAATAGCGTTGTAAGCGGCAACTTCTTCCTTGAACGGGATCTTATAATCAACGTCTCCCTTGAAAACCTTTTGGACCGTTACACCCACCAACTCCACATCTGAAGGAAGTGATTTCTTAAGGGCATCCAAAGCTTCTTTATTATGTGACTTCCAAGACTTGGCCGGTCCGGCGGTCATGGGCACAAAGAGCGTATTCCCTTGGATTCCATGTGGATTGAGGAATGCCAACTTCTCTTCGAAATTCTTTGGAGCCTTGTATCCGTGCCCCGCTGCCATCTTGGTTAGGTCTTGGGCTGTGGTGCCTGTAACGCTGCTCTTACTGCTCGCCGTTGCCACCGGAGTCGCGGTTAGGGTCTGTAGCTTCGCTTCTGCGGATTTAACTCGGGCATTCACCATAAACATGTCGGAGGCATCCGTATTGTCCAACATAGCCTCTTGTAGGACGCTCTTGTTGTTCAGCATCTTGGTAATGCTACCGGCCACTTCGGCGTCGGTCATGCCCCCAAAAATCTTAACCGAAGACGGGTTCTTGGGGTTATTCCGTAGGCTATCCAACTCTGAGTTAGCCTCATTCCATTGGCTTCCCTTCAGTGCCCCCTGTGCCCTATAGTTCAAAGAACCGGCGACGTCAATTCGGTACACTGTTCCGTCTGGCGAAACCAAAACATTATCAAGCGATGCCCCGGCGACGTCCCAATTAGCCAACGTTGCATCTAGGGCAAAATCCTCTTGTAACTTTTTAACTGCTACGTCAAATTCAGCTTTAGGCAACGATCCTAGTGTACTGGCTCCCTCAAGATACTTGGCGAGTTTGACAGGCCCGTCCGGCGTTTCATATAACATCGTGTCCGGAACTGCCACTCCCATCCGGCGGTAAATACTTTCTACCGCATACTCATTCCTAAGATGTCCAGGGCTATTTCCTTTCTTCAATACAAACTTATTTCCATTCTCATCTTCTACTAACTTTGCACCCGTAGAACCACCTAAAGTATTTAGAACCTTTAGATGATTCACATCCTTTGGAAACTCTACCTTAGCCTTTGGATTCCATGGGGTATCCTTGGTCTTATCTCCAATATGATCCTCAAAATCCTTAATGAGGTTGGACTCTTTCATCTTCTCAATAGCATAAGCCTTAGCCTGTGGTGGTAAGGCATTAATCTCGTCAAACTTTTTTAAGACTACGTGAGCCGTGTCACCGCCAATATAAGAAGCCAACATATTATCTTTAGCTTCATAAATCAACTTATCTATTTTCTTAGTATCGCTATCACTAAGAGGTTCTTTGGAAGCTTTCCATTTCTTATAAGCTTCGGCCGTAGGCGGATCCTCTTCCATCATATCTAAGGCGAATTGCTTAGCCTTGGGTGGCATATCTTCAATATCTTGGAAATGAGAATCCATATAAGGTGGAGCCGTTTCGTCTCCGTCATTAACTGCTTCAACGGCTATAGAGGCAGAGCTTACTACAGATTCTACTAGCTTGTGGTCGTAGCCTCCGTCAAGGTACTCGTCAGATACGTTGTCTTTCTTGGGGCTGTCTTCTTCATCGGCACCATCCATATCATGGTCCCAAACTAAATCAGAATCAGGCACATCCTTCCAGGCCTTATAGAGATCTCGAGAATGTTCTTCCATCAAACCATAAGCCAACGTCTTAGCCTTGGGTTCAAGCTTCTCGATCTCGTTGAACGCTTGGTCTACTGTCTCTTGGGCATCCTCATCGCCCTTGCTTGCCAAACGTTGATTCTGTTCAATGGCTTCAACCAATGAAAGAACGTGAGCGGCCGAAGCGAGTTTCTTAGTGCCTTTGTTAGCCGGTGAGCAACTGTTGTCTTTCTTGCCACCCGGACCCGTTGGACAAAAGGCGTTAGCTGTTGGATCTATAGAATTGATTGTGTAATCTTTAGGAATGTTATGTGGAACAATCCATTCTTTTTCATAGGCAGTTACGTTCTTAACTCCAGGCACATCATTGAGTGAAATGCCTTTGGCTCCTTTCAGAGTGAATACTTGGCCTCCACGTTTCTTTGCCCACTTTTGAGCAACTTTCTTATCCGAAGTCCATCCCAATAAAGGGCTAGAATTATCTTTCGGATCTTTGTTATCTCCACGATACAAAGTCGGAGCATCTACCCCATTGTGAATCACTTCCTGAAGAAGAGCTTTAGCTTGTGCCCTTCCAATCTTTGCGGTACCACTTCCACCGATCTTAGCACTATCCAATTCATCTTGAATATGAATGCCCATAAACGAAGTGTCAGCGACCCAAGATTGAACCGCATCTTTCACTAAGGATTCATGTTCTTGAACCCAAGTCGTCGGTGGATCATAGGCAATATGGTCTTCGGTTAATCCTCTTGGATCTTCACCTGTAACCCAATGCCCCTTGTCATACTTGAATTCTTTTTGCCCAATAATATTTCCTTTGGGTCCACCTACCCGAGCTTCACCGTCTTTAATAAAGATTCTTTGCCCTGTGGCTGTGGTTCGCCATACACCATCGGAGTTTACCGTAGGCTGGAAGGTTAATCCGAGGCCTGTAGGCTCTCCAATGCCGTCCGAATTAACCGTCGGAGCCTTACCGCCTGCCTTTTGTAATTGTGGCGGTACCGGACCCTTTGGGGGCTGTCCTTTAACGGGTGGACCACCTTGTGGACCACCTTGTGGAGGTTGCATCTGTGCCATCTGCTCCATCGCTTTAGCCTGTGCCTCCTCTTCTTCAACGGCCTTCTCCTCTTCAATTTCTGCTGCTTCTGCCAAGATTGCTTCGGCCTCTTCCCGGTCGTAATCTAATTCTTTGACCAAGAAAGTTTGAGGTGGAATCAGTACATCCGCACCCGCTTGGATATAAGCCGAAACCGCTGCCATCCGCTGTCCAGCAATAACCGCCCGTTCGCCGGGAGAAGGTTGACGGTTATCATTCCACTTGATATGGTATTGGCCGTTCTTTGGTTTAGGTAAGACACCCGCCTGAATCAAGCGATCTATTAGAGGCTTAATGATTCTAGGATTCACATAAGTCAATCGGCGTCGTTTTAAACGGTTATCCCAAGAATCAGCATCTTGGCTAGAGGCAAGCTCCCCGCGTTCAGAGCCTACAAAGATTCGTTTTGGTGTACCAATCTTGATACAGATGGCGTCCAAGTGTCGCTCAATCTGGCTTGTAGGATCTACCACCTGTGGCGATAAGGTTTTGGCCGAAGCCCCGGTCATAGCGAGGTAGCGTTGCAAGCCGTCAAAGTATTTCTGGACCTGCTCCTTCATAGCCGCTGCATCCATCTTGATGGTGTTACCCAACTGTGGATGCGTCTCAAACGACAGGCCCGGAAAAGCCCCTTGCCAATACATCTCGGCCGATCCGCCATAGAGCTTCCGTAAATCTAATAGATTATGAAAGACAGATTGCTGCCGAGGCTTGCCATAGATCTCTGAAGAAGAAAGGTTGTCTGCCACATGGATAACCCGTGACCAGTGGACCCTGACCTCTCTACCGGCGTCGTGTCCAATGCCCTCATGTGAAATCAATGGATCCGACAGAGTTAGATTGTATTCTACCGGCAATCCATATCGCCGATTATTCCGGCGTGATTCATATACTGAAACGTCTACTAAGGATTCATCAAGCGGACGAAGATATAGTAACTCCGTTTTCTTCTTGGGTACTTTTGCCTCATTGAAAGTGTACCCATATAGATTCTGCAAATCCTCATCCTTGAAACCCGGCAAAGGTTGACTCAAATCACCTTCGATCCCAAGGCCAAGCAATACCACCCCAAAACGACCGATGCCGCTCATCTGGTCAACCCGCTTAAGAACTTCCCATACTGGAGAAGATTCTTCATCGGCGAACATGCTGTTGTCCATGCCCCGATTTAATTCTTTCCATGCCTTTTCAAATGGCGTTTCGATGTTCTCTTTTTCTTCGTCATATACCTCTGGATTCACGCCCCACGTTTCATCCGGCAAGATATTAACAACCCGTTCAGCGATGCCGAACTTGTCATACATATCCTTATAATCAATGGCCGTTAAAGTGTTCACATCTGGATAGTGGCATTCGCCATCGATGTCTCGAGTAGAACCGCCGTTCATGCCTCTATGTGAATACAACGACCGCTGGAATTCCAACATATTGGCCACTAACAACAATTCAGATTCATTAAGAGAACCCGGATTCATAGTATCACTTGACATAGAAAAAGTCCTTAGAACATCGCGGTTACCACTGATTCAGTTTCTGTCCAGACGAGACCAAATATAGCTAAGACCGCACTATCCGCTTCGTCAGGGCTGTGGCCTATCATACTGCTCAAAGTCTGTCCGGTATAGTTTGGTGTCGGTTTGTTCTTAGGTGGTAAGTAAAGCTTCCCTTCTCCGTCATAGAGCTTAGGAATCTTGTCTAGCTGCCTTATCAATTCATCTAGTTCGGCAGGTACACCAAATCCATCAGAACCGACTCCACTTGCATGCGACCCGCGTAACACCTTAGCCGCTTCGCCATACATCTCAGCTCGGCGATTCTTATACTCTTGCCGTTGTTCTGCGTCTTTCCGCATATGCTCCGGCATACGTTTGAACAAAGCATATTGATCGGCGTTGGTAGGCTGTCCACCGAATGCGATCGCTTTGACCTCATACCCTTTGGCCCGCAGAATATCTATATGCTCTTTGCCACCGCCACCCACATCTATAAGAACGTGACTGGCGTCTATTCCGTACTCTTGCATGAGAGCAATTGTGCGTCCGGGAATAATAGAGGTATCTGGAGTCTTCAACGCAATTTGTTTAATGATTCCATACTCATCTACAATGGTCCAAACCGTACTGTCGCCACCTTCGCCCGGATCCATGCCCATTGCCCGAGCTACCCGTGGATGCCCTTGCAACATGGTATCGCGTGCCACACAAGCATTCAACACTTCCGGCGGGAATAGCTTTACCTCTTTGCCTTCATAGAATTCTGCATCCAGGCCGATGCATTGTTTCATCTCATCCCAGGTACTCCGGCGGTATTGGTATTCCTGCCAAGACATAACCCCCGGAACCACCTCTCTGAGAGAAGGGGTAAAGCCTAGCCGCTGTTCCTCCAGGGCTAATCGGATGTTAGGCGAGCGTTCTGCCCTAATGCGGATAACCTTCCGAAAGTATTTACCGGGCTGTGTGGTGTCCTCTAGGTTGCCACCTTTAACCCCTCGCTTAAAGAAGTTTTCACATGGATACGGATTACCAATAATCAAGACCCTGTGTGCCCACGTGACAATAGAATTGTAGTGGATGTCCTCATACCCACTGGCCTCATCCAAAATGGCAAACGTTCGTGGAGAATGGTTTGGACCCCGTTCTATGTGGCGTCCCAACATACCCTCGCCCTTCTGTGCCACTCGGCCAATCAATTCCGAGCGGGGTTCTAGCGATCCATCAGGCCGGACCTGTCTAATAAATAGATCGTTGATTTGTAAGCCTAGCGGATATTTGCTTGTGTCTATAAACCGCCGGATCTCGCCCCATAGAACCCCTTTCAATTGAGAGTGGTCTACTGAACTTGTAACCACACGAGCAGGTACCCTAGAGCAGAAGAACCATAGGGCTAAGAATCCTGAGATGAAATCTTTGCCTAACATATTACCCGCCGGAACATACGTTTCTATGTTATCCCGGACGGAGGTTATGATCTCCAATTGATCATCATAGAAACTTATATCAGGCCAACATAACTCTTTGAATAGAAGTGGATCCTCTAGAATTTCTGGATCCAGATTGAGTACCGAAGAAGGAGGGGAAGGTTCTTTGGCGTTCATTACGTTGTCGCTATCCTCGAGATCACCTGCCCATCAATTACCTTGCCTTTAGAGGCCACCGCTTCGCGTAACTGTTGGACCAAATTGTTATTCGTTACCACCTGGACATTCACATTCACGTCGCCAGAATCATCAGACTTAGTAGAAAGCATCCCAAGATGCCTCATGCATAACTGCAAGACTAATTCTTTACTGACCCACTCTAGCTTGACCCGAGTTTCTACCTGCCCATCATCACCTACCGGCCTCGCCTTTACATCAATCTTAGTGATCAACCGGCGGATATCTTTGGGAATTTCTTGGAGTTGTTTCATAGTCAACATGTCGTCTTCCTGTTTAAACAAATCCAATGGATCCAACGTCAAAGCAGTATAAAGAAACTTAAGAATATCATCCTGTTCAATCTTAGTTCTTTCTATCCTATCGTGGAGCCCTTTTCCTATCATTTGCTTAATGACTGGATGCTGCAACAAAGCAGTCGCCTGAGTAGTTGCGTTCTTAGGACTATACCCCGCTTTGATAGCTGCCTGCTTTGGACTCATCAGCGGATCAGCTAACATTTCCTCAACAAACAACCTTTGATTTGGACTCAATACACCTGCTTTCTTTTTAGCTCCATACTTATTAGGTTGAATTTGAATTGTTTTCCTTGGCATAATTTACCCCTTTCACACCTTATATTACATCCAAAATTATTCGATCAATTTTCTATTTGGATCTGTTTGATTTTCTTCCTGTTTCTCCTCTAAGATCCAATCCGAAATTCGTGTTCTACTACACCTTGGACAACTATAGTCATACTTCAAATTCTTCCAAGCCTCATGCGTTATAGCCCATCGGCAATTAGAACACACCTTGATCAGAGATTTACTTTGGACTCGTACCACTTTGTGCCCCCTTAGATTGTTTCAAAGCTTCCAGTATCTTTTCTATTGCTTTCTCTTTTTCTTTTCTACGTTTCAATACTCTCTTATACTCAATGCCCACCAACACAAACATCAAGCATCCCATCAACCACATCAGTCCAATGTGAACCAACACCACCAAACTCAACATATCTGTCCAACTCATATCCCTGCCCTTATAGAAGTTTTCAACTTTTCTACCATATTGAAAAGCTCATACATCCGATGAGACAACTTCCAATAAGGTTTAGCTGATTTTTGAACATACCCCACATCCTCGGTAGACAACTGGACTGCCCCAATTTGTTTCATCAACCGAATCTGCTTATCAATAGAATTCTTGTTGTAATCCAACCTCACATGAAACGTCCGATTCGGTAGATAAGCATTTTCTTCCTTATACATGATTTGGGCAATATCGTACCCAATGCCACTCGCGGTATTCAGTGCCACCCGTAACACCCGTCGCAACACTTCGTCGTCCACATCTGTCTTGTTTAAGACGTAAGTCTGACAGGCCATTAACCGGGTTATCTGACTTGCCAGTCGCGTAGGTTGCTCTCTGGTGGGCTTAGCATCGTCCGACTTACCAGGTCGTGCCCGGAGGTACGAAATGTAATCTCCAATGGACTCGCAGTAATCCAGGTACCTATCGTCCACGGTTAACTCAGATAGTTGCATTGTATTTTCACGCAACCAATCTACATAACCCCCGGTCCGTTGATAGGCCTCTTGCAACTTAGCCCCAACATGGTCCTCTCCTGATGCCTGCGACTGGACCGCTTCAAACGCGGACCTACTAATCCGTCTTAGAATTTCCTTACGTTGGTCTTCTGACGGACTTTCAACAAACACTTTCAAGAACCGATCACCCAATCGTGTCTGGTCCGAATCCAATAGAGCCGGCGTCCCAGCAATAATCCACGGAGTTCGTAGACCCGAGTACCGTTTATCTTCTTTAGAATTCTTGTAAGTAGCACCACTCACCCCGTCAAAGATTCGGCGTTGTTGTGCCATGATTTCAGGAAACTTAGGATTACTCATTAACACGTCGCCTTCCGGCGTGAGCATAAGTTTTCCATTAACCCGGCCAATCAACGAATAATCTTCCCCGTCATCTCCCTTAAAACCACTAAAGAACCCGGTCAAGTGCTCCAATGGATAACAGTGTTTAGAAACCAACATGGCATCACATAGCCGGGTCTTACCGCTACCGGCATCCCCAATTACCATCAGAAACAATTGGTCGCCCTGTTGGACCGTACTAGCTGCAACGGCCAACATCGTACCCAATACATCGTCCAAGTCCTGTCGCCATTTAAGAGCACGACGCCACGACACAATCAGATCCCTATAGCTCGTACACTTTAACGATTGAAGCTGAGTTACCTCGGGTCCTCCATCTTTGGTTACAGGTTTAATCCATTCATCAGGTACCGGCCTTAGCCACTCAGTAAGAGTATCAAAAGCTCTAAATCTGGATTCCAAATCTGTCTTCACTTCTTTCTTTGGCATCGTTGGTGGTTTAGGCATGGTTGCTCAAGAATTCCCTTACGTCGGTTCCGTTTTCTAAATCTAATGAATAGCCTGTATCTTCGTTGGCTCCGCCCCAAGCAAGATACCCAATCGCAGAAGGTTGGTCTTCAGGTGGCAAACTTCTTAAGATACTTGCCACTCGCCGAACCCCCATTGTACCTCCCACCAATACGGGTTCTTTGGTCTTAGGATTCACCTTAGGATGATCATTATCATACATGATCCAAAGACTTTTCTTCCTAAAGAATTTACCCCACTCCGGTTTGAAAGAGTTGGTTCCAGGTACCGCCAAAACATCCGCTTCGTTAATCAGCGGAACTCCATGCGGTTCGTAGGCCTTAAGAACTTCATACAAAGCTACTCCGTCCCGCCATCCTTCGGTCAAATAGACATGCGGTTTCTGCTCTTCATATAAGTTGAGACCAAACACATGATGTCCCAATCGTGGACTCGGTAATAATTTCTTACCCCAAGTGCCGTCCTTACGCTTCAGAGGGGCAAAGCGATACAGGCCTGTAATCTTCTCTTCATGATTGTATCCAGGCAAACACCACTCATCGGTCAATAAGTGTTTAGCCAAACCCCATTCCTTAGCCGCTTCTCCTGAAAGAAAATGGCTCTCCTTGGCCAACTGATCATAAGCCTTGACCAGCGTTGTCTTGTAGGATTCCTCATACAACATACGGACAAAAGAATACTCATTGCCCTTTGCCCCACAAACAAAGCAATTAAACAGACTCGTTTCCTTATCTATTCCAAACTTCTTTACTGTGCCACAAAACGGACAATCAGCATACGCGTCTTTTTCACCTTTGGTCCAACTCAGATTTTGGATATGGTGAAAAACATACACCTTGAGGCCCTCTGGTGTATCGTCATCTTCTTGTATCTTTGGCATAAACTTTCAACTAATAAATAATTATAGAAAACAGAAAACAACAATCCTACTCTTCCGGATACACCACACCATCATCAAGAGCAGTGATTGTAAGATTCTTAGCAATCGGAGCCACCTCTGCTTCCCTGTTACGATTCTCCTCAGCCGAGTGGGCGTTGCTATATTTCTCAGGATACCGTTTCTTCAACTTCTGAATGTTTAGGTCCATCACGTCGCCCATACGGATATTTAAAGCATCACAGATTTCAGCGATATACCACAAGGCATCCCCCAACTCTTCGATCACATTCACTCGGTCAAGATTGCGTTGGTACCAAGCATACTTTTCCACCGCTGATGCCAACTCGCCTACCTCTCCAGTTAATCCAATAACTCCATGGAGCAGGATAGCCCCGGAGTGTTGGACCGGATATGTCACATACCCTTTTTCGTCTCGAGTAAGCTCTGTTTCAAAAGCCTCACTATCTAGGCGTTGTAACACTTGTTCTTGTGGACAACGTGTTCTTGCGGCAAGAGTTTGATAAGTGTCGACATGCATAATTCTAATTCCTTAGTAAAGACGAACTTCCCAGATAACCGTACGATACCCCATGTCGGCCAACGTACCCCATGGATCTTGATACGTAGAAAACTCAACAGTGTGTCCTGGATATTCTTCCAATAGCACTTGGATCCAATCATAGCTTTGCGGATCCATCTGACCTCTTAATAACATAACCGCTTGAAGGCCCCGGAGCGTTGTGGCCAAAGGATCTAACAGAGCGTCACGCATCGGTAGTTTAACCGGCGAATAAAATACCTCTAACCCGCCTGAAGCCAATCTAATCTCTCCCTGTATTACAGTCTTATGAGTAGGAGCCATCATAGAGACATACCAATTCGGTCTCTGTGCCCAAGAAGATTTTGCAAACCGTTTCAGCTCATTACGATGCAAGTTATATATCGTTGGGCCTCCGGTTATACGGTTCCTCATATGATACAGATTCTTATCAGAGTCGCCTCCTTTCTCTTCATCATATAGATTCCAAGCCGGTACCGTAGGCCAAGAGATAGAGGCATTGCCGAATTCCCCTGCCTGATACCGACGTACAAAATCCGGCTTATTTAAAACTGGTCGTTGAGGCATATGATTCTAAGCCTTCTGTGTACGGTTGCTGTAATTCATAGCTCTTTTGAGTAACCACACTTTACAAGCCTGATGCCAGTCTTGCGATTTAATTTCCGAAGCAATCTTTAAAGCTGTCGTATAATCACGCTCTTTGTGTGCCTTGAATGCTAAGAGCATAGGTACCGCTACACAATGGAAAAAGGGTTCTTCAAACTTATAAGAAGGGTAGAGATACTGTTCTACAAAGATAGGCAACTCTTTGTCAAATCGAACAGGGTCAGAAATCAAGGGACATAAATAATCAGAAGGAAAATTAACATAAGGATCATAGGCATAGGAACCGGATAACCACTCATCAAACTTACATGAATTCAAATAGACATGAAGATTATTAGTAACCTGATAATACCTGCCAACGGCTATTCCTAAGTGTCCGGCAATGTATTCCTGAAGAAAACTAAAGTGGACCGCATTGGCTCCCAGCAATCCAAGAATCAAATCGTTAGACCTGTTAAAGACAGTCATATTCAACTCTTTCTTGCCGTTGGTTTCCGTAATCAAGAAACAGACAGAAAGGTTGCAACATACATCTTTAGACGTATCGATCTTCAGCAGGTCATCTTCTACATTCCACATCTGTAACACCGCCCGACGTGACCCCGGCTGTGTTTTTAAGTGATCTATAAGTAGTTTGAGTTGATCCGTATCTTCTTGTTCAATAAGTGTTCCAAGTCCGCAGTCGTACTCTACCTCTTCTTTCGCAGCATGTCTCCAACGATACCCATAAGCCCCATTTAAAGTCCTACCATCGTCGGAGAAATTATCAAAAGTGCTTACGAAATATTGCAAGGGCTTTAGATCATTCCGGCCTGCGAGCATCCACATTGCCTCATACAAGTGGAAGAATGGGTTGGCATCCCGGTGGACGTTAAACAGAACCCGTTCGGTAGGCCGCTCGTAAGAAACACAAACCGGATGAGGCATCATTAAGACCGGTCCATTTCTAGATTCTGTTTGAATAGTGGCTTCTTTGTCTTCTGCAAACATGATAACGATGGTAGCAAAGCCGTCATTAATATTACGGACCGGAAAATTAAACATGGA
>Ga0114946_10001956_pt1 | contig 14107 bp, 11 predicted proteins | sample WalLakDeSediment_FD_88676 | JGI IMG/M metagenome (GOLD analysis project Ga0114946, IMG submission 88676) | Lake sediment microbial communities from Walker lake, Nevada to study Microbial Dark Matter (Phase II) - Walker Lake 11/02/13 Deep Sediment | ecosystem: Environmental > Aquatic >... | reverse complement strand
GAGGGCCGCTGGCTTGTGTGAGCGAGGAACGATGTAGGCCCGTTGGCGAACCAGCGGCGGCGCGCCGGTCTGCTGGCGGCCGGCGTCGATGCGCACCCGCACCGGGTCGTTGAGGTGCCGCTTGGCGATGGAGTCGATGCGTGACGGCATGGTGGCCGAGAACAGCACGGTCTGCCGGGTGGAGGGTGTGGATTCGAGGATGGCCTCGAGCTCGTCGGCGAAGCCCATGTCGAGCATCTCGTCGGCCTCGTCGAGCACGACGAGCGACACGTCGTCGAGCGGCAACGTGCCCCGGCCGATGTGGTCGAGGGCGCGACCCGGCGTGGCGACGACCACGTGGACCCCGCGGTTGAGCACCTGGAGCTGGCGGCCGATGGGCTGGCCGCCGTAGATCGGGAGCACCTCCACGCCGAGGGCCCGGCCGTAGCGGTGCACCGCCTCGGAGACCTGCACGGCCAGCTCGCGCGTGGGCACGAGCACCAAGGCGATGGGCACCGGACGCCCGCCCCGGGCGGGCAGCCGTTCGAGGATCGGGAGGGCGAACGCCGCGGTCTTGCCGGTGCCGGTGGCGGCCTGACCGAGCACGTCGCGGCCGGCGACGATCGGCGGGATGGCCTCGAGCTGGATCGGTGTGGGCTCCTCGTACCCGAGCTCGGCCAGCGACGCCAGCAGCTCGGGGCGCAGGCCGAGGCCCGCGAACGTGGCCGGCTCGGTCATCGAGGTGGCCCATCGGGGACCAGGCGGTCGGCCAGCGCGGCCAGGCGGTCGAGGTGGGCCTCGGTGGAGTCGAGGCCCTGGCCCATCGTCACCAGCGACACGTGGGTGCCGCCGGCGGCGGCCCAGGCGTCGATCTCGGCGGCCACCTCGTCGACGCCCCCGCCGGTCCCGAGGAGCCGGTCGGCCCCGAACGCCGCCGGGTTCCGGCCCTGCTCGACGAGGCGGGCCCGGAGGCCGGTCCAGGCGTCGATGACGTCGGCGGCGCGGCCGCCGAAGATGAAGCCGTCGGCCACCCGGGCCGCCCGGTCGAGCGCGGCCGTGCCCCAGCCCCCCATCCACACGGGGATGGCGCGGGCGGGCCGGGGCACGAGCGCGGCCCGCTCGACCCGGTCGAAGCGGCCGGTGAAGTCGACGACCGGTTCGGTCCACAGGCGCCGCAGGAGCGCGATCTGCTCCTCCTGGCGGCGGCCGCGGGTGCGGAAGTCCTGGCCCAGGGCGTCGTACTCCACGTGGTTCCAGCCCACGCCCACCCCGAGGCGCAGGCGCCCGCCCGAGAGCAGGTCGACGTCGGCGGCCTGGCGGGCCACCAGCGCGGTCTGGCGCTGCGGGAGGATGATCACCCCGGTGGCCAGGCCGATCCGGTCGGTGATCGCGGCGAGGTGGGCGAACATCACGAACGGGTCGTGGAACGGGTCGGTCTCGGTGTAGGGCCCGGTGAGGGGCGGGGTCCGGTCGGCGTGCACGGCGCCGAGCACGTGGTCGTAGGCGAGCAGGTGGGCGAAGCCGAGCTCCTCGGTGGCCCGGCCGATCCGGCGCACCGCGTCGGGATCGCCACCGAGCTCGATCTGGGGGTACACGACGCCGATCTGCATCCCGTCACCTTCCCACGCGGCCGTGGCGCGGGGTCACGTCGCCACCCTGCCGCCCACCGTGCGTTGCGGATCGTCAGGGGCCGACGATCGGCAACGCACCGTGGGGCGAGTCAGGGGCCGACGATCCGCGGTGCACCGCGGGCCGGGTCAGGACCCGACGGGCACCGTCTCGCGCTCGTCGTCGACCACCTCGTCGACCTCGGGGAGCGACGGCACGTGGGCCGAGCCCTCCACGTCGATCGTGGGCAGGATGCGGTCGAGCCACTTCGGGAGCCACCAGTTGCGATCGCCGAGCAGCTCCATGGTGGCGGGCACGAGGAGCATGCGGACGATGGTGGCGTCGAGCAGCACCGCGCTGGCCAGGCCGACACCGAACAGCTTGATCACCCGGTCGCTCTCGAGCAGGAAGCTGCCGAAGATGAACACCATGATCGCGGCGGCGGCGGTGATGACCCGGGCCGTGGACGCCAGCCCGTCGGCCACGGCGCCGGCGTTGTCGCCCGTGCGCAGGTACTCCTCGCGGATGCGGGACAGGAGGAACACCTCGTAGTCCATCGAGAGGCCGAACACGATGGCGAAGAGGATGAGCGGGACGAACGGCTCGATGGGCGCCGGCCCGATGCCGAGCAGCGAGCCGCCCCATCCCCACTGGAACACCACCACGACGAGCCCGTAGGCCGCGGCGATGGAGATGAGGTTCATGAACACGGCCTTCAGGGGCACGAGCAGCGACCGGAACACCGCCATCAGCAACAGGAACGACAGCGTGAGCACCACCCCGAAGAAGATGGGGATGCGCAGCGAGAGGTACTGGGTGAAGTCGATCGAGCTGGCGACCGAGCCGGTGACGAGCACGTCGACCCCCGTGCCCGCGGTGGCCGCGTCGAGGGTGTCGCGGCGGAGCGTGTCGACGAGGCGTTCGGTGGCCTCGTCCTGGGGGGCCGTGGTGGGGATGACCCGCCAGAGGACGGCGGTGGGGGCGACGGGGTCGTTCGGGATCGCCGGTGAGGCGACGGCGATGCCGGCGGTGGCGGCGAGCGCGGCGTCGACGCGGTCGAGCGCCGACAGGTCGGTGCCCGGCGGGAGCTCGGCGGCGAGGAGGAGCGGGCCGTTGTACCCGGGCCCGAAGCCGTCGGCCAGCAGGTCGTAGGCCCGCCGGGCGTCGGTGTCGGTGGAGAAGTTCCCCTCGTCGGAGAACCCGAGGCGCAGCGCGAACACGGGGATGGCGAGGAGCAGCAGGACCGTGAGCCCCGCGCCGAGGCTGGCCCACGGGTGGTGCTGGACGAGCCGGCTCCACCGGTAGGGAAGCGTGCGCTCGATCGGCGGGCGGCGCCGAGGCGGGAGCTCGGAGCGCAGGAACGGGACGAACCCGCCCACGACCAGCACGATCACCGCGGCGGGCAGGGCGACGCGCAGCGCGTCGACCCCGAGGCCGACCCCGATGAGCGTGAGCGCCACCAGGGCCGCGGCGATGATCCCGCGCCAGCGGGTGACCTCGACCCGATGCTGGGCGAAGCCCAGCATGGCCGGGAGCAGGGTGACCGAGGCGAGCATCGTGGCCGCCACGGTGATGGAGGCGCCGATGCCGAGGCCGCGCACGAACCCCAGGCCGATGAGCAGCATGCCGAGGAGCGAGATCACCACGGTGGTGCCGGCGAAGAGCACGGCCCGGCCGGCGGTGTCGATGGCCACGCCGGTGGCCTCCAGGCTGGAGCGCCCGGCGTGCAGCTCCTCGCGGTAGCGGGTCACGATGAACAGCGCGTAGTCGATGCCCACGCCGAGGCCGATCATCAGGGCGAGGGTCGAGGTGAAGTCGGGCATCTCGAGCACGTTGGAGAGCAGGGTCACGATGCTCACGCCGACGCCGATGCCGGCCAGGGCGGTGCCGATGGGGAGCCCCATGGCGAGCACCGACCCGAAGGCGAGGATCAGGATGAAGATGGCGAAGGCCAGGCCGAGGATCTCGGACTCGGGCGGCTCGAACTCCGAGAAGATCTGCCCGCCCACCTCGATCTGCACGCCGTCGATCGCCGGCGCGAGGGCCCGCATCTCGGTGCCCAGCTCCTGGGCCACGTCGAACGGGGTGTCACGGGGGATCTCGACCTCGGCATAGGCGATCCGTCCCGCCTCGGGCCCCTGCTGGGCGATCTGGTTCGCGCCCTCCGGGGAGAACGGGCTCGCGACCGTGACGTCGGGCAGGGCGTCGACCTCGGTGAGGTAGGCCTCGAGCTCGGCCCGCACGGCGGGGTCGTCGAGGCCCCGCTCGGAGCGGAGCACGATCGGGGCGGTCTGCCCGCCGCCGTTGCCCCCGAAGCCCTCGTCGAGGACCGTGAAGCCACGCGAGCTCTCCACGTCGGGCAGGCTGAACTCGGTGCTGAACCCGCTCCCGACGGCGCCCACGGTCGCGCCGAGCGCGATGATCACCGCGACCCACACCACGACGACGAGGCCCCGTCGTTCGTGGGCGGTGCGTCCGAGCTGCTCGAGCATGGTGGTCCTCGTTCGGGGGGGGCGTCGCGGTCAGCGGGTGACGGACGCGACGGGGGGGACGGGTGAGGCGAGGCCGTCGGCGAGCCGGGCGAAGGTGTCGTCGATGAACTCGGAGAACGGTCGGTCGCCCCCGGAGGCCTGCCAGCCGCGCAGGGCGACCCGGGCGGCGGCGAGGGCGCACGCCACGACCAGCGCGGCGTAGCCGGCGGGGGCGTCGTCGCCGAGCCGCTCGGCGATCACGGCCTCGAGCGACTGCTCGAAGTTGGCGAAGGCCGCGGCGAAGCGGGCGTGGAGCTGTGGCTCGCTCTCGACGAGGGCGAGGCGGGATCCCCACTCGTGGGGTGCGTCGTCGGTGGTGCGGGCCACGGCGACGAAGGCGGCCCGGATCGCGTCGAGCGGGGGCTCGTCGAGGGGGCGGCCGGCGAGCTCGGCCCGCAGCGCGTCGAGCGTCTCGGGATGGGTGCCGAGGACGGCATCCTCCTTGGACGCGAAGTGGTTGAAGAAGGTGCGGGGTGAGACGCCGGCCTCGGCCGCGATGTCGTCGACGGTGACGTCGTCGAGGCCGCGGGTCTGGACCAGGTGGAGCGCGGCGTGGACGAGGGCTCGGCGCGTCTCGAGCTTCTTGCGCTCACGGAGTCCCATCACCGACATGGCTGCAGAGTACGCAACGTTGCGCACTCTGCAACGTTGCCGTGACTGACGTCACCTCAGCGGCCGAGGTCGACCTCGGGGCCGAGCAGCTCGTCGACCTCGGTGGCCGGGGGCGCGGTGAGGACCCAGCGCCCCGACTGCTTCTCCAGGCGGTACCAGCGCCCGTCGCGGCTGCGGCGCAGCTGGAGCTGGCCGCCCACGGTGACCCGGTCGGCGCGCACCCGTACCCGGTGGGCCGGGGCGCCGAGCTCGAGCAGCCGGTCGCGGGCCTCGACCATGGCCGCGACGGGCGCGGACCACGACGGCTCGTCGAGCACCCGGAGCCCGTCGGGGCCGGCGAGGGCCCAGGCCGCGGCGCGGGCGGAGAGGAGCGCGTCGGTGGTCCCGGCCCGCTCGGCCAGCGCCCGGCGGGCGGGCTCGGTGAGGCCGGCCGCCCGCCGGGCCAGGTCGGCGGGACGGTCGAGATCGAGCGCGGTGTCGTCGTCGCCGGTGCGCAGCGCCCAGGCGCGGGCCGCGGCATCGAGGGCGAGGCGGCGGAGGCCGACCGCGGTGAACGGCGCGTCGGCGGGCGGGTCGCTCGGCCACGCGGCCGGCGGGCGCGCTGCGGGGGGCGGATGGGGGGCCACGGGCAGTGCGACCGCGGGTGCGGCCCAGGCCGTGGCCGCGTCGACCCCGGGGAGCACCAGGTCGGCGAGGTCGGCCGTGCCCCAGCGGGGCCCGGGGCCCGCGGCCGGGGCTGCGCCGGTGGGGTCGCCCGGGGACCCGGCGTCGTCGGCCGGGGGTGCGCCGGTCGCGGCCGTGGCCCGACGGGCGCGGACGGCGGCGAGCACGTCGGAGCGGTGCATCCCCCGCAGGAGCAGGAGCGCGAACGGGTCGGCGTCGAGCACGTCGGCCACGAGGTAGCAGACCGCGGCGGCGTGCTTGCACGGCTCGGCCCAGTCGGGGCACGAGCAGGCGGTACGCAGCTCGCCCGAGCGGGGGAGGAGCTCGACGTCGACCGCCGCGGTGGCGGCCACGATGCCGGGCTCCAGCTCGCCGTCGAGCAGGGCGGCCGCGTGGGCTGCGGAGGCGGCGATGGTGTCGAGCACGCACTCCCACTCGTCGGGCCGGAACGTGCGGATCTGCAACAGCACGTCGTAGGGCTCGTCGTCGCCGCCCCACACCTGGGCCCGCACTCGGCCCGGCTCGACGGCCAGTCCCGTGGCCCGGCCCTGGCGGGCGTAGGTCCGCCCCCGGGGGAGGCGGTTGGGATCGTGCACGGCCCGTCCCTCGAGCGCGTCGAGCCAGGCCCGCCCCCACCAGGTGGTGCCGAACTCGCGGCGGGCCGCGCTCATCCGCCGCCGCCGAGGCGCACGAGCTCGGTGAGCGCGTCGTCGGAGAGCTCGGACAGCCAGGCCTCGCCGCCGCCGACCACCGCGTCGGCGAGCGATCGCTTCGTCTCGAGCAGGGCGGCGATGCGCTCCTCGAGCGTGCCCTCGCAGATGAGCCGGTGGACCTGGACCGGGCGGTCCTGGCCGATCCGCCAGGTGCGGTCGCTGGCCTGGTCCTCCACCGCCGGGTTCCACCAGCGGTCGTAGTGGATCACGTGGGTGGCCCGGGTGAGGTTGAGCCCGGTGCCGCCCGCCTTCAGCGACACGACGAACACCCGGGGCTCGCCGGCCTGGAAGGCGTCGACGAGGTCCTGGCGCTGGGCGACGGGCACCGAGCCGTGGAGGAACGCGGTGGGGATGCCCAGGCCGCCGAGGTGGGCGGTGAGCAGGCGGCCCATGGCCACGTACTGGGTGAACACCAGCGCCGAGTCGCCCTCGTCGACGATGACGCCGAGCAGGTCGGACGCGGTGTCGAGCTTGCCCGAGCGGCCCTCGAGCGGTGCGGTCTGACCGAGGTAGTGGGCCGGGTGGTTGCAGATCTGCTTGAGGGCGGTGATCAGCTTGAGCACGAGGCCCCGGCGCTGCATCCCGTCGGCGGTGGCGACCTCGTCGAGGAGCTCGGCCACCACCGCCCGGTACAGCGACGCCTGCTCGACGGTGAGCCCGACGAAGCGGTCGGTCTCGGTCTTGGGGGGGAGGTCGGGGGCGATGTCGGGGTCGGCCTTGCGGCGGCGCAGGAGGAAGGGGCGCACGAGCGACGCGAACCGCTCGGTGACGTCGGGATCGCGCTCGCGCTCGATCGGCACGGCGACGTGGCGCCGGAACCCGTCGAGGGGGCCGAGCAGCCCGGGGGTGGTCCAGTCGAGCAGGGCCCAGAGGTCGACGAGGTGGTTCTCCACCGGCGTGCCGGTGAGCGCGATGCGCGCCGCGGCCGGGATCTCGCGCAGGGCTCGGGCCGTGCGCGACTTGGGGTTCTTGACCGTCTGGGCCTCGTCGGCCACCACGAGGTCCCAGGGGATCTCGGCGAGCAGCGCGACGTCGCGCCGGACGACGCCGTAGGTGGCCACGACGATCTCGTCGTCGGCCAGGTCGCCGAGGTCGCGGACCGCGCCGTGGTGGCGGCGCACCGCGACGCCGGGCGCGAAGCGGGCGGCCTCGCGCTCCCAGTTGCCGAGCAGCGTGGCCGGGCAGACGACGAGCGTGGGCCCCCGCCCGCGCCGGTGCAGGTGGAGGGCGAGGACCTGGATGGTCTTGCCCAGGCCCATGTCGTCGGCGAGCACGCCACCCAGGCCGAGGTCGGCCATCTCGGCGAGCCAGGCCACCCCCCGCTCCTGGTACGGGCGGAGCGTGGCCCGCAGCCCGGCGGGCGCGACGGCCGGGGGCGGGCCGTTGGTGGCCAGGAGCCGCGCGGCCAAGTCGACGAGCGGTCCCTCGATCTCGGCCTCGACCGGGTCGCCGTCGACGACGAGCGTGCCGGTGATGGCCGCGGCCAGGACGTCGCCGATCCGGATCCGCCGTCGTTCGCCCAGCCGCCGCAGCTCGTCGACGTCGGCCCGCACCCACTTGCCCCGGAGGCGGACCATGGGGCGCTTGGCCTCGGCGAGGAGGGCGAGCTCGCCGTCGGTGAGGTCCTCGCCGGCGATCGACGCCCGCCAGCGCAGCTCGGCTACGGCCGCGAGCGTGAGGCCGCCGCGGGCGGCCGCGGCGGGGCGGTCGGTGCGGACGACGGGACGGACCTCCACCGACCGCAGGACGTCGACCGGCCACAGGACGGTGAGCCCGGCCGCGGCGAGGTCCTCGGTGACCGTGCCGAACAGGTCGGCCAGCTCGTCGTCGTCGAGCTCCAGGCGGTCGGGGCGGGCGTCGGCCAGCAGGCGGTGTACCGGCGGCCACACCCGGGCCGCCCGGCGCAGCGTCACGAGCAGCGCGGCGTCGGCATCGCGCCCGAACCGGTCGAGGACCGCGACCGGCGCGGTCCACAGGTCGGCCGCGGCGACGACGAGGCCGGGATCGAGCCGGCTGCGCACCTCGAGCACCGCGGCGGCGGTGCCGCCCTCGTCGAGCGGGAGCTCGAGGCGGAGGGCGGCGTCGATGGCCGCGCCCTCGCCGGCGATGGTGGAGCGGAGCCAGTCGCGCTGGGCCGACACATCGTGGGGGGCCACGTCGGCGAACACCTCGTGGCCGGCGTCGACCGGTGCGGCCGCGGTGCGGACCAGCGCGTCGGCGACGGCGTCGATCCAGGTGGCGAGGCTGCGCTGGGGCGCCTCGATGCGGAGCGGATCGGTGGGGGCGACGGGCACGGCGTGGGCCGCGGCGGGGAGCGCGTCGGCCAGCGCGGCGAGCCGCTCGTGGTCGGCGGGCGCGAGGGGGCCGACGCGCCAGGTGTCGATGTCGTCGGCCGCGATGGTGGGGAGGATCCGGCCCCGGGCCACGAGGTCGAGGGCCATGCGGGTGGCGGCCGACCAGGCCCGGACCGACGGGCGGACCGGGGCGTCGGCGGGAAGGGCGGCGAGCGGTCCGATGGCCGCGGCGACCGGGACGAGCCGGGCCGGCACCGACCGGAGGGCCACCCCGCCGTCCGCGGGGAGGACCAGCTCGATGGTGCGCCCGGTCGCCCCCGACCACACCGCTGGGGGTGGACACCACAGGGCGAGCGCGCCGTCGCGTCCGTGGGTCCCGGCGACGAAGGTCGCCTCCACCTCACCGTCGAGGTCGAGCACGCCGCCGACCCTACCGAGGGCCTGTGACGGCGGGACCCGGGGGATCAGCGGGGCGCGTGGGTCCCCAGCCAGGTCATGAACGCGGCGTAGCCGATCTGCTGGCCGTCGGTGGCGAGCGCCTCGCCGACCGTCCCGTCGCCGCCCATCATCATGAGCTTCATCTTGCGACCGTCGTGGGTGCGCAGCTTCACCGTCCCGCCGGCCGAGCCCATGACGCCGCGGGTGACGATGTCGCCTGGGTCGAATCCGCCGACCTCGGCGCCCATGTCGGCCCCCGACGCCGCGGCGAGGTCCGACGGCTGCACCGAGAACGGCTCCCCCTTGGGCGACCAGCGCATGCTGACCGGCTGGAAGATGAGTCGGGTCGGCGTCACCCCGACGACGTGGAGCTTCTGGCTGAAGAACCCCGAGTCGTTCACCACGAGCACGCCGAGCAGGTCCTCCCCGGCGCCAACCTGCGGACGGATCATCTCGACGAGCTTGCGGTGGTGCTCCACCTGGCGATCACCCATGGCCGCACGCTACCGACTGACCGGCGGCGGCGTCGTGAGCAGCGATCACCCACGGCGGCGGGGCCGCCGGCGCGGGACGGACGGGACGGACGGGACGGTCAGCCGATGCGGCTGCTCTGGCCGCCGTCCACGGGGAGGATCGCCCCGCTCACGAACCCCGCCTCGTCGGAGGCGAGGAACAGCACGGCGTGGGCCACGTCCCACGCCGTTCCCATCTGCCGCCCGAGTGGCACCTGGGCCGACCGCCGGGCCCGGAGCTCGTCGCGGTCGAGGCCGGTCGACGCGGCAATGCCCTCGATGGCCATCGGGGTGTCGATGAGGCCGGGCATCACCGCGTTCACCCGGATCCCGTGCTTGGCCGCCCCGAGCACGAGCGCGTGGGTGAGCGCGTTCACCCCGGCCTTGGAGGTCTTGTAGGCGACGATGTCGGCCGAGCAGACCGCGGCGATCGACGAGATGTTCACGATCGAACCCGACCCCTGGTCGCACATCACCGGGAGCACGTGCTTGCAGGTGAGCCACGTCCCCTTGAGGTTCACGTCGAGGATGCGGTCCCAGGCGTCGGCCTCGATGCGGGTGGCGGGCCCGTCGCCGGTGCCGATGCCGACGTTGTTCACGAGCACGTCGAGCTGGCCCCAGCGCTCGAGCGCGGCGGCGGGGATCGACCGGCAGTCGTCCTCGCTGGTGACGTCGGCCTGGAGGGCCACCGCCTCGCCGCCCTCGCCGGTGATCATGGCGCAGGTGTCCTCGGCCGAGGCCAGGTCGCGGTCGACGGCCAGGACCCGGGCCCCCTCGCGGGCCAGCAGCAGCGACGTGGCCCGGCCGTTGCCGATCGTGCTGCCCGGCGTCTGCCCGGCCCCGACGACCACGGCCACGGTGTCGGCCATCCGCCCGGTCATGCCGGGAACCCCGGCACGCCCGCGTCGCGCTGCACCCCGAAGGAGCGCAGCGCCATCGAGACCAGCGTGTACTGGCCCACGGTGAACACCAGGTCCATCACCTGCTCGGTGGACCAGGTGGCGGCGAGCTCGGCCCAGGTGGCGTCGGAGACGACGTGGTCGGCGACGAGCTCGTCGGCGGCCCGGATCAGCGTGGCGTCGGCGGCCGACCAGCCCGCGGTGCCCTCGGCGGCCAGGCGGGTGATCTCGTCGTCGGTGAGCCCCTCCCGACGGCTGATGATCGTGTGCTGACCGAACTCGTACTCGCTGCCGCACCGCCAGCCGGTGCGCAGGATCAGGATCTCGCGCTCGCGGCCGGGCAGGGTCGACTTGGACAGCACGTGGGCGCCGAACACCAGCCACCGCTTCAAGAGCTTCGGGTGGTGGGCGAGCGTCGTGAAGATGTTCAGCCGCCCGGCCGACTCCACGAGCGCCCGCGTCTCGTCGTCCCAGTCGGCCTCGGTGGTGGGCTGCAGGCGGGGCGCGTCGGTCATCGGTCCTCCGGTCGTCGTCGGTCGGGGACGGTCCCCGGGCCGAGCATGGCAGAGCCGGCCGAGCCGGAGCCGCGGTGGACGGGCGGGTCCCCGGTCGGTGCGGCCGCGATCCCCAGCACCTGGTGATCTGGAACGCACGGTCGGGGTGGACCCGGGCGGGCCCCCGGTCGGTGCGGCCGCGATCCCCAGCACCTGGTGATCTGGAACGCACGGTCGGGGTGACCCCGGGCGGCTCAGCGGCCGCGCAGGTCGCGGGCGGCGAAGGCGCGCAGGCCGACGGCCACCAGCGCGGCGCCCACGGCGCTGAGCACGAGCAGCGGCGTGGCCGTGAACGGCGCCAGCGGCATCCGCGGCGAGTGCTCGAGGGGCGACAGGCCCTCCACCCAGCCGGGCAGGTCCATGAGCGGGCCGAAGAACCCCATGATGCCGGCGTGCACGACCACCACCCACGCGAGCCCCAGGGCACGGGGTGCGAGGCCGAACAGGGCGACCCCGACCGCGGTGATCGCCAGCACCGCCGGGAGGTGGACGAGGTGGGCGACGGTGAGCTCCCAGACGAGCGCCGGGTCGTCGGTGACGATCGCCGCGCCGACGCCGAGCGTCAGGCCGCCGACGACGAGCATCACGACCGAGCCCAGCCCGGCCACCGCGAGGTGCCCGCCCAGCCATCCGACCCGACTGGTGGGGGTGGCGAGGACGACCTCGACCCGCCCCGCCGCCTCCTCGCCCCGCGCCGCGTGGACGGCGAGCAGCGCGAACACGCAGACGAGCAGCGCGGTGAAGAAGCCCATTGTCCCCAGGTAGCCCCGCAGGAGGTCCTCGCCGCCGCCCATCACGGCGAGCATCTCCTCGGGCATGTCGGCGAAGGAGTCGTCGATGGTCCGGGTGATCCCGCCGTACATGAGGCCGCCCAGGCCGATGGGCACGGCCCACCCGATGATCGCCGGGCGCTGGAGCCGCGCCGACAGGGCCACCGCCGATCGCAGGCCGGGGGCCGCGTGGGCCGGCCCGGGACGGGTGCCGAGCAGCGCCGCGCCGAGGTCGCGCCGGGTGACGGTGCGCAGCGCGACGGCGGCGAGCACCCCGAAGACGAGGAGGGAGAGGCCGAGCGGCCACCAGCGCTCGTCGACGAAGGCCCGGGTCTGCTGCGACCAGGCCAGCGGGGACAGCCACGACAGGAGGCTGCCGTTCTCGCCGATCAGGTCGCCGACCGCGCGGACGACGAACGCCACGCCGAGCGCGGCGCCGGCCAGCCCGGCGGCGCTCCGCGAGGTGGACGTGACCTGGGCGGCCACGGCGGCCACCCCGGCGAAGGTGAGGCCGGCGGCGCCGATGCCGACGGCGAACACCGCCGACCCGGCGACGGCGTACCCGTTGACGACCAGCACCGCGGCGACCACCACGACCACCGCGGCGTTGGTGATGACGGCGAGGATCAGCGTGGCCCCGAGGGGCGCGGCGGCGCCCACGACGGTCGCGCCGAGGAGCTCGGCGCGGCCCTGCTGCTCCTCGGCGCGGGTGTGGCGCACGACGAGGAGGATGCTCATCAGCGCGGCGGTGAGGAGGAAGTAGAGGCCGTACTGGCCGACCATGAACCGCTCGATGGTGAGCTCGTCGTAGCCGTACCCGGGGCCGCCGAACAGGGCGCCGACCGGGCCGGTGGCGATCGGGGCCACGGAGGAGAGGTCGCCCTCGGTCCCGAAGATCGCCGGGAGGGCCACCGCGTAGTAGAGGGCGAACGCCCCGATACTTGCGGTCCACGCCGGGAGCTTCACCCGGTCGCGGCGCAGGAGGAACCGCAGCAGGGCTCCGGTGCCGGTGCCGACCTCGGTGCGCCCGGTCGCGACCGACAGCCCCGGCGTCGCCGCGGTCACCGGCCGGGGTGGTCGACGGTGGGCGGATCGTCGTCGGCACCCTCGACGGCGACGGCGTCGGGTCCGGTGAGCTCGTCGCCGTAGTGGCGCAGGAGCATCTGCTCGAGCGTGGGCGGGTGCGCGGTGATGGCGCGCACCCCGGCATCGGTGAGGTGCTGCATGGCCGCGGCCAGGCGGTCACGGTCCACCTCGAACCGGACGTGCGTGCCGTCCACGTCCAGGTGGTGGACGCCGGGCAGCCGTTCGAGGCCGGCGGAGGGCACGTCGGTGTCGGCGACGATCGTGGTGCGGGCCAGGTGGCGCAGCTCGGCCAGCGCACCGGTCTCGACGATGCGGCCGTGGCGGACGATCGAGATCCGATCGGCGAGCGCTTCCACCTGGGCGAGGATGTGGCTCGAGAGGAGCACGGTCAGCCCGTCGATGGCCCGCTCGCGTATGCAGTCCTGGAACACGGCCTCCATCAGCGGGTCGAGCCCGGCGGTGGGCTCGTCGAGGAGGAGCAGCTCGGCGTCGCCGGCCAGCGCGGCGATCAGCGCCACCTTCTGGCGGTTGCCCTTGGAGTAGGTGCGGCACTTGGGGGTGGGGTCGAGCCGGAAGCGCTCGCACAGCTCGTCGCGGCGGCGCCGGTCCAGCCCGCCTTGGAGGCGGCCGAGCAGGTCGATGGTCTCGCCACCGGTCAGGTTGGGCCACAGCTCCACGTCGCCGGGCACGTAGGCGAGGCGACGGTGGAGCGCGACCGCGTCGGTCCACGGGTCGCCGCCGAGCAGCTCGACCCGGCCGGCGTCGGCGCGGAGCAGCCCGAGGAGGATCCGCAGCGTGGTGGTCTTGCCCGCGCCGTTGGGTCCGAGGAAGCCGTGGACCTCACCCGCGGCCACCTCGAGATCCAGTCCGTCGAGCGCCCGCGTCCGGCCGAACGACTTGACGAGCCCAGCCGTGAGGATGGCCGTGGTCATTCAGCGGACGCAGACGGGTCCGCGCCCGGGAGCAGGTGCTCGTGGGCGGCACGGACCCGAGCCGGGGCCTTCACCCGCCACGAGTCGACGATGACCTCGGTGAGGGTGTCGGTGTCGACGGCCTCGAGGCGGACGAGCACGGTGGCGTAGCCGTCGTAGTGCGGCGTGGTGAAGAAGACCGCCGGGTCCGACTCGAGCAGCGCGTCCTTGTCCTCGAGATCCGGGACGAAGGCCACCAGCGCACCCTCGGCCTCGGTGCGCAGGCGGAGGAAGCTCGTGCCCTTGACCCGGAAGCCGGGCGTGCCGTGCCAGGGCTGCTCGGTGACCTCGGGCAGCGCGAGCGCGATGCGCCGGACGTCGTCGGCGGCGGCCATGGACGAAGGATAGGGACCGCGCCGAACCGGAGTCAGCCGGCGCGCGGCGTTGCTGCGGCCGAGGCCCGGACCTCCCGGAACGGCACGCCGCGGTCGACCTCGGGCTCCCGGGGCAGGCCGAGCAGGCGCTCGCCGATGATGT
>Ga0114946_10001955_pt1 | contig 14116 bp, 9 predicted proteins | sample WalLakDeSediment_FD_88676 | JGI IMG/M metagenome (GOLD analysis project Ga0114946, IMG submission 88676) | Lake sediment microbial communities from Walker lake, Nevada to study Microbial Dark Matter (Phase II) - Walker Lake 11/02/13 Deep Sediment | ecosystem: Environmental > Aquatic > Freshwater... | reverse complement strand
CCTTGAACGCGCCTACAGCCCCATGACCATCAGGTTTTTTATACTGCAGGCCCATTACCGCAGCACGCTCGACTTCAGCAATGAAGCCCTGCAGGCCGCCGAAAAAGGACTCAAACGCTTGCTTCAAGCGCATGAGACCCTGCACAGCTTAAAGCCGGCCGAAAAATCATCGGCCGATGTTTCAGGCTTACGCCAGAAATGCGTTGAAGCCATGAACGACGACTTCAACAGCCCGCTTGCCATTGCCCACCTGTTCGATGCCGTCAGGGTGATCAACTCGGTAAATGACAAAAAAGACGACCTTTCCGAAGCCGATCTCAATGAGCTGAAAGATACTTTCGACACTTTTCTGATTGATGTTTTTGGGCTGAAAAGCGATGCCGGCTCCGACAGCGAAAAGCTTCACGATGTGGTTGATGGCCTTATGCAAATGATACTCGATTTCAGGCAAACCGCCCGCCAGCAAAAAGACTGGGCCACCTCTGACAAGATACGCGACAGCCTGACCAGTCTGAAAATTTCAGTAAAGGACGGCAAGGAAGGTGTAAGCTGGGAATTCAGTGAATAAACAAGGGGGCGATCAGCCCCCTTATTTATTATGTCCAATTTTTTATAAATACGAAAGTATCTTCCCCGAAATCTGCAAAAGCGAAATCTCAGCAAGCTTGGTTTGATACTGAATGAAAAGCAATCGTTCTTCAGCATCGAGCAAGCTTTTTTGTACTTCTCGCAGCTCAAGACCCGCTAAAGCTCCAAGCTTGTATCTTTCAAGGGCAATGTCAAGGTTTTCGCGGGCAATTTCAAGGTTCTGCAGCTCAAGGTTCAAAAGCCGCAGGTTGTTTACATAGGCATTGTAAATGGTGAAAAGATCGGCCCTGGTTTCCTGTTCAATTTGCTGCAAGATCAGCTCACGATTGTAAATCTCGATGTTGGCATTGCTCAGTGCCCGACGCTGGTTAAAACCATCAAAAATGTTAAAGCCTAAGGTCAAACCATAGCTTATACTCATGCTGCGCTGGTTGTTCAGCGAACCACTCTGGAAAGTGTTGTAGCTCATTCCATAACCTGAAGAAAAGTTCAGGTAAGGATAAGACCGAGAAGCAATGATCTTGCGGTCAAATTCAGAAATAACCTGATTTTTCGATGCGATCAGCAAAGCAGTATTTGACGAAAGTGTGGCCTGCAGCAGGTAGTCATAAACAAGACCGGGATCTACATCAATAACAGTATCCTGAACGTAAACCATTTCAGTAACATCATCCAGGGCAAGCAATTCATTGAGCCTGATACGCGAAGCCCGCACAGTTTCATATTGTCTTCCAAGCCTTGAACTGTCGGCATTCAGGTAAACCTGCGACTGCAAAAGTTGCAGCTTTGACCCTGAACCCAACAAGTATCTTTCCTCATCGATCCTGGCCCTTTCCTTTGATAGTTCAACCGCATATTGCAGGTTGCTGAGCAAACGCTCTTGCTGAATGATGTAATAATATTCTGCAATAATTCTGGCCACCATATTTTCAATGGTAAAGCGGGTTTGCAGTTCACCAATTTGGTTGATCTCCTGCAGGCGCTGATAAGTGGTCTGCACCCTGAAACCATCGAAAATGGTCTGGTTCAGGCTAAGGCCTGCGCTGGTGGTGGTGTTATGCGCCCCCCTTGTTGAATTGGTGCCGCCACCCGCCAGTTCCTGCTCAACATTATTAATAACTCCTGATTGCTGGCTGCTTAAGCTGATCCGGGGCAAAAAACCTGCATTGCCCAGGGTTACGTTATTTGCTGTTATCTCCTCGTAATTGCGGGCCAGACGAATGGAGAAATTCTGCTCCACGCCAAGCAGGACACACTCCTGCAGGGTCAGGGTTTTTTGGGCTGCAAGAATTCCCGGAAGAAAAACCAGCATAGCGGCACTAAGAAACAGTTGTTTCAGCTTCATTGTTAATGGCGTCTTTATTTTCGGTTGAGACATAGGAATAAATGGCAGGCACCACAAATAGGGTAAGGAATGTTGATATGATCAACCCTCCGATCACGGCCACACCCATTGCGATACGGCTCTGGGCGCCTTCTCCAAAGCCCAGCGTTAGGGGAAGTACACCAAGAATGGTAGAAAGGCTTGTCATGAGAATTGGCCTGAAGCGGGCCGCTGCAGCGTATTTTATCGCTTCAAGTTTTTTCATGCCGGCACGCTTGCGCTGGTTGGCAAACTCAACCATAAGGATACCGTTTTTCGAAACAAGGCCAATGAGCATGATAATGCCTATCTGGCTAAAAATGTTCATGGTAATATCGAAGTACCACATAAAAACAAGCGCACCGGTGATGGCAAGCGGAACGGTCATCATCACAATGAAGGGATCCTTAAAACTTTCAAACTGGGCTGAAAGCACCAGGAAGATCAGCACCAGGGCCAGCACAAAGGCAAACATAAGGCTCGATGAGCTCTCCTGAAAATCTTTTGAGTCGCCGGCAAGGGCTGTGCGGAAAGTTTCATCAAGCACCTCATTGGCAATCCGGTCCATTTCCATAAGGCCTTCGCTAATGGTCTTTCCGGGAGCAAGGCCTGCTGAAACAGTGGCAGCCACAAAGCGATTATATCGATAAAGTTGCGGGGGTGCCGTTTGCTCTTGCAATGTAACCAGGTTATCGAGTTGCACCATGTCGCCAAAGTTGTTGCGCACATAAAGTGATTTCAGATCGAGCGGCTTGTTGCGGTTTTCACGCTCCATCTCGCCAAGTATCTGATATTGCTTTCCGTGCATGAAGAAATACCCAAACCGCTGCCCGCTGAGCGCCAACTGAAGGGTTTGCCCAACGTTTTGTGCCGAAACGCCAAGCGAGTTGGCCTTTTCGCGGTTGATATGTATCTGTATTTCAGGCTTGGTAAACTTCAGGTTCACATCGGCCATTTGAAGGATTTCACTGTCATTTACTTTTTCCATGAATTCTGGCAGCACCTCGCGTAATTTGTCGATGCTCTGCGCCTGCAGCACATATTGAATAGGCATGCCTGAGCGGCGTCCGCCAAAAGTAGACTGCTGTTGTACAAATGCCCTGGCCCGGGTCATAGGCCGCAATGCTCCGGAAAGCCGGTTGGCGATATCCTGTTGGGAAGCTTCCCTTTGGTTTGGCGGCACAAGGGTAACCCTAACGTTGGTCCATCCGCCGGTTACCATCGAAACCATATTCTCCCTTTCGGGAACAATGCGTTCAACCAGGTCAGAAATATCATCAATATAATCGCGCATGAATTCGAAGGTAACGCCTTCGGGCCCCCTGGCGTTAATGGTAATTTGGGATCGGTCCTCCATGGGAGCCATTTCTGCCGGTATTGCCATATACAAAACAAACACCAGTCCGGCTGCAGCAAAAAGTATGACAATGGCCAGCCAGCGTCTCATCAGAAACCGCTCAAGGCCATTTTTATATACGTTGTTTAGTTTGCGGAAGAACCCTTCGGTGCTGTTATAAAAACGTCCGTGGGTGGTGCGTTGCTTCAAAATTTTGGTTGAAAGCATTGGGGTAAATGTAAGCGCCACAAACGACGAAATGGCAACCGCTCCTGCTATAACGATACTGAATTCGCGGAAAAGCCGTCCTGTCATCCCTTCAAGAAAAACAATGGGGAAAAACACCGCGATCAGGGTAATGGTAGTTGAAATGATAGCAAAGAAAATCTCTTTCGATCCGGCTAAGCCCGCCTGAATTGGCGTCATTCCCTGCTCAATTTTCACATAAATGTTTTCCATCATTACAATGGCATCATCCACCACCAGGCCAATGGCAAGCACCACGGCCAGCAATGTTAAAACATTAATAGAGAACCCTGCCAGGTACATTATGAAAAATGACCCTACCAGCGACACCGGGATAACCAGAATGGGGATCAGGGTGGTTCGCCAGTCGCGAAGGAAGAGTAAAATGATAATCACAACCAGCACAAAAGCAATGAAAATGGTGTTTCGAACTTCATTAATCGAAGAACGAATGAACTGGGTATTGTCGAAGCCAATCCCAATACTAACATCGTCGGGTAAATCGCGCTTAATAAATTCGAGCCTTCGGTAAACTTCATCTGCTATTTCAATATGGTTTGAACCGGGCTGAGGAACAATGGCATTACCAACCATGGGCACCCCGTTTCGCCGAACAATGCTGCGTTCGTCTTCAGGGCCCAGTTCGGCGCGGCCCACATCCATAAATCTGACTATTTGACCGCTTTCTTCCTTAATGATCAGGTTGTTGAACTCCTCGGGGGTTGTCATAAGCCCAAGGGTGCGTATGGTAAGTTCGGTAGTGGCCCCTTCGATACGGCCCGAAGGAAGCTCTACATTTTCGCGGTTAATGGCGTTGCGCACATCGAGCGGGGTGAGGCCGTATCCGGCGAGTTTTACCGGGTCGAGCCAAAGGCGCATGGAGTAGCGTTTTTGCCCCCATATAAAAATACCGCTCACACCCGAAATGGTCTGCAACTGTTCTTTCAGGGTAAGCTCTGCGATCTCTGAGAGCTCAAGCAGCGAACGCCTGTTGCTTTCAAGAGTGACAAACATAATAGGGCTGGCGTCGGCATCGGCCTTGGAAACAATGGGTGGGTCTACATCGCGGGGTAACTGGCGCATAGCTTGGGATACCTTGTCGCGAACGTCGTTGGCCGCGGTTTCCATATCCACGCTGAGCTCAAACTCAACAGAAATATTTGAGCCCCCCTGCCGGCTCACACTGGTTAGTGTGCGAATGCCTGGTATGCCGTTAATGCTTTGTTCAAGCGGCTCGGTGATCTGGGTTTCGATCACATCAGAGTTGGCACCAGGGTACGAAACCCTTACTGAAATAATAGGGGGGTCAACGCTGGGAAATTCCCTCACGCCAAGGTAGGTCATGCCGATCAGGCCAAAAAGCAGGATCAGGATGGTAAAAACCGTTGCAAGTACGGGGCGTTGAATACTTATTGACGAAAGACTCATCTTTAAGAAACTTTACTTATTCTGAAATAACAATTTGATCTAATACCACCGGAATGCCTTGTCTGAGCTGCATAACACCAGTAATAAGCAGTGTATCGCCAAACGACAAGCCTTCAACTATCTGGATTCGGTCGGCGGTGCGTAATCCTGTTCGAACTGTTAATTGCCGGGCCTGACCGTTGCGGAAAACATAAACTTTGTCGCCATCCATTTCGGGGATCAGCGCCTCGGTTGGAATGGCAATGGCATCTTTGATCTCATCAAGTTGCATGTTGATGGCGGCAAAACGGCCTGGTTTAAGCCCCTCGCTCTGATTAGGGAAAAGGGCTCTGACAACAATAGTTCGGGTGCGAATATCGACCATGGGGTCGATGGCATATACAGAAGCCCTGAAAGGCTGGTTGATGCCATCAATGCTGAAAGTTATCGGAAAGCCAGGCCCCACGCTGCCTGAGTAACGCTCAGGAACAGAAAATTCGATTTTAAGTGGGCTTATCTTTACCAGCCTGGCGATTCTGGCATTAGGGTTGGCATAGGCTCCCTCGCTTAAATAGCGCAGGCCGATAATGCCATCGAAAGGCGCACGCAACTCTGTTTCGGCAATGCGGGCTTCGAGCAGCATAACGTCGGCCTCGAGGGCTTGTAATTCAGTAACAGCCTGGTCGTAGCTTTCTTGGCTTATGGCGTCTCGCGAAAGCAGGTTTCGCTGGCGAAACTCCCTTTCCTCAGCCAATTTCCGCTGAGCCTTTAATTTAAGTAATTGTGCCTGCAGATGCCGGTCGTTGATCTTGGCCAAAAGGTCTCCGCGTTTTACACGGGTGCCTTCGGTGAAATTAACGCTAACAATCTTCCCGGAGGTTTCAAATGACAGGTCAACCTCTTCATCGGGCAGCAAAGTACCCGTGCTGTTGATCATTTCACGCAAAACCGATGGCCCAATGACCATGGCATTGGCGTTGAGCGATCTCGACTGAAAGCCCTGCATGGCAAAACCACCTCCACCCTGACCAGACTCAGACTTCTTAAACATTGGCTTCAGTTTTGGATAGAGAATTAAGCCGAGAATTAAAACAATGGAAAAAATGGTAAGAACCGGGCGGTTGAATTTTTTCATATTAAAATGAGAAAATGTAGATTTAGAAAAGTTTTCACAATAACACGATTATATTTGACCGAAAAAAAACTCTAAAGTTTAAGGTCAGGAAAATTTTTAGATTTTTTAAGCTTTTTCGCTCAAATTGAATGTAATATTAACCAAATTGGGGCTGAAATTGTTGTATTTTTTTTTCAATTTTGCCAAACTAAAAAAGCAACATCAGAAAGATCGCAAAGTCTTGACAAAAAAATTCAATTTAACTCCTGATAAAAAACCATATTAACTAACAAATTTTAAAACGATGCTGAAAAAAGTTTCCAACCGCACTATCGCCCTTTTTACCTTGCTGGTTTTAATGCAAGGCTTTGTTTTCGGACAGAAGACCTATGTTTATGAATCCTTTCCGAACGACCCACTTAACGCAAGGATTTATACCCTTGACAATGGATTGAAAGTTTATCTTTCAGTATTTCCGGAAGAACCCCGCATCCAGACCTATGTTACAGTAAGAGTTGGCAGCAAGAACGACCCTGCTGAAACCACAGGCCTTGCGCATTACTTTGAGCACCTGATGTTTAAAGGGACAAGTACTTTCGGAACCCTCGACTGGGAGAAAGAAAAACCACTGCTCGATCAGATTGAACAGCTTTTTGAGGTATACCGACTTGAAACTGATCCGGCTATTAGAGCTGAACTTTACCGACAGATTGACAGCATCTCATACCTCGCTTCAACTCTTGCCATTGCGAATGAATATGACAGGCTGATGACCGCCATCGGGTCAACCGGAACCAACGCAGCAACCGCAAATGATTTCACATTTTATATTGAAAACATACCATCCAATCAGCTGCGAAACTGGGCCATGATTCAGGCCGAACGTTTCAGCGATCCGGTGCTTCGGCTTTTTCACACCGAGCTCGAAACCGTTTATGAAGAAAAGAACATGTCGCTGACAAATGATATGGGCCAGGCTTCAGAGGCATTATATCGAGGCTTGTTCCCGCAGCATCCTTATGGCACCCAAACCACCCTTGGTGAGGCAGAACACCTTAAAAACCCATCCATTATCAACATTAAGAACTTTTTTGAGCAATATTATGTGCCCAACAACATGGCTGTGGTTATGGCGGGCGACTTCGACCCGGATGAAGCCATAAAAATAATTGATCAATATTTTGGGCAGCTCAAGCCCTCACCTGTTCCTGAGTTAAATTTTGGCCCTCAGCCAGAAATAACCCAACCCATTATGAAGGAGGTTGTTGGGTTGCAAGCCGAAAACGTGCAGATTGGCTGGCGTTTTGAAGGCATTAACTCCGACCAGCGCCCCTATCTGAATATGATCAGAATGATTTTGAGCAACGGCCGCGCCGGGCTCATTGACCAAAACCTGAACAAACAGCAAGCAACTCTGGGTGCCTTTGCAGGGGTGAGAAATATGACCGATTATTCCGTTTTCACTTTATCAGGACGCAATAAACGTGGTCAAACCCTTGATGAAGTAAAAGACCTTCTTTTTGCGCAACTCGATTTGCTTAAAAAAGGTGAATTCCCCGACTGGCTTATGGAAGCTGCCATTAACAATCTTAAGCTCCAGGAAATGCGACAGATAGAAAGCTACCGAAGCCGCGCTGCCATTATGAATTCAAGCTTCATTAATAAAATACCATACGAAAACGCCTTAGGTTTTCTTGATCGCCAAAGCCAAATAACAAAAGAAGAAGTGGTTGCTTTTGCCAACGAGCATTTTCATGACAACAATTACGTGGTGGTTTATAAAAGACAGGGGCAACCAACCAATGTTGAACAGGTTGAAAAGCCAGCCATTACCCCTATTCATATTAACCGCGACGCTGAATCGCCGCTGCTCACCAAGGTAAAAGCCACCCAGGTTGAACCCATCGAGCCTGTTTTTCTTGACTTTAAAAAGGACATTACCCGTGCCAAAACAAGAAACAATATTGAGTTGCTTTATGCAAAGAATGAGGCCAACCCAACCTTTACCCTGACTTACCTATGGGAAAAAGGAAGCTATCACGACAAATATCTTCCTTTTGCGGGCAGTTTCATTAACTTCCTTGGCACTAATAAGTATTCGGCTGAAGAGATTGGCAACGAGTTTTACAAACTGGCCTGCACTTTCAATGTAATGGTTGGTACCGAAGAAACCCGAATTACTTTAAGCGGATTGAGTGAAAACCTCGTAGCAGCCATGAAGCTTTTCGAGGAGTTAGTTTTCAAGGCCCGTGCTGATGAAGGAGCCCTTGGACGTTTTATTGAGAATGCAAAGAAAAACCGCCACGACAGCAAAGCCAACCAACAGGCGAATTTCTCAGCCCTGGTTAATTATGCCTTGTATGGGCCAGAAAACCCTACCACTTATGCCCTGACTGATGCTGAACTCGATGCCATGACTGCAGAGCAAATGATCAAAACCCTGCAGAACCTTTGGTCAATGCAGCATCGTGTAGTTTTTTTCGGGCCACAGCCTGTAAGAGAAGTTACACAACTGGTACATAAGCACCACAAAACACCCCGACGTCTGAAAGCCATTCCGTCAGGAACCCGCTTTACGCCCAGAGAGACCCGCGAAGACAAGGTTTATTTCGCCCATTATGATGCCAATCAAAGCAATCTGCAAACCTTATCAAAAGGGATGGCATACAACCCAGGTATGATTCCTCAAATTGCTATGTATAACGGATACTTTGGCAGCGGAATGAATGCCATTGTTTTCCAGGAAATGAGAGAGAAACGCGGATTGGCCTACACTGCACGCTCCAACTACTCTGCTCCCTCGTGGCCCGACCAAAACTATATCAATAATAGTTTTATTGCCACACAGAACGACAAGGTTGTCGATGCTTTCAGCGCATTTAATGAACTCTTCAATGAAATGCCCCTTTCAGAAACCTCTTTCAGGCTTGCCCAGGAACAACTTATCTCCAACATGCGCACCCAGAGAATTCGCGATGCCGCTGTAATCTGGAACTACCTCAACGCCAGGCGCATGGGGCACAAGGAAGACCCGCGAAAGCGACTTTTTTCTGAGCTCCCAAATCTCACGCTCGAGGATGTGAAGGCTTTTAATGAAAAATTCATAAAGGATAAGCCTAAGACTTATGTGATCCTGGGTGACCAGAACAACATTGATTTTGAAGAAGTGGAGCGTTTGTTCGGCCCCATTACAAAGCTAAGTAAAGAAGACTTGTTTGTTTTTTGATCAATGTTTTTAGTGCCATTATTCAGAAAGCCACCCAAAATCAAAGGTGGCTTTCTGTTTTTTCAAACCAAACAATTGTAATTTTGTTATTACAATCAGAAAACATATAAATACTTACCTGATTTTAAAAGCAAAACCATGAGCTATTATTTCAGCACAAAAATGGGAAGCACCTCTTACGAAGATGCTATTACACTCGTAACAGAAGAATTAAAAAAAGAAGGTTTTGGGGTTTTAACACAAATTGATGTGAGGGAAACCCTGAAAAACAAAATTGATGTGGATTTCCGCAAGTATATCATTTTGGGGGCCTGCAATCCCCACTTTGCCCACAAGGCACTACAGTCAGAGCCAAAGTTAGGAGCATTCTTGCCCTGCAACGTAGTGGTTGAGGAGCTTGAAAACGGCACTGTGGAAGTTTCGGTTGTTGACCCCATTGCCATGATGGCCTCGGTTCAAAATGATGAACTGGCCTTGCTGGCAAATCAGGTAAGGGAAATGGTAAAAAGGGTGATTGAAGGCACTGCGCGCCAAGCCGGGTAAGCATTGGTTTATCAGGCCGGCAGCACGTAAAAGAAAATGGAGAAAAAATGACTGATGGCACCTGCCAGCACAAACAAGTGCCATACTACATGATTATATCTGTTTTTCTTTGTGCGCAGGTAAAAAATAATTCCAAAGCTGTAGCATAATCCACCGATCAGCAGCCAGATAAGCCCTCCTGTTGGAACGCTCTGCAACAGGGGCCTGATGGCAATAAGCACGATCCAGCCCATGGCCAGGTAGATCATGGTACCGATAAAACGCATGCGGTGGGTGTAGAAAAAAAGCTTAAAGACTACCCCTGCAATTGCTAACCCCCATATTACCCCGAAAATTGACCAACCCCAGGGGCCACGCATTGAAACAAGGGTGAATGGGGTGTAAGTACCTGCAATCAGGATAAAAATCGATGCATGGTCAAAAATATTGAGGTATTCCTTAATGCGCTTTTTCTGAAAGCTGTGATACAGGGTGGAGGCCGTAAACAGCAATATCAGGCTGAAGCCATAAACCGAAAAGCTCACGATCTTCCAGGCATCAGGCTGACGGATACTTGCAAATACCACCAGCAAAACCAGCCCCGATATGCTCAGAAGCACTCCAATGCCATGGGTCATGCTATTTAATATTTCATGAAGGTAAAGCACCCAGCGCCTGCGTTCCATTTTCCTGAATTAAAATATTTGGCAGCAAAAGTAACGATTTGGCAATGAATTTCGCTTACTTTTACCAGCCTGATTATCAAAAAAAGGAATTCAAATGCTGCAAAACTTTTCTCCCGATCGCGAATTCGCCTTACAACTTGATAAAAACGACCTACTTGCAAAATTCAGGCAACGATTCTATATCCCTGAAGGTATAATTTATTTAGATGGCAACTCTTTGGGGTTGCTTTCGCAGGATGCAGAAAAGTCGCTTTTGAGGGTTCTTAACGAGTGGAAAGAACTTGGTATTAAGGGCTGGCTCGAAGGGCAAAGGCCTTGGTTTTGGTTTTCCGAGCAAATTGGCGAAATGGCCTCGGGTTTGGTTGGAGCAGCCCCCGGAGAGTTGATTTTTTCAGGCACTACCACGGTAAACATTCACGCATTGATCAGCACCTTCTACCAGCCCTCCGGGAAACGAACCAAAATATTGGCGGATGAACTGAATTTCCCATCCGACATTTATGCACTACAGGGGCAAATCAGGATCAAAGGGCTTGATCCGGAGAAGGAACTGATTCTTTCCAAAAGCAGCGATGGACAAACCCTTGACGAAAAAGCCATAGTGGAATTGATGACCGATGAAGTGGCGCTTGTGTACCTCCCTTCAGTGCTTTACGCCAGCGGGCAGTTGCTCGACATGGAATTCCTTACGGCAGAAGCCCATAAACGGGGAATCCCCATTGGTTTTGATTGCAGTCATTCGGCTGGAGTAGTGCCTCACCATTTCAGCAAATGGGGCGTTGACTTTGCTACCTTTTGCAGCTATAAATACCTGAATGGAGGTCCGGGCTGCCCCGCATTTCTTTATATTAACAAAGAGCATTTCAACAAACAGCCCATGCTTGCGGGTTGGTTTGGCTATGTAAAGGAAAAGCAGTTCGACATGTCGTTGCATTTCGAGCATGCGCCCAATGCAGGTGGGTGGCAAATTTCTTCGCCCGGGGTATTGGGATCTTCAGCCATGGAAGGCGCATTGCAGATAACACTCGAAGCCGGAATTGAAAACATTAGGGAAAAGTCCCTTTTAATAACAACCTACTTAAGAAAACAAATTGAAACCAATCTTTCCGGGCCACCATACCACTTTTCTGTCGTAACACCCAAAGAAAATACACGACGTGGAGGTCATATTGCACTGACTCACCCAACCGAGGCATTCCGCATTAATGAGGCACTGAAAGCCCGGGGAATCATACCTGATTTTCGCCAACCTGATATTATTCGAATTGCACCCATGCCATTGTATAACACCTTTGATGAAATTTGGCAGGTAAGTGAGGCCCTGCGCAATATCTTTGACAACAAGGAATACGAACGTTTTGAGAAAACCCGTAAAGCCATTAGTTAAAAAAATATTCAGATTTGAACCCTAAGCCTTGCCAACCAATCAAAAATAGCACTACTTTTACCGCGCATTTATTTTTAATCAAACCTTTTAAAATGAACATTTTTGTAGGAAGCCTTCCTTTCCGTTTGGAAGAAACTGAATTGAGGGATTTGTTTGAGGAGTATGGCGAAGTGAGCTCCGCCAAAATTATCACCGACAAGCTTACCGGTCGCAGCAAAGGCTTTGGCTTTGTTGAAATGTCTGATGACGCAGAAGCCCAGCAGGCTATTGAAGCTCTGAATGGTACTGAAGTTATGGGCCGCAACATTGTGGTCAACAAGTCGGAAGAAAGAAAAGATCGTGGCGAACGTCGCGGTGGTTTTGGAGGCGGTCAGGGCCGTGGTGGATACCAGGGTGGTGGAAACCGCAGGTCTTACTAAGCGTAAGCCTACTTGCAGCTTTTGGATTTTGTAAGAAACGATTTGTATTAATAAACACCTCTTCTTTACATTCCAGGCGCGCAACACCAAATCTAAACCCGGGGAAAAACTCCGGGTTTTTTTGTTGAGAATTATCCCTTTTTGAAATTCAGAAATTTAGTAACTGGGCAAAAAATACATCAATTGGCTTTTTTATCTGGCAACAAGTGATATTTAAACAAATTTTTTCTTATCCTAACCGGCTAATTTGAAAATTTTTTTATATTTGCCTACCTCCCCCCTTTAAGCAATTGGCCAATAAAGAAACAATTTCTATGGCTATTTCATTGAAAAATAACAAATTAAAATAAAAACCAGCGCTGATCGGGTCTCCCCAACCTGGCCTTTTTGCTGGGTTTTACAAGTTTAGAATTGTCAATTCATATCTCTTTTCATGAGGTAAGTGTCGAAAATATTTAAAAAATTCTAATGGCAAAAAATGTAAAATCCTTATTTTTTGTCCTGCTATTTTTCAACCAATTACTTTCAGCCCAGGTTTCAAGCTTATCATCAATAGAAAAACAAAAGACTGTTGAAAAGGCGCTTAGCAATGTAAGCGTAACTACAATTCAATTTTATTTAGCAGGTCAGAATAATCAGATTCAATTCACTCTTTCCTTTTCATCGCCCGACATGGAAAATGCTGATGGCTTTGAAATGACATTTCCCACCGGGGTTTTTCCGCAAGTGGAAGGAACATCTTCATCTATAGGCGGAATAAATCTAAATGTACCCATTAACGGTCAAACCATTTCCTGGGGCAGGATCCCGGGAGGATCGCTTTTCGGGTTTCTTGATCCGGGAACTCATAATTTTACAGTAAGTCTTGATATTGACCCAAGCATTAGCGGCAACATCACCTTTGAATACACTTTGCATGGCGACAATTGGGGTGGTCTTCCGCATATTGTTTCAGGAACAGGGCTAATTTCTCATCAGCCGGGCGGAGCTTGTTCATTGGGCTGTCCGCCAGCAGGAATTGCTGAAGCCGAAACATGTGGCAATATAATGAATAATGGTTGCGATATGGCTGCACCTGCTTTTGAATTGGTCAATCCAAATACCATTATTTGTGGTACATTATGGGCCAATAATGGCAGCCGGGATGTTGATTGGTTTAAAATAGTGCTGACCGAACCCGCCAGGGTATTTCTCCATGCAGATGCCGAAGCATCTTTGGATTTTGGCCTTGTTGAAACCCAAAACCCAGGCAACCCTTCGTGCCAGCAGTTAACCGGAAATGTTTTCCCTGCCGGGAATGCAGGCCCTTGTGCTCCCGCCAGCCTTGATGTGGGCGTTTTACTCGCGGGAACTTATTGGTTTTGGGCGGGGTTAAGTTTTTTCCACAATTTTCCATGTACGGTAAATTACACCTTAGAATTTGAAGTAGCAGAAATAGATTGCTTGCCCCCGCTTGAGCTGAATGCAACAAACATTACCCAAACATCGGCCAATTTGATATGGTCGCCAGGCAGCACGGAGACTGCGTGGAACGTGGAGGTGGGCCATCATGGGTTTACACCCGGGAAAAGCCAGAATCTGAATAGTTTTTATGGCATAACAAGTAACAACCTGGCATTAAATAATCTTGATCACAGCACGCCTCATCAGTTTTACGTTCAGGCTGTGTGCAACGAAAAGCAAACCAACAGTCTTTGGGCCGGGCCCTATTCCTTTACCACCTCATGCGGTGTATTCACACATAGCTTTGTCGAAGGCTTCGAGTCGGAAACAGCCCCTCCCCTGTGTTAGACCATGCGGTATGCCAATACGAGCCCGCCTT
>Ga0114946_10001954_pt1 | contig 14116 bp, 9 predicted proteins | sample WalLakDeSediment_FD_88676 | JGI IMG/M metagenome (GOLD analysis project Ga0114946, IMG submission 88676) | Lake sediment microbial communities from Walker lake, Nevada to study Microbial Dark Matter (Phase II) - Walker Lake 11/02/13 Deep Sediment | ecosystem: Environmental > Aquatic > Freshwater... | reverse complement strand
GGGAAGGAGTATGTTGGGGTGCGGGAGGTGATCGACCGGAACCGGCTGCATACGATCTGCACCTCGGGGCAGTGCCCGAACAAGGAAGATTGCTGGGGGCGGGGCACGGCTACGTTCATGATCCTGGGCAATATCTGCACCCGGTCGTGCAAGTTCTGTTCCGTGCCGACCGGGCGCCCATTGCCTGCAGACTGGAGCGAACCGGGCCGGGTGGCCGAATCGGTCCGGCTGATGAAACTGAAGCACTGTGTGATCACCAGCGTCGACCGAGACGACCTGGAAGACGGCGGGTCGGCAATCTGGGCGGCCACCATACGAACCATCAGGGAAATAAGCCCGGGTACCACCATCGAAACACTCGTTCCCGATTTCATGGGCCGGAAAGAGCTTTTAAAACAGGTGATCGATGCCCGCCCGGAAGTCATTTCCCACAACCTGGAAACGGTGCGAAGGCTCACCCCGCAGGTCAGGTCGGCCGCCATTTATGCCCGAAGCCTGGAGGTGATCGGCTGGATTGCCGCGTCAGGCATCAGGTCAAAATCGGGTATCATGCTCGGCCTGGGTGAAACGGAAACGGAAGTGATCGAAGTGATGGATGACTTGCGCAGTGTGGGTTGCGAAGTGATGACCCTGGGCCAGTATCTGCAGCCCACAACAAAGCACCTGCCCGTGCAGGAATACATCACCCCTGAGCAATTTGAGAAATACCGGATAATTGCGCTAGAAAAAGGCTTCCGCCACGTCGAAAGCGGACCGCTGGTAAGATCGTCGTACCGGGCAGAGAAACACATAACGTGAAATTCCAAATTCCAAGCACCATCCCGAGTACTCGGGACCAAACAAATTCCAAATTACAAACTAATTCAAAATTCAAAATTCAAAATTCAAAATTTCTTCATGACCATCTCCAAACCACCCATAACCTTCAAAGACCTCGGAACCATCGCCTACCGCGAAGCCTGGGACTACCAGGAACGTCTCTTTGCTGAGCTGATGCTAAAAAAGCTCTCAGGTGAAAGCGCCTTACCGGGATATTTACTTTTTTGCGAACATCCCCCGGTTTTCACCCTGGGCAAGAGCGGTTCGGCGGGTAACCTGCTGATCGACGAACCGGGGCTGAAGCGACGTGGGATAGAATTCCACCGGATCAACCGGGGCGGCGATATCACCTTCCACGGCCCGGGACAGATCGTCGGGTACCCGATCGTGGACCTGGAACAATTGAAACTTGGCATAAAAACCTACATTGAAATGCTCGAGGAAGCTGTGATCCGCTTGCTCAAAATTTATGATATAACGGCCGGGAGGCTCCCTGGAGCCACCGGTGTCTGGCTCGACTCCGGCTCACCGGCGTCGGCCAGGAAAATCTGCGCCATCGGCGTAAGGGCCAGCCGCTACATTACCATGCACGGCTTCGCCTTCAATGTCAATACCGACCTGTCGTATTACCAGTACATCCATCCCTGCGGGTTCGTCGACAAAGGGGTCACCTCAATGGCCAGAGAACTCGGGGAAATACAGGATATGAAAAAGATCAAATCAATTCTGCGGGGCTTTCTTTTTGAAACCCTTGGCGTAGAGGAGCATCAGGCCAACGGTTAAAGCCGCCAGGGACAACCAGAACCCCACCTTCACTCCCTGCGGGTCATACAAAAAAACCACCTCATGTTCACCAGCCGGCAGAAATGCCGTGATAAAACCCATGTTACCGGTGAATACTTCGGTCCGCTTGCCGTCGATAAAGACCTTCCAGCCGTAATAGTTGTTTTGTAGTAAATTGATCAATGCATCTTTGGCTGTTGCACTCCTGGCTGTTATCTTAACAGGTGAAAAACCGGTTACATATACCGTATCGCCGTGATGGAGGCTAAGTTGACGACCCTGAAAATCAACATAATCATCCGTGTTAAGATAAATGCGGGAAGGTTCATAATTGCCTGTTTCTTCGTGAAAGCCAAGCGAATCGAGCGGACTGACGGTATTGGCAAGGTAGACCAGCGGATTGTTTAAAATAGTGGCGAAGAGCTCGGGATGATCATCCGCCATCACCTCAAAACCTTTCAGATGCAATGGATTATATCCCTGCCAGGAGACCTGTTTGTGGAAGATATTGAGATTTCTCCACAATGTCTGGAATACCAGTCCGCCGCTGTCGCGGTTATGAATGACAGGCGTATCATCGGGAACGGGAAAGCCTACCGGAAAGGTCAGTGTGTGCGCATGAACCTCTTTCGACCGGAAGATATGGGACCAGACCGTATACGGCCCGTTCAGACCGGCCGCCAGCGCCAGGTCGAAGCTGACCAGGGCCAGCAGGATGACCATGCCATACTTCAGCCGTTTCCAGGCGATGATCAGCCAGGAAAACACCCCCAGGATAATCAGCTGGATCAGCCCCTGAAAAAGCATGTGCTGGGCGATGGTCGATCTTTCGGAGAAAATAAAGAGTTCCCCGCGGATGAAATCCTTCATGCCGGGGGTACCGAAAATCAACCGGTAAATCACCAGGCCGCCAACAACACCCATGATCATGACCAGGGCCGTCCTGAGCCGCCAGGTCATTTTACTGCTCCCGTTGATCCATTCATTGAATGCAAAACCGGCGGTAACGATAAAGCTCACGATGAAAAACACCCTGAAAAGGGCCGGGAAACGGAAGTAATTCATGAGCGGCACATGGTGATAAAGGAATTCCCTGACAGGTAATGCGCTGCCGACAGCCGCTGCCAGGCAGAACAGCCCCCAAAGGAGGAAAAGATTTACGATTTTTGTCCGGCGGATGAACAGGGCAGAAATAAAAAATACCAGGGTGATCAACCCAAAATAGCCATTCGACATCGACAGGTCGGTGCCATAATAGTCCATATTGCGTATGACAGCAAACGGCATTACGAAAGAGATCAGGCTTTCAGTTGTAAATGCACCGAACAGTGCCTGCCGCAGGGTCACACCGTCGCTCCTTGTCATCTCTCCCTGCAGGAAATACACCGATACAAGGATAACCGCGCTGGCCAGGATCGTGAAAACAGCAGCGGCGGCCGTATATTTCAGGTAACGGTAAAGCCATGCCCTGTCTTTCTTTTGCAGGAATTCAAACAAAAAGAGGATAAATATTGCTGTCAGCAAATAGGTCAGCAGGAAAATAAATGCCGGATAACCGCCCGTCATGATCATGAAGAAAGCCAGGCCAAGCGTTATCGCGGCATTCAGCGTGGGGCTTTTCCGCAAAGCGATAAAAGCCCCGATGATAAACGGTATCCAGGTACCGCTAATGACCCACATGAAGTGCTGGGCGTTGCCAATGAAAAAACCACTCAGCATATAGGAAACGGCCATGAAAAAAGCCGTTTCATGACGGAAATCCAGCTGCCTGGCCAGGTAAAACATCCCCATGCCGGCCAGGAAAATATGCAGGAAGAAATCGACTGACAGGATGCGGATATCATATCCGAAGAAATATCCAAAGAACCAGGTGACGGGATACCAGGCCGAGCTTTGCGGATCGGCGTGCATTGGCGAGCCTAAAAGCTGATAGGGATTCCACAATGGAAGGAGCCCCTCCTGCAGGCACTCCCCGATCAGGTATTTCCACGGGTAGGCCTGGTCGATGGCATCATATTTCAGCGGATGCCATAACAGGATCAGCGGAAGCAAAGCGGCAAAGGCCGTCAGGAAAAGAAAGAAATAATAGATGTAGATCTTGTCGATTTTCATATCGCCAGCCTCAGTTTTACGATTGAAAAAAACGCCGGCTTAAAGATAATGCAATCTCTTATTTCTGCAACACTTCGTGCAGGATAGCCGGGGATTTGAACTCCCCCTGGATGGGCAGGTGAAGCTGGTAATACCTGAGAATTTTAGAAAGCAGGTCATTTCTGACGGACGGGGGGAAGGTAATGCCGGAAAAGTTGCCGGGTGCAGTCTTCATCAGTTCATTGAGATACAAGCAGCTGGTTCCGGTTACATATTGTTCATGCAAAGGTTTCGCGGTAATGAAACTACCCTCTTCGAGGTCAAAAATGCTATGGGCTCCCAGGTAGTTGCCCTGCGGGAAAAACCCCATGAACCGGGTCAGGTGCAGGGCGAATGCAATGTGGAAATGGCCCGGGATGTCAGGTGTGCTGTCCAGTAAAACCAGGTGTTCATAAATATACCGGAACATATCCGGGTTAACCGATTCTTCCTGGATTGATTTTGTCAGTAATTCATTGAGGAAAAAAAGTATGGAAGATTTTCGGATATCTTTATGGATGGTTTGATAATGATAGGCGAGGTTAGCTTCGCGGATGTAATTCAGGTTGCGTCTGTCCTGCTGGTCAACCACCATATTCAGCAACGTAAGTGGCTGAAAAAGAACGACTTTAGTTTTTGACTTAGGCCCGCGCGCCCCTTTGACGATATAGGGACGGAGTCCCAGTTGCTCCGTAAAGATACTGACGACAAGACTTGTATCGGAGTATCTGGTTTGCCGGAAAACAATGCCGCGGGTTGAGAGAAACATAGGTATCGGCCAAAGGCTTCAAGCGGCCCATTGATGGCTTGAAAGCCGTAATTAATTTAAAAACAATATCTTAGTAACTATTTTCTCGCTGCCATCAGGATTGGTGATAAAGACGAGATAGACGCCTGAATTCACGCGGCGACCGTCGAAATCGGCGCCGTTCCAGGTGGCCTGCCCGCCATCCACACGGGGCTCATAAACCAGCCGCCCGTTGATGTCGGTGATCTTCACGATAGCATTCTTAACCAGCCCATTGATGGCAATTGTACCGGCATAACCCGGCCTGACCGGGTTAGGGTAAGCGTACACGTCGGTATTCGTTTCGCCACCATCCGTGGCTGTTCCCTTGTAAGAGATCAGTCCCTTGGCAGTACCGATAAACACCTCTCCTGTTTTACCGCTGATGGCCATGCTGGTAATGTTGTTGGAAAACAACGGGCTGTTCTCTTCCGTAAAATGATGGATCTGCTGTGTTCCATCTTTCGAGAGGAGGAAAACGCCGGCTCTTTCCGTGCCGATCCATTTCCGGTTAGCGCCATCGATCACAATGGCCCGGACGGATTCCGTTTCCAGCAAATACTGGACATAGCCGTCGATATTCACCAGGATCCGCTGTGCATCGTAATTCTCTCCGGTAAACATATTCTGGGGTGAATAAAAAACAGCCACTCCCTGGTCGGTCCCCACCCAGATATATCCATCCTGGTCCTCAGCTATACTGTAAACATTTGATCCCGGCAGGTTTCCCATGCCGGCGGCCGACCGCAAGCCGCGGACCTGGTTGCCGGCCGGATTCTTTTCATTGAATACCACGATATAGTTCGAATTGGATTGCGTGGTCCGGGTCAGGATCCATTTTTGATCATACGAATCGACAATGATCTTCCGGATGTCGATACCGATCGTGGCCGAACCAAGGCTGAAAGCTTCCCAGCTGCCATCCTTCCTTTTTACCGACAGGATCTTTTCGGCCCCCGAATTGGTCACCCATAGGTTGTTCTGGGAATCGAAGGCGCCCCCGCCAACCTTGACAGACGGATAGCCTTCAATGATATTCGGCATCAGGGAACTGTTATCGGCATTATAAATTTGCATGAAGGCCTCATCCTTGAACTCCGCCATGCCCCGGTTCCATGATCCGGCATATACATGATCGCTATTCAGCGGATCAGCAAAGACCGATACAAAGTCACGCAAGGTATCCAGACCGGGTGAATTAAAGGCGTCATAGGTCTTCCAGGTTTCGTCAATGAAGGAGTACATCCTGGCGCTTCTCCAGGTATTTCCCCAGGTGCCGGTCATTCCGCCCGGAACAAGGTAAAGCTTGCCATCCTGCACTGTCATATCGAAAATATCAGCCGTCGGGGCCCCGCTGGGCTTGATGAACTGCCTTTCAAAGCCTCCTCCCCATGATTTGACCAATCCCTTGCTCCGGTCTGCAATCCAGTAATTGCCATCGGTGCCGATAAAAGCATCCGAAGGCACCGGACTGCTTTCACCATAAGTGTATATCTTCAAATCTTCCGTCAGGTCTGGATTGTAAACCTTCACGTAGTAGCTGAATGAACCTACCATCTTATCGCCGCTGTTTCGCAAACTGTGGATACGGGTATCGGTTTCCGATTCGAACAGCGTCCAGGCGCCGTCCTCCAGAATATACAGTTCGTCGGTGGCCGGCGAGGTGGGGCTGTAATTAATGAACAGCCTCCCGTTGTAATAATGAACCAGGTTATAAAATCCTTCCGGATAGGGGATATCGGTCATCTTCGTCCAGTTCGCGAAATAGGCCAGGTTCGGATCGCTTTTGTCGGCATAATAGATCCCTTTCTCAGTAGCTGCAAAAAATGACGTATCGTTCGTGGTCATGCTCAATACATTGATGCTACTGCCTTCCGGGCCTATGTAATAGGTGTCTTTCACCTCCATTTTCTCCAGGTTGAGCACTACGATCGCAAAACCACAGGATAAATAGGCAAATTTGCCGTCATTCATGATGCTGTTGATCGTCTTATTACCCAATATCTCCTTGCGTTTTATATCGGGTATGTTGATGATATTATCATTCGGCAGGATCAGGTCAACATTGGTGTTGGAATAAGAGATCACCAGGATAGACAGTTCCTTGTTCAGGCTGATATCACTGATTCCCAGGTCAGAAAGCCCATTGACCTTGCTCAGCCGGTGCACGCTGTTGTACTCCCTGTCGTAGTAAAACATACTGTAAGGAGTGGCGCAATAAATGGCGGTCTTGAATTCTTCTACCCGTGTGGCATAATCATAAGGCAGGTGGTCCCTCCACTGCCCGATACCTATCTCCTGGGAGATGACCTGAAACGGGATCATGGATGTTATCAGGAAAAGAAGGCTGAAATTAATTCTATTCATAGGTTATTCAAGCGTATTGTAGGAAAATAACTGCATTTTCCCCGATTTATTTTACTTAAAGTCAGATATTCCAATTCTTACCGGTAATAATCTTCACACTTTTAGGCAGGATGGAAAAAACGAAGGGGGAATGTCCGAGCGACTCCCCGTCGGTTTCCAGATTCGACTGGTTCCGGGTGGAGGAGGTGATGGAAACCATGCGGCCCTTGTGCGTCTGAACAAAGGGTAATGTGGTGAAGGTGCCGGAATAGAGTTTATTCAGGTTTCTGACGACCCGCATTTTCGTGACATTTTTGAAGATCGTCACATCCAGCATTCCGTCGTCAGGCACAGCGAAAGGCAGTTGCATCATGCCACCGCCGTTGTATTTGCAGATCCCGACACTCATACTGAATACTTTTCCTTTGTACACCCTTTTCCCGTCGATCTCCACATCCAGAAAGGCGTGGTTATAACGGAACAATCCTTTCAGCAGGTTGATCAGGTATGACATCGTGCCGCCTTTTCCCCGGTCCTTCATTTGGTTGGTCATTTGTGCTACCAGCGCATCATAGCCAAGCCCGGCGATATTCACGAAATATCTTACCATTTCTTTGCCGCCGTCATAATACTTCACCATTCCGGCATCCTGGATGAACAACCGTTGCTTTTTCAGGATCTTCACCGCCTTGTGGTATTTATGTTTCAGGTTATACATCCTGCCCCAGTCGTTGCCGGTTCCGACCATGATCATTCCCAGGGTAATACTGGTAGTGGGAAAGCGGTCCTGGCGGAAAATCCCGTTGACCACCTCGTTGAGGGTACCATCGCCGCCGACTACGATGATCTTCTGAAATCCTTCCCGGATATGCTCTTCGGCAAGGGTCATGGCATGCCCCCTACTTTCGGTGAACAAGTGCTTGAATTCAAATCCAGCTTCCGTTAATAGATTGGAAATAACGGGCCAGTCTTTTTCCCCCTTTTGCTTTCCGGCATTGGGATTAACTATCACCAGCCAGCGGTTCTCACCAGGCTGTTCCTGGGCCGTATTTTGGGTATTTATATCAGACAATGTCGATGAATTTTTTTGCAAACAGGTACCAGGAGCTGAAAAAGGCAAACTGTGTCACCCCTGCCTGGGTCTCCAGCGTATCTTCCGTCAGCATCGAAAGGATGATGATGAGAAAGAAGGTCAGATAATAATAATCATGGAATTTCACCAGGCGGGCCGCCGGATAAAACAGGCTGAAGAGGAACCAGGCCAGGCCAAAAACGCCGAACATCACAAATACGGCCAGGAACTGGTTATGCGCCCGCCAGCGGTATTCATGTCTGAGGAGGCTGTCCATTTCATCATACTTCTCCTGGAAAGCGTTTTCGATATCACCCGTGCCTACCCCGGTAAGCCAATGATCTCTAATCAAAGCCAGCGACGTCCGCCAGAACTCAATTCTTTGCATCACTGAATGACCGCTCGGATTCCGGGTAAGCCGGTACCGGTCGTATTCCCAGAATATCTTGTAGATCCTGACATACAGGTTCGGTTTTTCAACATAAACTATGCTGGCGATCCCATCTTCGACCATGGCTACTTCCGCATCGGTCAACCGGGCCACCCCTTCCGCATCTTTCCGGTACCCTTTGGAGGAAAGGAACCGGATCAGCGTGTACTTTATCTCCTGCCCGGCTTTGTCCTTCCCCTCGAAATGATAAGTGCTTCGATCATTCCAGGCCTCCGCCATCTCATCCATGGCTATGTAACGCCAGACATAATGCCCGTTTTCAACATGCAGGTTCAGGGTATCATGCCAGTAAAAGTTACCCTGTTTCGTCATCTTTTCCAATGAAGACAGGTCCGTGGGATGAACACCCCTGACATCCCTGCCAATATCGCGGATATACAATGCCACCATTGATAATGTCAGAACAATACCGGCGGCAACGGCCAGTTTCACTATAAGCCGGCCTCTGGCCATGGCCATGTAAATGAGAATCATGGAGGCAACGATGATAAATATCACCAGTCCCGTCATGTAAGCAAAGATGAACAGGAAAGCGATCATCCAAAGACCGGCAGCCACCAGTATGATCCTGATCCATCGTGAAATATCACTTTTCTTCAACACCAGGTATGCCACGGCAAAAATGGCGATATCGATCAGCATGCTGAAGCGGATATGGGATATGAAAAGGGATGTTTCACGGCTGTCGGTCAGCTCCCGGCTGAAAGCGACGAAAGTACTGATCATCGTTCCGGTAAATACAGCCGCGATGAACAGGTACATGAAGACCCGGAAGGATCGCCGGTCAACCAGGCAGGTTGTAGACAGGATAAAGGGCAGGATCAGAATAGGTAATTTTATCCGCAGGTCTTTCAATGCATAATTAAAATCGCTGGTAAAGAATAAACCCAGCAGGTGCATCAGGTAAATGGAGGCAAAAACCCAGGCGGGTGCATTTTCCGCGCGAAAGAATTCTCTCAGCTTGCGCCCGATCGAATGAAAAACCCACATCAAACCATATGGTATAAGCAAGAGAGCGATAACGGCAGGTGAATATCTTTTAAAGAACCGGGTAACGTCCGCTTTGCTCATCCCATCAAGGACCAATGTCCCGGACAGGATAAACTGTGAAATGCTCATGAAGTAGTTAGAAAAGGGCAATGCGATCAGCATCAACCCGATTCCGAGGTAGTAAAGCCAGAGAATGAGATTTTTATCCTTCATTAAAAAAATCTTAAGGCCCTAATTATTAAGCGAAGATATAAAGTATTTTAATTAAATACTCCAGGTGCGACCCGGTTACTTTTTCCAGAAAGCCGAAGAAAAGAGTATCAGCAAGGTGAATAACTCCAGTCGTCCCAGCATCATCAGCAAAGAGAGAAACCATTTCCCCGGGGTGGGGATAAATGCATAATTTCCTGTCGGACCAACGTCACCGATCCCCGGGCCTATATTCCCCAGTGTGGCAATGGTTGCGCCAATGGCAGTTTCAAAATCCAGCCCCAGGAAGGCCATGACCATTACTCCAAAAGCGAAGATCAGGATATACAATTGGATAAAGGCCATAACCTTGAAGATGATATCCTGTGAAACGGCTTCGTTATTGAGCCTGACCGGGATCACTCCCTGCGGGTGCATGGCTCTTTTCATCTCTTTGCCTGCCGTTTTAAAAAGCAGCATCTGTCGGACAACTTTGGTGCCGCTGCCGGTGGAACCCGACATTCCTCCGATGAACATCAGCAGGAAAATAAAGAACCATATCGTCCCGGGCCAGGCCAGATAATCGGAAGTGATGTAACCGGTGGTGGTCACGATGGAGACAACCTGGAAAAACGCATCACGAAATGCTTTCTCCCCGGGCAGGCCGGCTTTCCAGACCAGCAGGGCAGTGACAATTGCCGTGACAATCGCCAGAAGATAAAGATACTTTCTGAACTCCTCATTTTTCCATATGAGCCTGAACCGGCCCATAAATGCAAAATAATGCAGGGTAAAGTTGGTGGCGGCCAGGATCATAAAGAGAATAATAACATATTGGATATACGGTGAAAATCCCGCTATGCTATCATTTTTTGTCGAGAAACCGCCGGTGGCCATGGTGCCAAAGGCATGGCAAAGGCTGTCGAAAAGGCTCATATTTCCCAGCATAAGCAAAAAGGCCTGGGCCAGTGTAAGGATCAGATAGATGCCCCAGAGGCGTTTGGCCGTTTCGGTGATGCGGGGATGCAGCTTGTCCTTTGTAATTCCCGGCATCTCGGCCGTATACAACTGCATCCCCCCTATTCCCAGGAACGGAAGAACGGCTACGGAAAGCACGATGATCCCCATCCCGCCGACCCAGTGTGTCATGCTTCGCCAGAAAAGGATTCCTTTTGGAAGCGCCTCGATATCGGTCAGGATAGTTGCCCCCGTGGTGGTAAAACCCGACATGGTTTCGAAAAAGGCATTGGTGAGTGACGGGATGGCGCCGCTGATGAGGTAAGGCAGTGTTCCGAAAAGGGATGTGATGAACCATGCCATACTGACGACCAGGAACCCTTCCCGCTTATTGATTTGCGTTTTACTTTTATGACGGGTCAGGTACCACAGCAGTGATCCGGCACCTGAGGTGATCAGGAAGGACAGCGGGAGTGTCCAGGCTTTTGGATCCCTGTAATACAATGCAAAGGGAAGGCCCAGCAGCATGAACACTCCTTCCATCATCAGGAGAAAACCCATGATGTTAAAAACAAGCCTGATGTCCAGTTCTGCCTTGCCAAGCATAACAGGGATTATCTTAATGGAACATATTGTCAACCGCCCTAACCGCGGCAGGTAATGCAAAGACCACTACCCGGTCGCCGGCTTCGATCCGGAAATCGCCGACCGCGATAAAGCTGTCGTTCCCCCTGATGATCCCGCCAATGATAGCGCCTTTCGGGAAATTCAATTTCCGGATTGCCGATTTTGTTATCGGAGAATGTGGTTTGGCCACCAGTTCGAGCGCCTGGGCGTTGATCCCGCTGAGGCACTTGATAGAGGTGACCTCCGAATTCATCGTAAACCGGATGATGTTACTGGCCGTGCTCAGCTTCTTACATACAATGGTGTCAATCCCGATATTCTGCGAAATGTCGATGTAGTCAATATTCTCTACCAGGGCAATGGTTCGCGGAACGCCATATGATTTGGCATGCAGGCATGCCAGGATATTGGTCTCCGAATTGTTGGTCAGCGCCACGAAAGCATCCATGCCTGCAATATCTTCGTCTTCCAAAAGCTGAATATCACGTGCATCCCCATGGATCACCAGGCAGTTGTCAAATAAATTGGCAAGCTGAATGGCCCTTTCCTTCTCTTTTTCAATGATCTTGATATTCAGGTCATGTTCCAGTCTGCGGGCCACCGTTTTACCAACCCTTCCGCCGCCCAGGAGCATCAGGTTGCGGATATTGTACCGCGTTTTGCCACCCAGTTTCAGCAAATCGCTGATCCCCTGTGGCTTGGTGATCACATACGCCAGGTCGTTTTCCTGAAACATATCGCTGCCCTTTGGTATGATCGTAGTGCGGTTCCGGTGAATGGCCACCGCACGGAAATGGAGGTGGACGAAATCTTTCGCGATCTGATCCAGCGTCTTGTTCAGTACCGGGGCGTTCTTCTCCAGGCGAAACAGGAAAAGGGAAAGCTTCCCCTCCGAAAAATCAAAGGTTTCCGTGGCCGCTGTCTGCCGTAAGAGGTCTATGATCTCGAGGGCGGCAATTTCTTCCGGACAGACCAGGTGATCGATACCGACCTCCTTGAACATCTGCCGGTTATCATCCGAAAGATATTCAAGGGTATTGACACGGGCAATGGTTTTATCCGAGCCGAGCCTCTTGCCTAATACGGCCGTCAGTATGTTGATCCTTTCTTCATGCAAACAGGAAATGAGCAGGTCGGTTTTCCTGACATCAGCCCTTTTCAGTACAGAAATAAGTGTGGAATCGCCAATGGTGGCCAGGACATCGGTGTGCGACTCGATGGACTTTACCAGGTCATCCGTCGGAACGATCATCGTGATGTTATGGTCTTCCCTGGATAATTCCTGGGCCAGGTAAAGGCCCACCTCGCCGTCGCCGGCTATGACTATTCTCATCGTGTGGATGATTTATTAGGGGTGCAAAAATACATCAATTTACGAGGATATGTCAACAATGCAGTGGTTTATTCATTCGATTCCCGGCATGGTGAACGAATCCCAGTCCAGTCCCACCGGAAAGGCTGCCCGGAACTCATCCAGTTCTTTCCGGTCGATCGTTAAAGTTTCCACTATTGCAGCATGTGGCTCGATATGGGTCATGATCTTCCCCCTGGGGTCTGAAACGGCCGAATCACCACTGTGATTGACCCCGTTGCCATCTTCTCCGATCCGGTTGACCCCGATCGCGTAACATTGATTGTCTATCGCCCTGGCTTTCAGCAGCAGGGTCCAGGCCCGGCTCCGCACCTCAGGCCAGTTGGCTACACATATCAACAGGTCATAGGCATGTTTTCCTCCGGAAAAGGTGTTCTGGCACCATACCGGGAAGCGCAGGTCATAACAGATCAGCGGCAGGATATTCCAGCCCTTCACTGAAAAGATCCCCCTTTTGTCCCCTCTGGTGAACTTCAGATGCTCTCCTCCCATCCGGAAAGGATGCCTCTTGTCATACCATGCAAAACTGCCGTCGGGCGCCATGCATATCAGCCGGTTGAAATACTCCTCTCCTACTTTCATGCTCAGTGATCCCATGATATGCGCCTTTTTCCGGAACGCCATCCCGTGTATCCACTGCATCGCCGGCCCTTCCATTTCTTCGGCCACACCGGTGGGATCGGTGATAAAGCCGGTGGTGAACATTTCCGGCAAAATGACCAGGTCGGTCGGCGGGATATGCTCCAGGCTGGCGGTCAAATGGGCCAGGTTCTTTTCCCGGTCTCCCCAGTACAGAAATGTCTGTAAAAGTGTTACGGTCAGGTCTTGCATAATATGGCGGACGAAAGGATGATTGCCACAAATTTAACCAAAACTTCATGCCCCTGATGGCAATTTCTTTAATTTTGCATGCGTTTAGATGAAATACGAATAATAGCACATTACTGATCTTAATCATATCCGATCATGAAGACATTTGCATCATTTAATTTTAACGGAAAGAAAGCCCTGGTCAGGGTCGATTTCAACGTTCCCCTGGATGAGCGTTTTCATATTACCGACACGATGCGCATTGACGCGGCGATTCCTACCATAAAGAAGATCCTGAAGGATGGCGGGGCCGTCATTCTGATGTCGCACCTCGGCCGGCCAAAAGAAGGCCCTGCGGAAAAGTTTTCACTGAAACACCTGGTGCCTTATCTTAAGGAAAAGACCGGGGCTGAGGTGCTTTTCGCCTCCGATTGCATAGGGGAAGATGCCAGACAACTTGCTACCAATCTGAAAGGAGGCCAGGTCCTTCTCCTCGAAAATCTCCGGTTTTATAAAGAAGAAGAAAAGGGAGATGAGAAATTTGCATCAAAATTAGCATCCCTGGGCGATGTTTATGTCAACGACGCTTTCGGCACAGCGCACCGGGCGCATGCCTCCACTGCCATTATCGCCAAGTTTTTCCCCGAAAACAAGATGTTCGGCTATATCATGGAAAACGAGTTGAAGAGCATCGATAAAGTATTGAAAAATGCTGAAAGCCCTTTCACCGCTATCCTGGGCGGCGCCAAAGTATCAGGGAAAATAGAGATCATCAACAACCTG
>Ga0114946_10001953_pt1 | contig 14119 bp, 7 predicted proteins | sample WalLakDeSediment_FD_88676 | JGI IMG/M metagenome (GOLD analysis project Ga0114946, IMG submission 88676) | Lake sediment microbial communities from Walker lake, Nevada to study Microbial Dark Matter (Phase II) - Walker Lake 11/02/13 Deep Sediment | ecosystem: Environmental > Aquatic > Freshwater... | reverse complement strand
TATTGCAGAGAGATCAGGTCACAGCCGCGGCAGCACTGTTGATTTAACTGTTGTTCCGATACCGATTCCCTACCAGCCTGAATTTGATATTAATGATCAATGCGAATGTTATGAACCTGCAGATAAAAGATTTAAAGACAACAGTATAGATATGACAACAGGATTTGATTGTTTTCATCCGCTTTCACACACAGAAAATCCGGAATTAAATCAACAGCAAAGAGCAAACAGACTATTATTAAAAACTTTAATGGATAAATACGGATTTCGTAATCTTGCCGAAGAATGGTGGCATTTTACTTTAAGAAATGAACCTTATCCGGACACTTATTTTAATTTTGTGATTGAGTAATTAGATTTTCAGTTTAGACGTCTTTAACATAGTTCAGCACTAATAGGATAATAGAAAAGGCAATTAGTAAAGAGGTTAGACCTAAACCTATTACCATGTGTTTTTCCTTCTTCTGCTTCGCTTCAATAGTTTTGATTATCATATTAAACTCACTTTTTTTATAACAGTATAAATCTTACTCTTGGTTGTGTTTATCTTAGTATTAAAATTGGGGAGCTTTCGCTCCCCTTATAGTGTCAGTCTTGCAAGTTTAATTGTTTAAACTCACGATACTCACCTGCTTCTATACCGATAAAATATAAGCCATTGGATAAATTCTCCTCAGCTATATCAATCTTGTATTCGCCGGCTTGTTTATATTCTTCCACTAATGTTTTGATTGGCTTGCCGGTTATTTCATATAAAGTAACTTTAACTACTGATGAAGCAGGAATAGTATAAGTAACTTCTTTGTCACTGCTTTTGAATTCTGCTGACTGAGCAACCAGAATTCCTGAAAGAAGCAGAACGACTGCTATTGATAAGATCATTTTTCTTAACATAATATTCTCCTGTTTATTTTATTAAAATTTTTCTATTTACATTTACTTTATTTCATAAGAATCATCTTATGGGTCTGAACTAATTCGCCAGCCTGAAGTCTATACAGGTAAATTCCGCTTGAAAGTTTATTACCGCTATCATCAGTTGCATTCCACTCGTAATTATGGAAACCTTTATTCAGATTTTCATTAACAAGAGTTCTAACAAGCTGACCAACTGAATTATATACTTTTAATGAAACGAAATTATTTTCAGGTATTGAGAAGCGAATCTGAGTAATCGGGTTAAATGGATTCGGGTAATTACCCAATACCAAACCTTCTTCACCTGTCTCATTTAACTCATTTTCTGCCATTTCCGGTTCATACAAGCACTCTGGTGTTAATAATTTATTATTATACATATCAAGAATTTTAGCAATGGTTGTCATTATCTGACCTAATTCTGAATTAGGACGGATTCCAGCAGGCAAGCTATATGTACCAATTGCATCATCTGCATCTTCAATTGCATCCTGAACTTCAGATGGAAGCGGTGATCCATTTGCAACATTAAGTTTAGCTGCAATTAGTTGGTATGCTAATATTAAACTTGCATCTCTTGATACAGCCAGATTAAAAAGTTTTAGAAGTTCTGTTTTATTATAACTGTTAACAGTTCCAAGAGTCATTGGCAGCGCACTTTCAGGCCATTCAGCAGGATGATTTCTCCAATAACCTTGTGAGAATGGACAAACGATAGCAACCTGCTCAGACCATGTAGCTGATGCATCATCACTTAAAGCTCCGACAGCGGCAATTATATTATCCGTTCCCTCAAATTCTCCAACATAACAGAACTGTGCCTTACCATCCGATCCTGTGCTAACCGAACCTGAAGCTGAATTTGCGCCTGAAACACTAAAGTCTACCGATACACCCTCTATGGGATCTCCAAATTGATCCTGAACCGTAGCTGTGACACAATGCTGCTGACCGATAAATCTGTTAGCTGTTTTTGGAGCAAGAGAAATAGTTGTTACGGTTGCTGCCTGATTCCATAATACTGAAGCATCGTCATTCAATGTTCCAACCGATGCAACTATATTATCTGTTCCTGCATTTGTTCCTGTATAGCAGAACTCTGCAGTTCCATCTGCCAAAGTATTAGCAAAACCTGCTGCACTATTTGCACCTGTTGCTTCAAAATCAACTCTGACACCTACAACAGGATCTCCGAATTGATCTTTTACAGTTGCAACTACGCAATGCTGTTGACCAACATTTTTTGAAGCAGTTTTGGGTGCAAGTTCAACTGATGTAACAGTTGCAATAGGTGAGAATGACTGGCCGCCTTGATAACCATATGAAATTGCCGGTGAGAAACCATACATAAATACACCGAAAGGAAGTGTGCCATTAAAATTATGCGAACCTGGTGATAATGTAACCTGTGCTCCGGAAAAATCACTACCTGCAATTGGTGAAAATTCTGAAGCAGGAATTACAACACCGTCTAATGTAATTGAACCAATCGCAGTATTTGGTGCAACCACATTTGCAAAATTCAGATCATAACCTGTACCAGGTGTTGTTACAGTATATGAACCCAAAAATTGCTCAAAAGGTGGTATAAGCATCATAAATGGATCACCTATCGAATTGACTATTCCAGGGCGATCGAAATTTTGCCCATTTGAATACTGAGCAACTAATATTGGCTCTGTAGAGGTTATCACTGATGAACCTGTAAGTACCATTTCGTGAAATCCACCACGATTAAGCTCAGCGACATTAACACTATTAACAAAAACAGTAGTATTGTTTGTTCCAGCAAGAAACCTAAAATGATCACCTGCCAGACGTTCTTTTAGAGGAACGGTTACAAAGTTCTTTCCCCAAGTGGTGACTGGCGGTAACATTGATACAAGAATATCGCAAGTTCCAACATTTGAAGGTATATTAGCACATGAATGACCACCGAACACGCCAACTGGTTTATCAGATACAATGAGTGTTCCAGTGAGATCATCAGTGCCTAAGATTGTGCTTCTTAGCTGATAAATTTCACCCTGATTTAGTATAATATTATATGTTACTCCAGCAGTTCGATTTGTAGTAGTTACTGACGGAGTGATTGTAATCGTTGTATTGTTAAAAGGTGCAACTACTGAAAATAAGCTATTATTAAAAAAATTATTGTCTGTTATATTTCGATAGCTTAGAATTAAATACTCATTTCCAAGTGAATTTACTGGATATGCTAAGTATGCATCTGTAGAAAACGCTCTCTGATTTAGTCCATAAACTGTAATAGGGTCATTCGAGATAACTTTAATGCCACGGTTCTCGACAGCATCTTCTACATCAATAATAGCAAGCGCTGGTGGAACAGCAACCGTAGTTATTTGATTTGCATTTACAGTAAAATCTGCAGTGAATGATTGTCCTGGTATACTGACGGTACCAGAAGTATTAACACCAGATGTTATATGCAATTCAGTTAACAGATTTAAATTTTCGAAATTTTTTGAGAATACGAGCCAAAACTCAGTCCCACTATTACTTTGAGCACCGAGTTTTGTAAATGTTAGAAGTATGAATAGTATTAAAAAGCTAAACGAAAATGTTTTACTTTTCATTTTTGTCTCCAATTTTTGTTATTAGAAATTGATTAGTTAGTTAAAATTTGCCCTCTGTTATCACCCTAAAATTTTCCTCCTTTCAACGAGTGATAATTTTAAGTTTAATATTATTGATTGATTATTTCTTATTTTTTTCGCTGTAAAGATAGTTTTTAAGCCACCCCTCTGCCCTCGATTTTGTAACATTCTCTTGCTGTTTTGTAACATTTTGTTGAAAATACGCTTTTAATTAAAAAAACAGATTAACTATTAACAGTGTGAATGATATTATTATGGCGCCAGCGATGAGAATAATTCCTACTGTTAAGGATTTTATCCTTTTCTCTATGTGTTCTGATTTTTCTTTCATTTTTTTGATGATTAGTGTTTAGTTCACATCAGTCCTGCCAGGCTTTCTATCGCCCGGCAGGCTATGTGATTGCTTTCTGTTTGTTTACGCTAAACTTACTTGATTAGCATCATCTTTTTCGTTTCGACAAAGGAACCTGCCTGCAATCTGTAGTAGTATATTCCGCTTGCCAATTGCCTATTGCCTACTGCCGATTGGAATTCAACTTCATATCTTCCTGCTTCCCTGATTTCATCTACCAATACTGCTACTTCATTTCCTAGCACATCAAATACTTTAAGAGTAACCTGTCCACTTACTGGAATCTGATAACTTACAGTTGTAGTTGGGTTGAATGGATTGGGATAATTCTGTGCAAGGTGATAACTATCAGGTGCAATTAATGAACTCTGATCGTTGTCAATACCTGTTACCTGGTTAACTAAACTTAGTGTATCATCAATAATTCCGTTATTACCAATATCTACCAGAACAAGCAGTTGTGAGTTTGTCAGATTTGTCCAATCCGGAATAAAGGTATGCGATGTATTTGCATCCAGTTGAACATTAAGGTTTCCGAATCTGCTAGCCTCATTCTCTGAAAGATAATTTACCTCAATCTCATAATTTTTTGCACTTCCATAAGAGATGAGTTTTACTGTGTTGCTATCCGGATTGAAAATCTTCACCGAATCATTTTGAACAAGATCTAAAGAAGAAATGGACAATAATTTTTGATTTACTGTTTCATTTATAAGAGTAGATAAACTGACCTGTTTGTTCTGTGCATCAGGATTTACCGCCGATAAACCCCCATCAAAAAACAATCTATCCGTCTGTGTTTGTTCCGCACCAGATCTTCCATAAACTAAAGATTTATTACCAGTAAAAAAGTATGTCCCTACTGTACTATCTTCAAATTCGCTTAAAGTTACTGAATAATTATCAGTGTCTAATGAATACCCCAGAGGTGCTACTTCACTTCCATTTTTAATTCTTCTCGCATAGGAATTCGGGATATCTTCATAAATTATATTATTCATCAATCCGGTCATATTTCCCTGATTGTCTTTAATAACAATTGGTGATTCAGATGGATAATTAATATTCACCACATTTTCGGGAATAATGAAAGGAGACTGAGTATTCTGTCCTCTCGGGAAAGTAGTTCCTGACAAATGTAATTCTGCAGGTACATCCAGATATAGTTTTTTGCTACCACCCCAGTTAGGCCATTCAGCATATGACCAAGTTCCATTATTATTATTGGCTTGTGTATTTACTATTATATCAGCTTCTGAATTTGGGTTATTATCATAAACTTTGATTTTATATATATTGGTATTTGATTCGTCCTGTTCTAAACCATAGGCTATTATTGAATGTGCCCCTTTACCGTTATTATTCCCTATAGATAATGTTCTTACTATAGAGTTATCAACCCGAACCATCTGCCTGATTTCTTCTAATGTTTCATTTGGAGTTTTGTTTTTTGAGGCTAAATCGTTAGCGTCACTGGGATTACCTGACTGATGATTAAAAAGTTCAGAAATAACTTTTCTAACTGCATCATTTGCCTGCAGATTTATAGGGTCTGTTATCTGCGGAAAATCAGGGTATTTAGCTATGAACTGGTCTCTTTTGTAAAATGCCAATGCATTTGCAGTAGCAATTCCGAAACAGGAACCACGCCATTTGCTGTGATAACTTTTCCAAAGTGTAACAGCAGCCCAATCATATAATCCAAAACTAGTGCTGTTATAGCAGGCATCTACGGAGAACGCATTTACAAATGAGACCCAATCAGCAAAAAAATTAGCCGGTGCATACTTAAATGCCGATAATGCCTGCCATTGCGAGTATTGACTACCCGTAAATGGATCTATACCCCGGTAATCGAACTGCTGGTACCACTCCTGTGGCCACATATGATCGGGAACATTCTGGAATCCCCATTGGTCCCGGTCTTTTCTATACTCGTAATAATCCCCATTTTCAATGCGTGTTAATATGTATGGCTTAATTCTGAATTTATCACTTATCACATTATTTTCAGGATTAGCTACATCCGATAATTTTATTTTTACTTTGGTTGAAAGTATTCCGTCAGGTATTGGCCAAATAAATTTACCAAAATCTGCTTGAACAGCAATATCAATTATTTCATAGGTATTGCCATTATCTACAGAATATTCAATCTGAACAAATTGTCCTTCCTGCCCACCGGTCCACTTAATAGTATCAGTTTCTCCCGCCATCCATTTTTCATTTAATGCTGGTTTTGTAAATACTAAAGGTGTGGTTTGTGAGTATTTTATTGTTGCATAGTCGACGTCAGGATTGTCAATACTATAACCTGTAATGTAGATATTTTGTTGTTCATCAATAGCCATTGCCATGGAAGACCCATCCTGAAAAATCGAAGGGTGCTGGTAAGTCTGCAACCATTTCTGAACGCCATCAAAATCATATTTTATGGTAATAAATTTGGATTCAGAATTACTCAGATTATACTCTCCACCTGTAAGATAGATGTTGCCTAGATTGTCAATAACCATTTTATTTAGAGAGTTATTGGTACCATTTGTCGAGTACGTTTGAACCCATTGAAAAGCTCCGGTAGAATCATATTTGATAGTTGCAAAACTAACACCACTATTTCCAGCTACATAAACATTACTATATTCATCAACAGCAATAAACTTTCCGATATCATTAGAATTGCCTTCGTTGTATATTTGAAACCATTTTAGTATGCCATTTGTATCATATTTAAGTGTGACATAATCAGAGTTATTTTCATTATTTCGCAACCCGCCGGTTATATAAACATTATCGTTTTTATCAACTTTTATTGCATTTGCGCCAAGGGCAACACCACTTCCCAATCCACTACTATACCTTCGCACCCATAATTCAGTGCCCGAAGAATTATATTTTATTGTTGCATAGTCTATATGATTTCCAACTCCTGCACTTCTTCCGGTAACATATATATTGTCTTGGTTATCTATTGCTATTGCATTTGAATAATCATGTCCATTTCCCGTTCCATTATAAAATTGAACCCATTGTTGTATTCCATTCGAATTATATTTTAAGGTTACAAAATCATAATTCATTCCTGGACTTACACAAGATCCAGTAACATATACATTTCCAGTACCATCTACTGCAATGGCCGTAGGTACATCGTTTTGGCTACCAGTTCTGTTATATTTTCGAACCCATAATTCGTTTCCTTCAGGACTATATTTTATTGTTGTAATATTCCAATACAATAAATCAACACTTACACCCGTTACATAAACATTTCCTAAAATATCAATAGCTATCGCTCTTGCTTCATCGCGACTGCTTCCAAGCCCACCATATCTCCGTATCCATTGTTCTAGGCCGTCAGAATTATATTTTATAGTTGCAATTTCGATATTAGTACTAGTATGATCTCCAATCCTACTGTATCCAGCAACATATATATTTCCTTGATTGTCAACATCAATAGCAGTTGGAAAATTATATCCGGGATTACCAGGTCCTTTGTACCTTGCAACCCACTCCTCAGTCACCTGCGCATTAACCTGTAATGCAAGCAGAAATATTGTTAGGGTAAGTATTTGTTTCATTTTTCTATTCCTTTCGGTTTAATGATTGGATATTGTTATAAAAGGGTTACTGCTATCATAATTATAGAGGCTATTATAAGCAGTGAAATTGTAAGTATTCCAATAGTCAGTAATTTTACACGTTTTTTAATGGATGTTGAGTCTGTTTTCATTTTTCATTCAGATTTTCTTACTGCAAAGGTAAATTTTCATCTCAGCGATTGCCTGCGGATTTGTAACATTCTCTTGCTGTTTTGTAACATTTTACGAGGAAATGACACAAATATCGAAATATGTGGAAGAAACGACGGAGCGGATGAGAATCCGCTCCCTACAAATCTCAATCAATTCAAACGTAGGGAACAGTCTCCCTACCTTAAACGGTAGGCAGGCCGTCTGTTCCGTAAAGAAACAGCGGAGCGGATGGGAATCCGTTGTATACGTCATAATTTATTCAGGAAAAGCGGAACGGACAGGAGTCCGTTCCCTACTTAATATATTCAGAAGGCGGGCAGTTAAACTGCTTGCTGAATGCTCGTGAGAATTGTGCAGGACTATTATATCCTACCTCAAATGCAATCTGTGTTACGGAAAGCCTGTTTTCTTTTAATAGTTCAGCAGCTCTTTTCAGACGAAAAGTTCTTATGAAATCGCCGGGGGTCTGTCCGGTTATTGCCTGCAATTTTCTGTGAAGCTGCATTCTGCTCAGGAACATTTCTTTTGCAAATGCTTCGTTATCAAAGCCCACATTATCAAGATTTTTTTCAATTAAACTAAATGCTTTCTTAATAAACTCATCATCAAGCGGATTGAGTGCTGTCACTTCCGGTTTTGGACTGACATCTTTACTAAACTTTTCCCTGAGTTTTCTTCTTATCTCAAGCAGATTTTTTACTCTGATGAAAAGTTCTTTTGAACTGAACGGCTTTGTAAGGTAATCATCTGCACCTGTTTCAAGTCCTTCAATTTTGCTTTCACCGGATGCTTTTGCAGTGAGAAGAATTACGGGAATATGACTCGTAAGCCAATCGGCTTTAATTTTTTTACAGAATTCCATTCCATCCATTTCAGGCATCATAACATCGCTGATGATCAGATCCGGCATTTTTTCCTGTGCAATTGAAATTCCTTCAACTCCGTTGCTTGCCTGGTAAATGGCATAATCTGATTTTAAAAGATCATACAAATACAAACGAACATCCAGGGAGTCTTCCACCAAAAGGATAGAAGGCAAATCATTAATAACTATGCTGTTAGATTCTTCATTTGCACTCACTTCAACAAAATCCGTTTTCGGCGAATCAGACAGATTCAGAGATTCCGTATCGATTAGTTCCGGCATGTCAATAATTTCTGATTTTATTTTCTGGTTTTCATCAAGATAATCCCACAAAGGAATTTTTATGGTAAACTCTGTCCCCTTTCCGGTTTCACTTGCAACTGAAATTTCCCAACGGTGCAATTCCACCAATTCTTTAACTAGTGCCAGTCCGATTCCTGAACCTCCGTATGCTCTTTGTGATGAATCATCCACCTGATAGAAGCGGTCAAATATTTTTTCAAGCTTTGCTTTTGGTATTCCTATGCCTGAATCAGCAACTCTGATTTGTATAAACTCTCTTGAATCATCACCAAGTTTTTCAACATTTACATCTATTCTTCCGCCCTCATTAGTGAACTTGAATGCATTTGACAAAAGATTGTTAATAATTTTTTCCAATTTATCCTTATCGATCCAGCCGTTGATAGAGTTTTCAATGCTGCTGAAACTAAGATCAATGTTTTTATCTTGTGCCAGTGATTCAAATGAATAGACTAATCCCTTTAATGCAATTAAAACATCTTCATATTTAGCTTTTACGGGTATTGACGCTGCCTCAAGCTGTGAAAGTTCAAGTAATTGATCTATTAGTGTTTGAAGATTCTGTGTATTGCGATAAATCATTTTATAACGATTTGCATTTTTCCCGTCAGATTTATCTTCCATCATTTGTTCCAGCGGACCTTTAATCAGCATAAGCGGTGTTCGGAATTCGTGTGAGAGATTCGCGAAGAAGCGGGATTTCATTTCATCGAGCTCTTTCTGTTTGTTTGTCTCAAACTCTCTCATTTTTATTATGTTTTTTAGTCTTGAGCGGTTCAACTCAAATCTTCTGATAGCATATAAGCCCGCAACTATTATAAGAACATATAAGACATATGCCCATCCTGTTGCCCACCATGGTGATCCAATCATAACAGAAAGGCTGGTTACATTATCAACCCAGACTCCGTCTGCATTTGTAGATTTAACTTTAAACTTATATTCACCCGGACTAAGATTGGTGTATGTTACAAATCTTCTGGAACCACTTTGAATCCAGTCTTCATCAAATCCTTCCATCATATATGCATACTGTATATAATTAGGAGAATTAAAATCCAATGCAGCAAATTCAAAAGAAAATACATTTTCATTATATGTTAATTTTATAGCGGCGCTATTTGCTGAAGCGGGATCAGTAAAAAATTTTCTTCCTAAAGCTGATTGATTAAAAATTTGAAAATCCGTAAACACAATAGGAGGAATAAAATCAGAGAGTTTTATATCATCAGGATGGAAATGGTTGAGTCCCTCAGAGCTGCCGAAAAGCATCAAATCGTTATCTAAACGTAAACCGGAATTTGTATTACTGCTTCCTCCAATAATTCCATCTGCAGTAGAAAAGTTAGTGAATTTTTCATTTTCAACATCGAAGAATGATATACCTGAGCCGGTACCTAGCCAAAGATTTCCATTTTCATCTTCAAGAATTGAATTGATCGAGTTATCTGCTAAGCCATCTTGTATAGTATAATATGTTATGTCAACAATAAAATAATTTGTACGGTTCTTGTCGGAATTTTCACCAACGGCAAACCTGTTCAAACCATTACTTGTGCCCACCCATAAAACAATTTCATCTTTGGACTTAGATTGAGTTGCCTGAACAATTGAATAAATATTGTTACTGCTTAAAACATTCGACGTGACTTCTTCTGCAATCCATTTCTGAAAATTTTCCTTCTCACTATCTTCCAATACATTTAAGCCGCCTCCATTTGTACCTGCCCATATTCTGCTTTTAGTATCTTTAAATAATACCCAAACATCGTTATGACTTATAGTATTTGGTTTTCCATCAGCAAAATTCTGAAATACTTTTAATTCACCGGTCAATGTATTTAATTGCGCCATACCCAGACCCCAGAATCCGATAGTCAGTATGCCGTCGTTATAAAGAAGAGATTTAATAAAATTAACTGATTGAGTACTTAACCTAATATCATCAAGCTTAACCTGTTTTATTGAACCAGTAACAGAGTTCAATACGAATAAACCTGTACCATAAGTCCCTATATAAAGTTCATTATTATCACCTGCTGCTAAAGACCACACATTCAATCTTTCAGACTGGTTGTGCTTACTAAATGATATTTTATTTCCTGATTTATATGAATGGAACAATCCATTATTTGTTCCAATCCATATAGCAGCATCCTGAGTTTTTTCAATGGCAGTAATATTTGAATTTCTAAGTATCTCAAACTGATAGCTTTCAGAAAAAACATTATTAAACTTCAACCCCTTTGATGAGAAATAACTAAGTCCGTTTTCCGTAGCTATCCAGGTAACACCTGAACGATCTTTCATTATTTTGTTTATCTGGTTGCTTATCAGATGATCGGGTTTATTTTTATCTGCAACGTACCTTACTTTTTCTCCGGTAACTGAATTGATTCTTAAAAGGCCTGCATAAGAATCTGCCCAAAGTATAAGCTGATCATTTACCAATTCTTCGATGACTTTTCCGGAACCTGTTCCAAACTGCAGGTTATCCGGGTTTGGAATCGGAATTGTGAATAATTCATCAGTTGACGAGTTATATCTTATCAGACCATTAGCAGTACCAATCCAAAAAACATTCTTATAAATATTAGATCTCGTTATACTCCAGAAAATGTTTTTTATGTTTGCACGGTTGGCGGGGTCAAGATAAATATGTCTGAATTGATTTTCAGATTTTTGGGGATTAAAAATATTCAAACCTGAATAAGTGCTTAATAATAAATTTCCTCTCTCATCTTTATTTATGGATGTAATATAATTGTTGCTCAGCGACTTTAGATCATAAGGATCACTTCTCCAGTTTCGGATTTCCCCGCTCTGAGAATCAAACTTGTAAAGTCCGCTTTTATAAGTACCTATCCATACTTTTCCCAATTTGTCTTTATAAATTGAAGTAATGCTATTTTCTTTTACAACTTCAGATTTAATTTCCCAGGAAGTAAATTTATCAGTCCTCGGATCATAACGATTCAACTCACCGCTTTTGGTTCCAATCCAGATTATACCTTCTTCATCTTCGAAAAGCCTCCAGACACTATTACCAGACAAAGAAGTTGAATCTTTAGGTATATGACGATAAACTTTAAAGTTATAACCATCAAAACGGTTCAGACCATCATCTGTAGCTAACCATATAAAACCGCTCCGATCCTGGATAATATCATTAATCTTATTATTGGAGAGACCATCGTTAGTGGTAAAGTGCTTAAATGATAAATTTTGTGATACTCCCACAAAGGGGAATAAGAAAATTATGGCAATTATAAAATGATAAACGAATTTACCGGAATTAGACTTCAGCATATAGAGCATTTACAATATTGTTTCCGCAAAACCTTAATAACAGATAAATGAACAAATAAATATATGAAAGAGTTTATTATAAATAAAAAATTTTAATTATTAGACTAGCTCAAGAATCAACCAGGTCAAAATTCTACAATGCCGCCTGCACTGAGATTTTTGCCTGAAAATTGAATTATCCGATTGGGTAAAAATCAATCCCCAAAAATTTATTTAATAAGTTCTGGAACAAAGCCACTATTCAATTGGTGAAAGCAGCAGTTTTTATTAATCACTAATCCATAAAAGGAGGCGTTATGAAATCGCTGTTGTTTTTATTCATTTTACTTTTCTCTATATCTGCATTTCCAAATCATAAGGCTGAAATCAAATCATCTAAGAACAATTCCATTCAATTAGCAATACTTTTGGATACCAGCGGAAGCATGGACGGTTTGATCGATCAGGCAAAAAGCCAGTTATGGAAAATTGTTAATGAACTGGCTACTACAAAAAAGAACAATAAACCGGTCGATCTTTATGTTGCCTTGTATGAATATGGTAAACAATCCATTCCCGCAGATGAAGGATATCTAAGAAATATTCTCCCGTTCACTCAGGATCTGGACAAAGTATCTGATGAGTTATTTAAACTTCAGACAAATGGCGGAGAAGAATACTGCGGCAGGGTTATAATGGATGCAGTTAACAATCTTCAATGGAATAAATCTAATGATAACTTAAAAATAATTTTTATTGCAGGTAATGAGCCATTCACTCAGGGTAATGTAGATTATAAAGAAGCCTGTAAAAAAGCTGTCAGCAAAGGGATTATTGTGAATACAATTTTCTGCGGAAATTATCAGGAAGGCGTTCAAACAATGTGGAAGGAAGGTGCTGATCTTGCAGATGGAAAATATATGAACATCGATCACAATGCAGAACTTGTTCACATTGATGCACCTCAGGATGACGAAATTATTAAGCTTGGTCAGGAGCTTAATAAAACCTACATTGCTTTTGGTACTGCAGGACGTGAAAAGAAAGAACTGCAGGCTGAGCAGGATGCAAACTCAATGAGTTTGAGTCCGGGAGTAATGGTGGAAAGATCAGTAACAAAATCCGGTGCACAGTATAGAAATTCAACGTGGGATTTAGTTGATGCAAAGAGAGAAGGGACTTTGAAGATTGAAGAAATTAAAACCGAAGATCTTCCTGATGAAATGAAAAAGATGACTGTGCAGGAGAGGAAAGCATACGTTGATAAAATGGAAAAAGATCGTGCACAAATTCAAAGTAAAATAAACAAGCTTAATGATGAACGCAGTAAGTTCGTTGCTCAGAAAATGCTTGAGAATAAAAATGATAATACTCTTGATGCGGTTATGATAAAAACAATTCGGGAACAAGCAAAACATAAAAATTATAAGTTTGAATAGGTAACCTCTTAGCGTTCTCTGCGTTTCTTAACTTTGCGGCTTTGCGTGAAAAAAGAATTTTGGTGCACGCAAAGAACGCAAAGGGTTTCGCAAAGTCGCAAAGATTCAAAACAGGAATGATAAAAATGAAAACTTTAACAAATTTAATCGTCGTACTTTTTGCTTTCTTGATTTATCAAGGGACAACTTTTGCTGATGGATTCATAGTTATCCCTCGTCCGCATCCGCTGCCGAATCCATTCCCGCTCGAGGTTGTTTATCACAACGTCGATGTCAGGATTGATGGGCAATCAGCAATAACAAAAATCGATCAGGCATTTTATAATCCATCACATCACCAGCTTGAAGGATTCTATATTTTCCCCGTTCCAAAAGGAGCCGTGATAAGTAAATTCACTATGCATATTAATGGCAAGGAAACAAAGGCGGAACTTCTTGATGCCGACAAAGCAAGAAAAATTTACGAGGATATTGTAAGACAAATGCGTGACCCTGCTTTACTTGAATACAGCGAACAGAATATCTTTAAACTCCGCATCTTCCCTATCGAACCGAGAAGTGAAAAGAAAATATCAATT
>Ga0114946_10001952_pt1 | contig 14134 bp, 8 predicted proteins | sample WalLakDeSediment_FD_88676 | JGI IMG/M metagenome (GOLD analysis project Ga0114946, IMG submission 88676) | Lake sediment microbial communities from Walker lake, Nevada to study Microbial Dark Matter (Phase II) - Walker Lake 11/02/13 Deep Sediment | ecosystem: Environmental > Aquatic > Freshwater... | reverse complement strand
CGGAGGATCGCTCTCTGCTTTCTGCTCGGGTATCGAGCGAAACGCAGATAGCGACCGTGCGGCGCGCCATCCGCTTCTACGTTCTGCTCGTTTTCCGGGCGAAAGGCGGATGACGTTGGGCGAGCCAACGTCGCTCTCTGCTTTCTTCTCGGTCATAGAGCGAAAGTCCGATAGCGACCCTGCGGCGCCACCGCGAAGAAGGAGCTGAGCCAGCGCACGCGCGACTGTGCCTTCGGCTGTCGCATGGATCGTGATCCCGCTGCATCGCTTGTGATCCTCGCCCGCAGGCGGGCGTCGTGGACGGGGCCGCCGACAATGGTCGCAGCGCCCCGTGCCGCATGATCCGAGAAGCTGACGGCTAGCCGTCAGAGTACATCACCCGACCAGGTTCTTCCGCGCCTCCATTCCGGACTGGCGTGGAGGAGGGCGGTAGCCTACCCTTGGAGGAGGGGAGCCGGCTGGAGGGGCCTCATTGGCACCGTGAACTGAGCGGTGTCGCTACTGCGTCCCGCGCTCGTTCGTTCGGCTTGTACCGCGGCGGCGTTGCGGCGGCATCCGGCATCCCGCGCTCGTTCGTTCGCCTTGTACCGCGGCGGCGTTGCGGCGGCATCCGGCATCCCGCGCTCGTTCGGTTTTTACTTCGGCGGCATCACGCCGGCGTTCGCCGTTCTCTCGGCGTCCACCGCGGCGACGTTGCGGCGTCCACCGCGGCGGCGTTGCGGCGTCCACCGGCTTCCGGCGAAGAGGGAGCGGTTCTGCTTCGGGAGGGATCGGCATGCAAGGGACCCACTTCGGCAAGTACGAGGTCGTGGAGCTCATCGGGAGGGGGGGGTTCGGCCAGGTCTTCAAGGGTTTGGACCCGGACCTGAAGCGCCCCGTGGCCATCAAGACCTGCTCGTTGGAGCAGGAGGGCATGCGCGAGCGCTTCTTCAAGGAAGCCGAGATCGCCGCCCGCCTCCAGCACCCCAACATCACCACCGTGTACGATTTCGGGAAGGTGGACGGGGAGCCCTACATGGTTCAGGAATACCTCCCGGGGGAGGACCTGGACCAGATGATCAAGCGCCGGGATCCCATTACCCTCGGGGACAAACTACGCATCCTGCTCCAGATTGCCGACGGCCTTCGGTACGCCCACTCCCGCGGCGTGGTGCACCGGGACGTCAAGCCGGCCAACATCAGGGTTCTGGGGGACGGCCAGGTCCGGATCATGGACTTCGGCATCGCCAAGCTCATGGAGGAGACGCAGCGCCTCACCCAAACGGGGATGACCATCGGCACGGCGGGGTTCCTGTCTCCGGAGCAGCTCCTGGGCCTGGAGGTCGACGGGCGGTCCGACATCTTCTCCTTCGGGGTGCTGGCCTACGAGCTGGTCACCTACGTGACTCCGTTCAAAGCGGACAGTATCTCGGCCCTCTTCTATGCCATCGCCTACGTGGACCCGCTGCCCGTGGGGGAGGTCTGGGCGGAGTGCCCGCCGGCCCTAGCGGCGTGCCTCGCTCGCTGCCTGGAAAAGGATAGGGACACCCGGTACCAGGACTTCTCGGAGGTCATGGAGGAGCTCCGGACTGTGCTGGGCACGCTGGAGGACGGTGGAGCGATGGGAGCCGGGATGGCGGCCACCGCCATGGCGGGAGCCGGGGCCGCCACCGTCGGTTCGGGACCTTCAGCCGGGTTCGAAGGTGGGGAGCCCACGGAGGCCTGGGCGGGTGTAGAGCCAGGGCCGGCAGAGGGCGCTGGGGTGGGCGCGGGTTCGGCTGCAGGCGGGGCGAGTCATGAGGCCGATGCCAGGAGGCGGCGAGGGAAGCGCATCCTGGGAGGCTTCGGAGCGGTAACCTTCCTGGTAGTGGCGTTCGAGGTCCTGCGTTTCGCCATGCCCGGAGGGGCGAGTGCCCCGAGCGGATCGATTAGCACCGGGGCGGATGAGTTCAGCGGGGAGCTTGGAGAGGTAGGGGCTCCGCAGGTCGATGCAGGCGAGTCGTCTGTCGCAGACGACGCACTGGATCCAGTGGGAGAGGTCGAAGCCGAGCCACGGTCCCGGACAGCCGATGCACCACCGGCGGCAACGGATTCCGCCGGAGCCCAAGCGCTGACCGGGGCGGCGGGTCCCGGATCCAGGGTGGAGGCCGCCGCCGCCGCGCCTGAGACGGCTCCGCCTCCGCGAACCGCTCCGCAGCCGGGGAGCCCCTACCGGGGCACCACCACCCTGGTCCTCCTCTGGAGCGAGGGAGGTGATCCTGCCAGCGCCATCACGGCGGAGAACGCCTTCCTTGAGGAGCTCTCCCGCAGAGGGCTGGCAGTCGGGGAAGCCGGACTCCTGCGGGGAATCCACGGGGACGCTGCCGCCATGGCCATGGCCCGTGGGCTGGATGCTGGCGTGGTGGCCGAGCTGGGCCGGCGATACGGTGCGGAGGTGGTAGTGGTGGGAAGCCTCAGGTCCGAGTGGGAGCCTTCGGTGGGCCGGTTCTATACCGGACGAGCCGTCCTGGACATCCGGGCCTACAGCTCATCGGCTTCCGAGCTTCTGCGCTCTTCCACCCAGCAGGTAGGGATCGGAGGCACGCCGGGCAAGCTGGGACCGTCTCCGTTGGCTGCGGAGACGGAGGCTGCCAGGGAGGTGGGGCGGATGGCGGCGGTGGATGTGGCGAGGGAGCTGGGAGGTATGCTCCCCCGCCGGTAGGCGGAGCCGCGGATAGCCTGCGGTGTCGCTGCCGTCTGCCGGCTATCCTGCCGCAGGCCCCTCGCCTACCTCTTCTCCACCATGTCGCCTTCCTGGGCGCTTCCCTCCACCACCGAGCAGATTGAGGACTGGGAGAGAACCCGGGTAACCTCGATGACGCCCACCTTCGCCGTCACCCGGTCCAGAACGTTGCCCGCCGCGTCCCTGATCTCGTCCACCACCCGGTGGACCTCGAACCGCTGGCCCACCTGGATTCCCGAGTCTGCCCCCTGGTCGATGTAGACGACACCCGGCTCCGGAGATCCCACGATCGAAGCCGGCACCGTGGCCGGAGCCGGGGGTGCCAGAGAGGCCAGGGCCGGTCCCTGCGCCGCGATCTCCTTGACGGCGTCCTCAACGGCCGGCCGCAGGGCTTCCTGGGCCAGCCCCGCGTCGAAGTCCCGCTGGAAGTTGTACCTCTCCCACCGAACGCCCCCCAGGCGTGTCTTTCCCTCGCCCACGGCCACGGCCAGGATCGCGCCGGTGGTGGTGTTCACCAGGCGAACGTCCATCTTGGTCTCGGCCTCGGTGTACGTGACCCGCAATGCGCCGACCCCCGCGGTCTTCCGGTCGATGGAGAACTGGGTGATGGAGCCCAGAAGCACGGCCTGGACCCCCAGGATCTTGCCGATCTCGGCGGCGGTGGAGGCGTTCACGGCACCGCTCAGGCCGAAGTGCTGCTCCTGGAGGATGGCGTCGATCTGCTGGCGTTCCACCACGGTGAATGCACCGGACCTCACGAGCTGCGTGGCCAGTTCGTCACCGGCCGCCAACCCGAGATTCCTGCCCCAGTAGCCGAAGGCGCTGTTGTTCTGGAACTCCAGCACCGCGATGCGGGGCTTGGCCTCCTGGGCTGCGACCGAAACGGGAAGCAGGGCTGCGGCAACCAGAAGGCTGGTGAGCCAGGCTGCAACGAGGGCCGCACCCGGACGGGCTGCGGCAGAGACCCGGAAACGAGCGCGGGATGTACAATTTGTCACGGTAATTCTCCTCCTGAATGGACCCAGACCAGGGCATTCCCCATCTATCGATTCTACCCATCCGGGTCAGCCCTGACCAGCTTTTCCGCTCGGGCCGCTTTCGACGTACCAGTGGGTTCTGGCTCGGTTTCTTTCGCAGGGATGGGGTTTGGGGAAGGGTCGGAACCGGCACCGAGCCGGCTCTCCAACTGCTCTACCCGGTCCGTGAGATGCGCCAGGGCCTCCCCCAGGATGTCCGGAAGCTCGCCGTGGTCAAGGTCGGGGGTGGCCGCCTTCCGGACCTCTCCCTTCCGCCTCACTACCTCCCCCGGCACGCCCACCACCACCGAGTCGGGAGGCACTGATTTCACCACCACGGCGTTGCCTCCCACCCGGCTGCAGCGGCCTATGGTGATGGCGCCCAGGATCTTGGCCCCGGCCCCCACCACCACCCCGTCCTCCAGGGTGGGATGGCGCTTCCCCTTCTTCAGGCTGGTGCCACCCAGGGTCACGCCGTGGTAGAGGGTCACGTCGGCGCCGATCTCCGCCGTCTCTCCGATGACCACGCCCATACCATGATCGATGAAGAAGCGGGGACCGATGCGGGCTCCGGGATGGATCTCGATTCCCGTGAGGGCCCGGGTCAGGTGGGAGAACCAGCGGGCGGAGAGCCTCAGGCGCCGTCTCCAGAGCCAGTGGGCCATTCGATGCATCCATACCGCGTGGAGTCCGGGATAGCAGAGGAGGACCTCCAGGGTGCTCCGGGCTGCCGGATCCCTCTGGAAGACGGACCGAATGTCTTCCTTCATGGTTCGGATCATGGTGTCTCTCCCGTTGGTTCTGCTCCGGCCACCAGTCCCAATCGCCCCGGCACCGCAACCGACATCATTCCGCCAGACCCAATCGCCCCGGCACCGCAACCGACATCATTCCGCCAGACCCGCGAACAGGTCGGTACTCAAATACCTCTCCCCGAAGGAGGGGACCACGACCACAATGAGCTTGTCCCGGCTCTCGTCCCGGCGGGCTACCTCCAGAGCCGCCCACACCGCCGCCCCCGACGAGATCCCCACCAGGAGGCCCTCCCGGTGGGCCATGGCCCGAGCCGTCTGGAAGGCGTCGGGGCCATCCACCTGGATCACCTCGTCGTAGACCTGCGTGTTCAGGACCTCCGGGACGAATCCGGCGCCGATCCCCTGGAGGGGATGGGAGCCCTTCTCGCCTCCCGAAAGAACGGGAGATGCGGCCGGCTCCACCGCCACCACCCGGAGACCCGGCTTCAGGTCTTTCAGGACTTCTCCCACGCCGGTAATGGTTCCGCCTGTCCCCACACCGGCCACCAGGACGTCCACCTTTCCGTCGGTGTCTCGCCAGATCTCCTGGGCGGTCGTCCTGCGGTGGATCTCCGGATTGGCGGGGTTCTGGAACTGCTGAGGGATGAAGTAGCGGGGGTCGGTGGCCGCCAGTTCCTGGGCCGCCCGTATCGCTCCTTTCATCCCCTCCTCCCCGGGGGTGAGGACGAGCTCGGCACCGTAGCCCCGGATGAGGGCCCTGCGCTCCCGGCTCACCGTGTCCGGCATGGTGATGACACACCTGTAGCCCCTGGCGGCGGCCACCATGGCCAGGGCGATACCCGTGTTCCCGCTCGTGGGCTCCAGGATGATGGAGTCGGGGCCAAGTGCGCCGGCTTCCTCGGCGGCGTCCAGCATGGCCACGCCGATCCGGTCCTTGACGCTGTGGGCAGGGTTGAAGAACTCCAGCTTGGCCACCACCCGTCCCGGGAGGTCTAGCGCCAGGTTGCGAATCCGAACCAAGGGGGTGTTGCCTACCAACTGGGTGATGTCGTCGTAGATGTTCATTGGTTCTCCAGAAGAAAAGCGCCGCCGGGTCATTTCCGGCGGCGCCTCTCGTTCTGCCCACCGGACTCCGTTGGGGGACGGAGGTCGGAAGGCGTCGCGGCGGGTCAGCGTTGGATCGGTTCCCCCACGAAAGCCCCCTCCCTCCGAGAGGTACACCAGCGACAGCGACAACAAACGCGGCCGAAGCCGGTGGATGGCGCCTTCGAACTGTGCCGCAACTGAAGCCCCATGCTTGTTCCCATTCGCTGATGGCTCGTTGCTCGGGGCTTTGGGAATTCTCTCTCTCCGGCCGGCCCCCGGGGATTCGTTGAGAACCCGTGACCTGCTCCGAAGGTTCCAGCGCCCAGCCAGCCCCAGGGGTCGGGATGGAAGGCGTTGGCTACGGCATGAGCACCCGGGAAAAAGCTTGCGGCAGAGGTGGGCGGCGGTGACCCGGGCGTCGTGCCCATTGTCCCCGGCGGCCCCGCATCCGATTCTTGTACCGGATTGCGATTCCCCGGGAGGGCAGGCTTGACCATCATCCGGGGGCCATCATCGGCACCCGAACGTTCCTGTCACTCGGGGGCCTTCATCGGCTCCCGACCTTTCCCGTCATTCGGGGGTTCCGGTCGGTGTCCGGCCTTCCCATCGTGGACTGGGTGGACGGGGTCCCCAAACACAGAGGGTCCAGCATGAAAGCCGTACGCTATCACGGGCCGGGCGAGCCCTTTCGCCTGGAGACGGTGCCGGAGCCCCAGGCGGGTCCCGGCGAGGTGAGGGTGCGAATCCGGGCCGCCGGCATGTGCCACACCGAGCTCCACTTCGAGTCGGGACTCCTGAACCTGGGGGTGGCGCCCATCACCATGGGCCACGAGATGGCCGGGGTGGTGGACCAGGTGGGCGAGGGGGTGGACACCTCGCGCCTGGGCCAGCGGGTTCTCGTGTACTACTACGCTGGTTGCGGGGAATGCGAGTGGTGTCGAAAGGGGGACGAGAACCTCTGCGGTTCCCTGAAGGCGGAGTACGGCTTCTTCAACGACGGAGCCTATGCCGAGCTCATCGCCGTCCCTGCCCGGAACGCGGTACCCCTTCCCGAGAACGTGTCGTTCGAGGCGGCCGCTCCCATCGGATGCGGGGTGACCACCGCCATCCACGCCTCCAACCTCGCCGGGCTCGAGGAGGGAGATGTCGCCGTGGTGTACGGGGTGGGAACCGTCGGGTATGGCCTCATCCAGGTGGCGCGCCTCCGAGGGGCGCGGGTGGTGGCGGTGGGCCGGACCCCTGAGAAGCTGCGCCTCGCCCGGGACCTGGGCGCTTCGGAGGTGGTGAACGCCGCGGATGCCGGCGTGGACGTTGCCGCCCGCGTCCGGGATCTCACGGGGGGCCGGGGCGCCGACGTGGTCTTCGAGTTGGTGGCCACCCGGGAGACCATGGATGCGTCCACGGCCATGCTGGCCAAGCGAGGCCGCCTGGTGTTCATCGGGTACTCGGAGGATTCCTACACCGTCCACCCCATCCACCTGGTGATCCACGAGGCTGTGGTGACGGCCTCGGTGGGGAACACCCTCCGGGAGCTGGAGGAGGCTCTGGCGCTTGTGGGGGAGGGGAAGGTCCGGACCGTGGTGGATCACACCCTTCCCCTGGAGCGATGGGAGGAGGGGATGAAGGAGCTTCGAGACGGCACCGCCCTGGGAAGGATCGTGCTGACTCCCTGACGGCGGGCCGTCGCTGATGGTGCCCGGAGGGTGGTGCTCGGGCTCCGGTCCTGTTTCCAACTGTTGAAAGGAAGCCTCCTTGACCCAGGATTCCTCCCTTCCCCGAGCCGCATCCGGCACCCGCGGGCACGGGTTCGGCACCAGCCCCGTCTTCCTGGCCAGCATCAGCACCATTCTGGGCGCCATCATGTTCCTCCGCTTCGGCTACGCGGTGGGGCATACCGGGTTGATGGGAGCGTTTCTCATCATCCTGCTGGGCCACATGGTGACGATCCCCACGGCCCTGGCCATCGCCGAGATCGCCACCAACCGGAAGGTGGAGGGTGGAGGGGAGTACTTCATCATCTCCCGCTCCTTCGGCACCACCATCGGTGGTGCCATCGGCGTCAGCCTCTTCCTCTCCCAGGCCATCTCCGTGGCCTTCTACATGATCGCCTTCGCCGAGGCCTTCTCACCCCTTGGACATTGGGCCCGGGAGGCCTGGGGCATCGGGTGGGATCCCCGCCTCGTTTCGCTCCCGGCCACCATCGGCCTGGCCTTCCTGGTGGTGACCCGGGGGGCCAGCATGGGGGTCCGGGCCCTCTGGGTGGTGGTGTCGGTCCTGGCCCTGTCCCTGATCTTCTTCTTCCTTGGGGGACCGGTGGAGGGGGCCGACGCTTCCCCCGTCACCCTCTTCAGCGGGCTGGAGAGCCCCGATCCCTTCTTCCTGGTCTTTGCCATCGTCTTTCCGGCCTTCACTGGGATGACGGCCGGTGTGGGCCTGAGCGGGGACCTGGCCAACCCCCGGCGGTCCATCCCCCTGGGGGTCATCTCCGCCACACTCACGGGAGCGGTGGTGTATGTGGCGGTGGTGGTGAAGCTGGCCGTTTCTGCGCCTCCGGAGCTCCTGGCGGGCGACCAGTTGGTCATGGCCCGGATCGCCGTCTGGGGACCCATCGTCCTCGTCGGATTGGCGGCGGCGACTCTGTCCTCCGCCATCGGCTCCATCCTGGTGGCTCCACGGACCCTCCAGGCCCTGGGGGGCGACGGCATCCTTCCCTCCCGTCGGGGGAACCGGTTCCTGAGGGCGGGAGTGGGATCCGCCAACGATCCTCGAAACGCAACCCTGGTGACGGCCGGCATCGCCATCGCCACTGTGGCCCTTGGGAACGTGGACGTGGTGGCCCGCATCGTGTCCATGTTCTTCATGGTGACCTACGGTGCCCTCTGCGCCATCTCCTTCCTGGAGCACTTCGCTGCACGCCCCTCCTACCGGCCCAGCTTCCGGTCCAAGTGGTACCTGAGCTTCTGGGGAGCCGTCCTCTGCCTCCTCCTCATGTTCCAGATGGATCCGGTCTACGCGGTCCTGGCCATCGTCCTCATGACCGTGATCTACAGGGTCATCCGGGCCACACGGACGGACGAGGTGGACGACCTTTCGGCCATCTTCCACGGGGTCATGACCCAGCTGACCCGGTTCCTCCAGATCCGGCTTCAGAAGATGCCGCCCCGTGACTGGCGTCCCAGCGTCATCATGATCACGTCCCGGACCTTCGACCGGTTCGCCCCCTTGCGCATGCTCTCCTGGATCTGCCATCGCTACGGGTTCGGGACGTACCTGCACTTCATCCAGGGGATGCTGAACCGGGAGACGTACCTGGAGAGCCAGAAGATCCTGGATCGCCTTATCGACGGGATCGAGGAGACGGACTCGGCCATCTACGTGGACACCATGATCAGTCCCTCGATGGCCTCGGCCCTGGCCCAGAGCCTGCAGGTGCCGGGAGTGAGCGGGATGGAGAACAATTCCATCCTGTTCGAGTTCTCCGTCCATGACGGGCCTGAGGTGGTGGAGGAGGTGATCAGGGGGTGCCTCATGGCTTCGGCGCCCCGGATGAATCGCCTGATCCTGCGGCACTCGGACCACTTCTTCGGAAATCGCAAGAGCATCCACCTCTGGCTCACCTGGCACGACTACCGCAACGCCAACCTTATGATCCTCCTGGCCTACATTCTCCTGGGGCACTCCGATTGGGCCGGGGCGGAGATCAGCATCAAGGCGGCCTTCCCCCACGGCGAAGTGGAGCAGCAGACGGCACGCCTGAACCAGATGATCGTGGAGGGGCGCCTTCCCATCGCCGCCAAGAACCTCCAGATCATTCCCACGGATGACCGGGTGGACTTCAACGCCCTTGTGGAGCGGGCCTCCTATTCGGCGGACCTGGTGATCCTCGGGTTCACGGAGGGGCGCCTGAAGGAGAAGGGGGCGGAGCTTCTCCTTCGCCACCCGGGCCTTCAGGACGTTCTCTTCGTCTCGGCGGAGGAGACGATCTTCATCGAATAGGACTCGGACAATGATGCCAGGGAGTTCCTTCCCTCTCGCGGGAGGGTCGGGAGACTATAAGACTTTTCCTCTCCGGGTGCTTCTCTTTCGAGAGGGCGTAGCTTGTCGGCCACGCACGCTCTTGCCATGAACCGCACGAGGGAATCGGGCCCATCGCACGAGGGACTCGGGCCCACCGCACGAGGGAATCGGACTCCGAAGAGAGCTCCGGGGCAGGGTGGCGGGACGGTGGATCCGCCCTGGGGCCAGGAGTGCGCGTCAGACCCACGCCGGAATGGGGCCCGGTATGGGGACCTGACTGGGAGCCCCCGGGTAGGGTAGACTTCGTGAGGCGAATCTAAGCCATGGCCCCCGGCCAGGAGGAGGGGACAAGACAATGCACACACCCGTTCGCACCGTGATCCTGCTCGCCGCAGCGGTGGGCGTGTGGGGGTGTTCCTCCTTGAACCAAGGGCCTGGCCGTGATCGCAATGTCATCTCGCCGGAGGAGGTCGCGGCTTCGGAGGCCAGGAACGCCTACGAGCTCATCCAGCGGCTGAGGCCCCTCTGGCTCCAGAGCCGGGGGGACCGGAGCACCCGCCTCGAGACCGTCATCGTGGTCTATCAGGACAACGCCATGCTGGGGGGAATCGACACTCTGGAGAGGATCCCCATTGAGCTCGTGCGGTCCGTCCGGGCCCTGGACTCCGCGGAGGCCGGGCGGCTTCCCGGGTTGGGCAGCCGTCACGTGGAACGGGCCATCATGATCTTGACGAGGTCGGGGGAGTAGCCTGCCAAGCACCTCCTGGGCTGGTTCGGGTGAAGGGCACGGGCCATATTTTCCCATGATGGGTGCAAGACTATGCGGCGTGAGGGCCCCCTCCAGCGGCCCAGCCCTGTGATGCTCGCACCTTGTTCGGCGGGGCACGCCTCTCCCTTGATCGGCAAGCGGCTCATCAAAGGATGAAGTTGGTGCCCCGCACCCTCCTCCGGCCCTGTCGCCAGGGCTTGCGTCGACACATGGACGGCTGAATATTTCCCTGACCTCTCCACCGGCGTTCGCTGCTGAACGCCGGCGCGATGGGCGGCCGCTCCAGCGGAGCAGGGAGGTCGCCATGGATCGCTCCCCTGGGACGAGAAAGAATCGTCCGCTACGGGTGTGCTCCTCCTCCGAAGTAAGCTCCCGCGCTCGCTCTCTCGACGTCACCCATCTGGCGGGACCCCAGCCCACCAAGAAGCCTGAATCCAACTCCGGCGGGACCCCTGCCTCCCGGCAGCGGGTGGACGGACCGGCGCTTGTCCGTCGCATTTCCGTCGCGATCCTGAGCGCCTCTCATCCGTTTCAAGGAGGTTCCTCATGAGTCATTCAGGTCTTCACCGATGGGTTTTTCTTATAGGAGCGGCATGGGGTGTCCTGCACCTCCTGCCGCCCCTTCCGCTTGAAGCCCAGGAGCCCGGCTCGCTGGTCGGTGTGGTTCGCACCACCGAGGGCACGCCGGTCTCCGGTGCTCAGATCAGCCTCGAGGGCACCCAGCTGGGAGCTCTCACCAACCAGGACGGGAGGTTCTTCATCGTCAGGGTGCCACCCGGAACCTACACGGTGATGGCCGAGTTCCTGGGGTACGGAGCGGAGCAACAGGGCGGCGTAGTCGTGGTTGGGGGTCAGACCACGGCGGTGAACTTCGAACTTCGGACCCAGGTGCTGGGTCTCTCGGAGCTGGTGGTGACGGGGGTCACTCAGGCCACCAGCCGGACCATGATCCCCTTCACCGTGTCCAGGGTGGGATCCGAGGCCATTGCAGTTGCCCCTCCCAACGCCTTCCTGGCGCTGGAGGGTAGGGTGGCCGGCGCCAGGGTCATCCAGGGCTCCCAGCCCGGGAGCGGGGTGAGCATCCTCATGCGCACCCCAACCAGCGTCAACCGGGAGACGGCGCCCCTCATGGTGGTGGATGGGGTGATCCTTGCCTCCTCCTCCGCCGACATCTCCACCATGGACATCGAGAGCATCGAGATCGTGAAGGGGGCGGCGGCGGCCTCCATGTACGGTTCCCGGGCGGCGGCGGGGGTGGTGCAGATCCGGACGAGGAGGGGCTCCACCCTGAACGTGGACCAGACCCGCTTCACCCTGCGGAGCGAGTACGGGGTCAGCGACATCCCCCGTCCCATCCCCACGGCCCAGCACCACAACTACCTCATGGATGCCCAGGGCAACTACCTCAACGCGCAGGGAGCGACGGTGCCCCGCTGGTTGGCAACGACCACGCAGCACGGCTTCATGGACCAGAAGTATCCCGGGGAGGTGTACGACCACATCGAGTCCCTCTTCAGGCCCAATACCTTCCGCCAGACCGCAGGGACCTTCGGCTTCAATAGCGGAACCACGAGCTGGCTGGCCACGGCGAGCGAGCGGCACGAGTTCGGGGTGGTCCGGGCCAACGACGGCTACCGCCGCACCGACTTCCGCCTCAACCTGGACCATCGCCTGCGGACCGACCTGAGCCTCTCTCTCAGCGGCTTCCACATGCGATCCGAGCGGGAGGAGATGTACGGGAACGTCTTCTTCGACTTCGTGCAGATCGCGCCGGACGTGGACCTCCTTCAGCCCGATCCGGACGGGACCAAGTACATCTTCCAGCCGGATCCGACGGGGATCCGTCCCAACCCCCTCTACCTCCTGGAGACTCAGGACCGCTGGAGCCGGCGGCTGCGAACCATGGGGAGCGCCGACCTGCGCTACAATCCCAATGCCTGGCTGGCCTTCGACATCAATGCCAGCTACGACCGCTCGGACCGGCGATCCACCACCTGGATTCCCAAGGGGGTGAAGACCTACGATTACGCGGCCCATCCGGGCTATGCCTACCGGAGCTATGGCCTCGACGATGCGTTCAACGCCTCGGCAGGGGTGAGCGTGGCCCGTGACTTTGGGCTCCTTCGAACCCGGACCTCGCTGCGGGGGCTCATGGAACGGGACGATTACTCTACCTTCAACGCCGGTGGAAACAACATGGGCGTGGGGGGAATCCCCGACCTGGACGCCCTGCTCATCCCCGCCATCGGCTCCGCCGACCAGTCCGTCCGGGCCGACGGCTTCTTCTTCAACACGGACCTGAGCTGGAACGACCGCTACATCGTGAACGCCCTGGTGCGCAGGGACGGAAGCTCCCTCTTCGGTGCCGAGGAGAGGTGGGCCACCTACTACCGGACCAGTGCAGCCTACCGCATGGCGACGGAACCCTGGTGGCCCATCGAGGAGATCAACGAGTTCAAGCTCCGGTACTCCCGTGGGACGGCGGGGGGGCGGCCCTCCTTCGCCGACCAGTTCGAGGTCTTCTCCATCCTCTCCGGGGGCGGCGTCGGCCTGGCCACCCTGGGGAACCGGTACCTGAAGCCCGAGTACTCCACCGAGCAGGAGTTCGGCGTGGACATTGTGGCCTTCCAGCGCTACTTCCTCCAGCTCACCTACGCAACCCAGAGGACCACGGACCAGCTTGCCAACGTGCCGCTCCCCTCCCTCTTCGGGTTTTCCAGCCAGTGGCAGAACGCCGGGACCCTCGAGGGATACACCTACGAGGCCGAGCTTGAGGCCCGCCTGGTGGAACGGCCCAACCTGCGCTGGTCCATGACGCTGGTGGGAGACCGCTCCCGGAACACCCTCACCGAGTACGATCGTCCCTGCCACATGTCGGGGCTGGGATACCGATGCGCCGGGGAGCAGATCGGGATGATATACACCCAGAGGCTTGGGCGAAGCTTCAGGGACCTGGAGACGCACCGGGGCGGCTTGCATGCCAACTCTACGGGAGCTTTCCAGGTGAACGACGACGGAGTGCTGGTGGCAGTGGGGGAGGGCAACTCCTGGAAGGACGGGGTGGCCAAGAACCTGTGGGGCACCACGGTGAACATCGATGGGGTCAACTACCCCTGGGGGTACCCCTTCCGGCTTGCGGACGATCTTGGCAATCCCGTCCAGGAAAGGACGGGGGACAGCAACCCCGACCTCAAGTGGGGGCTCAACAACCTGTTCCAGTGGGGGAACCTCTCGGTCAATGCCCTGGTGGACGGGCAGGTGGGGGGGAACGTCTACAACAACACCAAGCAGCGGATGTACCAGCACGAACGCCACGGGGACGAGGTGCAGGCAGGAAAGCCCGAGGAGCGGAAGAAGCCGGCCTCCTACTACGTGGGTCCCATCTACAACGCCAACTCCAACATCGATTGGTTCGTGGAGGACGCTTCCTTCGTCAAGCTCCGGGAGGTGTCGCTACGGTACCGGCTTGACCCGAGCCGCTTCGGGTTCATGTACCGGGCCGGGGTGGACCGGGTGGTGCTGGGCGTCATCGCCCGCAACCTCTACACCTGGACGGACTACAGCGGCTTCGACCCTGAGATCGGCTCGGTACTCAACCGAATCGACTCCTTCGACTACCCCGTGTATCGCACGCTGACGGCCAGCGTCGAGATCACCTTCTGAAGAGGCCGGAGGAGGCTATCATGAGAACTGCATCGCTTCTCATCGTCGGCGCACTGGCCCTCAGCGCGCTGGCGTGTCAGGATCTGGACGTCACCAACCCCAACAACCCCGACCGGGCAGTGGTGGT
>Ga0114946_10001951_pt1 | contig 14137 bp, 8 predicted proteins | sample WalLakDeSediment_FD_88676 | JGI IMG/M metagenome (GOLD analysis project Ga0114946, IMG submission 88676) | Lake sediment microbial communities from Walker lake, Nevada to study Microbial Dark Matter (Phase II) - Walker Lake 11/02/13 Deep Sediment | ecosystem: Environmental > Aquatic > Freshwater... | reverse complement strand
TCCCATTGCAACCGCTGCTTCCACGAAGGCTCCGTCAAATGCGGATTTCTGATTTCTGATTTCTGATTTCTGATTTCCACGGGTGGAAACAACCATCCTTGTCCGGAAGCCTCCTGGCCGAACCGACGGCGCCACATCTGCGCCTCCCAAAACTGCCCGGTCCGGGCAAGCCCGAACCCGTCCAACGCCCCTGCCCGAATCAACAACTCCATCTCCTCGGGCAGTGGTGCCACCCGCCGATAAAAATCAGCCAGCGACCCAAAACAACCCCGCTCCCGTTCCCGATACAACCGCTCCAACATCCGCTCGCCCAACCCCTTGATCCGGTTCACCGGAACCCGGATCACCCCGGTCCGACCCGCACCCCTAGCTCCTATTGCCCCCATTCTTCCCGCTTCATCCCCTTCCCCTTCCACCTGATACCGCGGTCCGGGTGCGTTCACCCACGGTGGTCGCAGCGGTATTCCCAACCGATGACACTCGAGCACATAGACCAGCGGCGAATAGAAGCCTTTGCCGTTGCTCAACACCGCCGCCATGAATTCCACTGGGAAATACCGTTTCAGCCACGCCGATTGATACGCCTCGACACCATACGCCGTGCTGTGCGCCCTGCAGAAGGCGTACCCGCTGAAACCCGTCACCAATTCCCAGACCTCGGCAATCTTCTCCGCGGCATGCCCGCGCGCCCGGGCCGCCGCAGCGAACTCACGCCCGATCTCCTCGACCACCCCGGCCTTCCGTTTCACCAGTGCCCGACGCAACACATCCGCTCGGCCCGGATTCAATCCGGCAAACGCCTCGCAGATCTGCAGAATGTGCTCCTCGTAAACCACCAACCCGAACGTACTCCGCAGACAGGGCTCGAGCGACGGATCCGGAAATTCCGGCAGTTCCAACCCTTGATACCTGCGGGTGAACTTCAGCTTCTTCTGTTCGTTGGCCGCCCCTGGCCGGATCACGCTCACGATCGCAATCAAACCGTCGATCTCCCGCACATTCGTCATGCGGCACAGACTGATCATCGCCGGCGACTCGATATGATGCACCGCCCGCGCCCCGCCCGACGCGATCAGCTCCCAAACCGCCGGATCTTCGAATCCAAACCGCTCCACATCCACAGCGACCCCTCGCTGCTGCAACATCGCCGCGGCATCCCGCATCACTGCCAGTCCGCCCTGCGCCAGAATATCCATCTTCACCAAACCCACCGCCTCGACGGCTTCCATGTCGAAATGCGTCGTCGGATATCCCTTGCTTGAGATGAAGGTCGGCGTCAGTTCGTGCATAGGCTGACGCGATAAAACCACCCCGCACGGATGCATCTTCGGATACCGCGGCACGCCATCCAGAAATTCCGCCATCGCCAAGGCGCTCCGATACGGTTCCTCGTCCAGCGGCAGATCCCGACATTCCGGGCTGGCCCGCAACAGCGCCACCAAGCCCGATTCCTCGCCTTCCCCAACCGTCCCGGAAAACGACCAGGGAAAGTGCTCGGTAAACCGTCGCACCTCGCGTTCTGCCACCCCCAGCACCTTGGCCACCTCGGCAAACGCGCTCCGCGCCTGAAACGTCGAAAACCCGCCCACCACCGCGCAATGCCCCGCGCCGTACTTCTCGAAGATCAAATCCACCACCTCATCCTTGCGATCGTGCGCAAAATCCACATCGATGTCCGGCAGCTTGTTCAGCGCCATCCGTTCCCGGTTCAGAAACCGGCGGAAATAGAGATCGAACCGGATGGGGCACACCCCGCTGATCTCCAGACAATAACAAACCAGGGAATCGGCCGCCGACCCGCGCGTAATCCACGCGATCCCCCGCGCCCGGCACGCCTGCAAGATGTCCCACATCACCAGAAAATATTCCTCGTAACCCACCTCATGGATGATCTGCAGCTCTTCCTCCACCCGCACGTGAACATTTCTGATCTCTGATCTCCACCTTCCAGTTTCTGCATTCGGTATTCCACCTTCTGCCTTCCCATACCTTCTCTCCAGTCCATCGAAGACCAGCCGCCGCAAATACTCCCGTGGACTCGACCCGTCCGGAGGCCGAAACGCCGGGAACTGTGGCGGCCCCAACGGCAGATCAAAACCCGAGCACCGCTCCGCAATCTCCACCGTCCGTGCCACCCACTCCGGATGTTCCTTAAAAATCTCGGCAAGCTCGCGCGCCGATCGAAAATGCCAGTCCACCCCCCGCACCTTCTCAGGATGCCCCTGCCGCAGCAGGGTCAGCGTGCGGATCGATTGCAGGATCTCGAACTTCCACAAATCCTCCGGCAACGCGTAATGCACCGGGCACATCGCCACCCGCGGAACCGCTGAGACCGCCGGCCCATCTCGCGCCGCCTCGAGGGAATGAATCCCCTGGTAAAAGCGGTCCGGAAAATACCGGGCCAGGCTCGCATCCGGCGAAACCGCTACCCACCCCTCCGTGTCCATCGCCGCGAACCGTTCTTCGCGAATCGCGTGCTTCCCGACCCGAACCGCGCCATTCCGTTCCCCCTTTTCCCCCTGTTGCCCACCCGCGGTCGATGACAACAGCCGACACAGCTTCGCGTATCCGCTCGCATTCTCAACATACAACCAGAGCGGTTTTCCCTGGACCTCCACTTCCGCTCCCAGCACCGGCCGGATCCCTGCCTCCTTCGCCGCCTGCACCAACGCGACCGCCCCGTGCAGGTTCCCTTGATCGCACAACGCCACCGCCGGACATCCCAACCGCCCGGCCCAGTCCACCACCGCGTCCGGCGACAAAGTCGAATTCAAAAACGAATAGTAACTGCGCACCAACAACGGAACATGGACTTTCGATTTCTGGTTAAGGTTTTCGGAGTTTCTTCCCTCATCAGCCTCCTTCGGAGGTCCATGCTTGCCCCCTTCTGCCTTTCGGCACGCGTCCCGCAGAATGAAATCATGTCCGCGCAAGATAACGTATCGTCCCCGTTCCTCGCGCAGTGCGTCCACTGCTCTGGCCAACCGACGCTGAGCATCCGATTGTTGCGCCGCCCGGTCCAGGGCCAGTTCGGTCCGGAAGATTCCCGCGTAAAGGTTCGACAGTCTCAACGACACCAGACGAAGACTCACCCGGCGTTTCCAGGCGTGACGCAACAAGACCCGCAACCGGCCGTAGACGTCGGCCTCGAGATCCGTCGGTTCGGCCAGACTCTCTCCGCACTGGTCCTCGGCCATGTCGTGGTAACGCACCTTGACCGTCAAGGTGCGCACCGCTTTGCCGTCCGCCCGCACCTTGGCAAACAGTTCATCCGCCATCCGCCGCAAGGTCGCCTCGATCAACGCCTCGTCCGTCTGATCCTCCGCGAACGTCTCCTGCTGCCCATACGACTTGGCCGGTGCGCTCACCGGAACAATGGCGCGATCATCGACCCCGTTGGCAAATCGGCGTAACCCGGGCGCAGCCGAGCCCACCAGCAACTCGAGCAGATCCACCGGCGTCGCCGCCACCTGCCCGATCACCGTCAACCCTGCCGCGTTCAATCGGACCGACGTTTTCGGTCCCACCCCAGGCAACCACCGGTTCGACAGCGGATGCAAAAACGGGATTTCGCCTCCCGCCGGCACTTCGTGAAACGCCGCCGGCTTGTGCAGCTTCGACGCGATCTGGCTCACCAGTTTGCTCGAGCCCAATCCCTCACTCACCGTGATCTTCAACGCATCCCGAATCGCCTTCCGGATCGTCAACGCCGCCTCCACCGGGTTACGCCGCACCCCCGTCAAATCGAAATACCCCTCGTCAATCGACGTGATCTCGACCGCCGGCGTGAAATCGTAGGCGTAACTGAACATCCAGCGCGAAAACCGCTCATACTTCTCGAAATCACCCGGCAACACCACCAACCGCGGACACAACCGCCGCGCTCGCACCGTCGGCATCGGCGTGTACACCCCAAACTTCCGCGCCTCATACGACGCCGACGCAATAATACCGCGCCGATCACCCCCCACCGCCACCGGCCGGCCGCGTAACCGCGGATCCGATGCCTGCTCGACCGAGGCGAAGAACGCGTCTGCATCAAGGTGTGTGAAGAGGCGGGACATGTCCGCTTTCCATTTTCCTAATCAGCGCCACCATCACCCCTTGAATCACCAGTTCCGTTGCTGGGATCAGGTCCGGATATTGGGGGTTCTCGGCCCGCAGATACGGTTTGCCCCGGTTCAACATAAAGGTCTTGAGCGTGCTTTCGTTGTCAATCAAAGCCGCCACCACATCCCCGGGTCGGGGTGTCATCCCGTGCTCGAACACCACCAGATCCCCCTCGAGAATGTGACGACCAATCATCGAATCCCCCCGCACCTCGAGGGCGAACGTCCGCGGCGTCGGCCGGATACCCAGGGTCTCCAAATCAATCGATACGCATCCCTTGGCCTCCTGCCGCCGGTCCCGCGCGAACCCGGCCGGGATGGCCCCATACACCGGGATGTCCGCCACCCGCCGCCGCCCCGCGCGCCACGGCACGCGCACCTGCAACGACCGCGCCCGGCGCGCCGCGCCTTCGATCATCCCTTTGCGACGCAGCGCGCGCACGTGATCCGCCGCCGCGGTCATGCTCCGGAACCCGAAATGGGCGGCTACCTCCCGCAAACTGGGCGTGGTCCCCTCGTTCTCCTGCTGTCCACGGATGAAATCCAGCACCTGCTGCTGCCGCTCGGTCAGGGTTCTCATGCATTACCTCTCAATTACTTTTCTACTGTTCAAATGAACAGTAATTGAGAAAAACAAAACGGTCAAGGCCGAACCTTCAGACCGTCGAACTGGCTTGGCTTTCAATGACCTTGAGTGCGAACTGTTCGCACGCGGCCCGCACCCATCCCAGATCCTGGTATTCGGTCCCGGCGTCCACCCGCCAATTCAGGATCGGCATGACGCACAACTGACGAACCAGCAGAGCTCGAACCTTGCAGGACCTCGACTCCGCGTCGCTCACGGTGAATCGTGCCCAAGGTGCGCCTTAGGCCCGATGGCCCGTGAACCGCCACCGCCTCGGTTCGTTTTTCACCACGGGTTGTGCGTCCGCAGCCACTGCTGCACCCCCCCGTCCAGGGTGCGCACCGCGTCGCTCAACCGGCGCAAGTCCATCGGGGCGCCGCGCAAGTGGAACATGAAGGTGTCCGGATCGAGACTGCGCTGGAACACGTCTTCCCGCGACCCGAGCATGGTGCCCGAGGGCATCAGGTTCATATCTACGTAACCCGCCTCCGGCAGCGTGAGCAGCCAGTCTTCGTAGGCCTCGTCGAACCGCTCGATCTGCTCGCGGCTGCCCCCCATCCGCAACGGCGAATCGGCCACCACCTTCAACTCCGTCCGCAGCGTTTCCCCGCGCTCAGCCGAGGACGACCGCGCCGGCCAGAGCATCCGCGAGAGCATCACCACGTGCCCCAGAAAGGCGTGCACCTCCAGAAAAACCTTCTCGTGATCCGGCTCGTTCAACCGCATCCGCAGGGTTTGAAACGCCGCCTGGGCATAACGACATTGCTGTCGCACTTCCTCGATCATCCGGTAAACAACCTTTTTATCCATAATCATGCTGCCTTAATCTGGCGACCAACCCACTCTGCGTCGGACCAAGCCGGCGGTCAACTCCGGCCTTTCACACCTGACTGCTGATCCCTTTACGGGGAATTATGACCTCGAACTTTGGACACCCTTGATCTACGGTGGCCGTTCAGGATCGCCAATGATCGCGGCGAAGCACACGCTGGCATCCTGGACTGCCATGAACATCACGAAGCCCATCAGCCACCTCGTCACGCTCCTCACGCTCGGCATGCTCGTTCCGCTGGATGCCACCGCGCAGGCGAAGAAACTGAAAGTCTTCATTCTCGCCGGCCAGTCGAATATGGAAGGGCACGCGAGAATTGAGACGTTCGATTACCTCGGCGCACCCGAAATGCCCTTCGTGATCGGCGTCATGGGCGTGGACGGGATCAACGCATCGGATTCCATGAAAGCCTTTCGCGAAGCCATGACCGCCCCCGCACTGGTGCCGGAGTTTCGGGGCCAGGCCTTTGCCGAGGCCCTGCTGAGCATGATGTCACCTTGATCCTCGATGGCGTGCTAAACGACGGCGGCGAGGATCGCCAGTTCGGGTGGGGCCGGTTCAGTCCCACTTTGCGCACACCCCGAGGCGCCGAGCTGCTGCAGAGCGGTCCCGCCGTCCACTCCGCTCGCCTCTACGCCCGCGCCCTGACCACCGGTGAGGCCGTGGGCAACTACCGACCTCGTTAGGGACAATAAGCGCAGCCGCGACCGGGTCGCGAGCCCGTTTCAGGCCTGCGGCGTCCAACCGAATTCGACATATTCGTTCTCAAACGAACCGTCATCATAGAGCCTGACCAACCCGTAGCCATTATTGAACTCCTGGCACGGGCCGTCCCACCATCCGCCGCTGACGGCGCCGTTGCAGGCGTAAGTCACGCCGAGATACTGCACCTGGTCGACCAGGTGGATGTGACCGCTCAGGCAAAGCTTGACCTGGGGGTGTTGACCGAAGAGGTCTTTGAGCCGGCGCGCGTCCAGGTGCATCCAGGCCCCGGGCACCACCCAATCGCCGGATTTCTCGTTCTCGCCGTCGAAGTAAGCGCACGCCGCGAGCACCGGGATGTGCGAGAGGACCAGCACCGGCGTGGCGGCCGGGGTGCGTGCCAGGACCTCGGCCAGCCAGGCAAACTGTTCGTCGTGCAACCTCGCGATGTAGCTGGTTGCCCCGTCGGTGTGCGTGCTGTCCAGCACGACGAAACGCCAGCCTGCCTGATCAAAACTATAGTAGGGCCGGGTCAGCCCGAGTTCGTCCATGGCCCACTGCTTTCCGTAGCCGGGTTCGGTGCCGGTCGTCCGGCTCTTTTCGCGATTCCAGCCCCAGACATCGTGGTTGCCGATGCAACTGCGCACCGGAAGCGAACAGTCGGAAGCGAGCGTCTCCCGCCAGAGCTTCCATTGAATCGCCGTCCGCGCCCGGTCCTGGGCGAGGGCGTCCATGATATTATCGCCGCCGGCGAGAATAAGACTGGGTTTGGCAGAGTGATTCTGGACGTGGTGGAGCGCTCGGGCGAACCCGGCCTGGGCTCCTTTCTCCGGTTGGACGTGCGTGTCGGTGAGATGGGCCAAAGTGAGGACCGGTCGCCGGGCCTTAGTGCCGTAGGGGGCTACGGCGGCGTGCGCGGTCAGGTTGCTGCTGGTCAGGGCCACCGTGCCGGCGAAGCCGGCGGCAAGGGCCTGGCGTCGGGTCATCTGATTCTTCATAGGTTTCTATCCAGGACATCAAGCCGGAGGCTAACACCCGGCGATCTGTCGCTTTGGGTGCCGAGCATAAGGCCGAACCGGGGGGCGGGTTCAAGGTCAACCTGCCCGAAGGGTACCACCCGAATCTCACCGGCCACACCCCGCCGTGGGACGAAAGCAGCCAGACGGCGCACTACCGGAACCGTGCGCCGGGCCAGCCGTTCTTCGCCGTGTTCAACCTGACCACCAGCCACGAGGGCCGAGTCGCGCTGCCTTCATGGAGAACCAGGATTATCGTTACGGGTTGACCGCCGGCGTGGGCCCGACCGGGTACCGTGTGGACGGCCTCCTCAGCCAAGGGGCGGTGCTCAGTCCGTCGGCCGTCGGTGGCTGGGGCGACCTGGATACGTCGCTTGAGTATGCGCAGGACCAGCCACCCGGCAGCGACCCTCGCACCCGTTACGGATTAACCCGCGTGTCCGCCGACGCCCCGGCGTGGTGGCCGTCCGATGCCGGGTTAGTGGATCATTTGTTCCTCATGTTCGGCCTGGTCGAGGCACGCAGTCCGTTTTTCTTCCGTGATCGCCAGTTGCTCGAACCTTCCATGCCCGGCCGGGGAAACTGAGGAACGTTCAACGGGCAATGTTCAACGGATACGTGCGCTGCGGGGACGCAGGCGGCCGTTGACGGCTTCCAGGTCGAAGCGCTCCGGGTCGTAGCAGCCTACCCACTCCCGCAGTCGAAGATCTTCCGGTGTTTTGGCCTTCTGCAATACGCGGAGCACATTTTCGTAGCCCGGATAACTCCCGCAATCCTCCGGGGGACACGCGCGTTCGCCGGCCAGGCAAATCGGCAGGGACACGCTGGGATCATAGGGCAGTATCTTTTCCACCTTCACCTCGTGCTGCCAGCAATCACCAAAGTCATATTCGTAGCTGAAAGTCTGTCCTTTGCGGCGGATCACGTGACTGAGCAGCACCTGATCCTCGTCGAGGATCCGCGGCCCGCATTCGAATGCCATCTGGCGCGTGGAGTATTCGGTCGGGTTAAAGCCGCCGCCGAACCGGAAGGCGTGCAAGTGGTAACCGCCCCAGCCCATGACCGCCACCAGCAGCGGGTGCAGATCACCCAATCGCCAATTGTCGGGTACCAACACACGCCGCCAGATGGGTGGTTTGATGTAGCGAAGGGAAACCTGCAGTTGCAGGACTTTGGTCGGTGGCGGCGCCGGAGACCCGCGAGCCGCTTTTGTTTTTGGCATGGGGCAAGGTGTGCCACAGCTGACCTGGATTTTCACGGTTTTGTTTTGCGGGGAACACCAAGGGACGGGCCTGCTTCAGCTGTCGTGGTCCACGGAATTGGTCGCGCCCCGGCCGGGGCGCTGGAGCATCTGCACCGGGTGAGCGACACGGGTGTACCGGTCATTCCACCGCCTCTGCCGGGACGGGCGGAGGTGGTATGGGGACCGTGACTATTACTGGGGGCCGGGCGTTGTTGCCGGGTCGTTGAAATAGATCATCAGGTTGCGGGTGGCTCTGCCGGCGGCGACGATGTCGAGGCGCCCGTTGCCGTTCAAGTCGGCTAAGCAGAGGTCTTCGCAAGCCATGGTGTTGTCGTCAATGACCGACTCCCGCCAGCGGGTGCGCTCGGCATTCAACGGGGTGAACAGCCTGATGCCCACCCGGGTCCCCGGGCGGTTCATGGCGCGCCAGCCCGCGACGATCTGATCGTTGCCGATCCCCAGCAGATCGCCACAAGCGAGGGCATGACCGTCGATCAGATCTTCGGTCAGGACCTGACGCCGCCAGGGTGCCGCGGGATCGTCGGAGCGCGGGGGGTGATACACCACCAACTGATGGCCATGCATCGGTTCGATGGTCGCGATGAACCCCCGCCCGTGGCGTACTTCGCCGGCCCCGGCAAAACCCGAGGCCGGGCCCGTATCCCCCGCCAACTGCCTTCGCGTCCATCCGTCGCCGCCGCGAGAAAAATGGAAGACCCCTTCACGCGCCGCCACCAGCAGATCGGCCGGCCGCGTCGGCCCGCGCTCGATCACGTCGAAGTTGTGGGTCAGATGGAGCGAACCATCGATCAGTTCGGTCGGCCAGACCGCGCGTGGATCCCCGGGCATGCGATAAGACAGGATCCGGACTCCCTGCCCCTCACCGCGCACGTTGCCGCGTCCGTGCAACGGAACCACCACCAACTCGTGCCGGCCGTCGGCGCCGCGGATCCACCGCATCCGGTGCACCGTCGGTCCACGTCGGCCACCGTCACCCCGTAACCGATCTCGATTGAGGCGTCGATGGTGACCGCCCGAAAACGCGGTTCAGGCGGCTCCGCACCCGCACCTCCGAGGCCTGCCACCAACACGGCACCTGCCAGCCATCGGTTTTTCATAAGCGTGATTTGTTGCTTAAGATAGCAGACCTCACGAACCGGGCCAGGATTTTGTGGCCTCCAAGCGGAGGCCACGACAACGAATTGATCCCGGTCGGCCTCCTGCAAGGGCATACTGAGGGAGGTCTTCGAGCGAGGATTGCTGGAAGCGACCATTGCTTCGACGCGTCTGCGCCCCAGGCCCGGGCTGAAGCCCCCTTCCCGTTTAGCTCCGTGTTACTCCACCTCGATCGTCTGGTAGATAATGGCCGGTCGACCAAAGACATCGGCCAGGGCAGCCCGGATCGTGTAGCTGCCGCGCGCCAGTGGCTGGTCCTGGTCCTGTGGCGGTCGGACTGCATCGTGAATAGGGTGGCCCAGGGTGACTCTGGCACCCGGATCAAGTCGCAAGGTGCGCTCCGAGCCATACTCGGGAAACACCGCGGGCGAAACCAGATCATCCGGTCCGTAGACCTCCCAACTCACGCGTGCGTGAGGTTGTTCGCCGGCCCAGTCCCCCGTACCCAGTCGCCCGACCGCACGGAAACAAATGTCGCCTGGTCGATCACCTTCCGGTTCGACTCGTTCCAACCACAACCGGGGGCCGGGTCCCAGGTCGGGACGCTGGCAGGGACGTGGTTCATCGAGCAAGCGCGAGGGTTCCCCAGGCCGCTCGATGCGCAATCGGGCATCAGACTGAACGTAGATCAACTCTTCATAGCCCTCGCCGTGGAAGGATGGCTCGTCGATGGCGATGTCAAAATCGATCCCCAGCCGCAGCAGTCGTTCCACCTCGTGAGCTGCGTGTGCCAACACCCGGCGATAGCGAACACCGTCAGCGTTCAGTCGTTCCAGGTGCAGCCACGGCAACCGGTGCATGTGGTAGGGAGTGAAGGTGTAGCCATTGGGCAGCACAACCGCCGTGCGAGCGGCTCGCAGCAATGCCTGCAGGTCTCGCCGGGGATGCGCCTGATAAGCGGTGCGCACCAGACTGTTGTAATACCGCTGGTAGGGATGCGGCAGCCCGGAGTTATCCGTGATGCCGACCCAGCCCGACCAGGCCCAGAAACAGCTGGCCCCTTTGCGATAAAGCAGTGGAATTGTCGCGCTTTTCAGCTTCACTTCATTGGGATGATAAAACGCCACTCCCCAGCGCTTATGGAAGTTGCGCGCGGCGCCGCGCAGGACGGCGACCCGCAAGGCCACGGCATTCTCGACGGTGGGCGGAATCTGGGTTCCGAAAGCCATGTTGTACGCTTCCACCAACTCATGGGTGGCGACGTCTTCATCGACGATCCCTCCGACACCGTGTTCCACCGCCAACTGGTACCAGGCGGTGGACCATTCGTATTCCCAGGACACGATCGACTCAGGCCCTTCACTGATCTCCATCCGCCCCAGGCCGAACTGTCTGGACACCTGTCGAGCGATCCCGGCTTGGCCGCGTTCGGCCACAGCTTTTCGCACGCTTTCTTGCAGCGCGGCTGCCGCCTGCAGTTCCGGCGGAGGCGACTCAGAATCCTGCTTTTGTGCCAGTCCCCAGTTATGGACGCCCGGTTCATCGATATGGTTGCCGAATCCCCAATAATTGGGCCGGTACAAATCTGCCGGCCAATCCGCCGAACGTCTCGCCAGCGTGTTGTTGTACATGGGGCTGCGGGTCAGCCACTCGGGGACCGAATCGTCGCCCCGCCGTGGATGCGCCACAAAGAAATTGGCACCGGAGTCGAAGTCGGCGATCAGATCGGCGGCGGTCTTGGGGACGTACTGATAGGATTGATCAGGCAGCCGATAATAAGGTCGCCCGGCGGCATCGCGATCCATAGGTGTCCAACCGATCAGCAGATCCGGTTGCAGCCGCAGGGTCGTCACCCGTTGCGGAGGTGCCGCGAGGCCAGGCTGCAACCAAACAGTGCCCTCTCCCACCTGGCCAAGCCGGTGGTTCAGCGCTTCGAGCGTGGCTGAGTCGTCTGGCAAGCGTGTGAACAACCAGCCGTGCAGCCAGAGTTGATCGGGCAGGCCGGCTACCGGTTGATGAGGCCGGTCCAGCCGGGGTCCCGCGTCTGTCTGTGGCCAGCCGTAACGCCAAAGCGGCAGCCGCGGCAGCAGCAAGGCTTCGGAGCATTCGTGCCGGTACGACAAGGCGTCGGGCCACTCCGGCTCGACCCACAGGTATTCAGCAACCTGTGGGTCGGAATCCGAACGAGGCCAGCCGTCCATCAGCAGCCACAGTTGATAGCGCTGTCCGTTGAGACGCCACCAGGTCAACGAGCACCACTGTTGGTCTGCTGCCGCGTCGTGATGTACGGCCGGACCCAACCTTAGCTCGACCGCCACAACGCTCAGTCTCCGCTGGCGCTCAAAGTCCGGTCGCTCGGCCAAACTTGCGGTAGTGTCCGACAGCAGGTAGAGAGCGCGATTGCCCGGGGTTCCGAGTGATCCCGCCGGTTCGGCCAACAGGCGGCTTGACCACCCTTGCCAGATCACTAAACACAGTGCCATGAGCGCGCTGGGATACGGCGAAATCATTCCACGAGCATACAACCACGGGTCTGCAAAGGAATGCGTTTTTTGGTCGCGCCCGCTATTTCAACAAGTCTGGCCCCAGGCACTGCCTTTGCGAAAGCAATCAGCCCAGAGCTGGACCGTGCGGCGCAGCTGACTCCTGGCCCGGGTCACCGGCTCGGAACCTTTGAACCGGCGGGAGACCAGCGCGATCAGGAGGATCGCCGGGGCCGGATGCGTGCGGATTCACCTTGAACAGCCTCTCCTGGCGCGGCACGCTTTCGCCACCTCAAAAATCAGATTCATATCCGATGAGAACCATGGCCCTGATCGTGGTCCTGTCCGGTGCTGGCTGCAGTGCCTGGGCTGGTCCCTACAATATTGCCCCGGCCGCCAAGGTAACCGTATCGTCCGAGCTGAGCCCGGACCATGCGGGCGACCGGTTGATCGACGGCCTGATCGGGATCGACGGGAAGGGCGAATGGGCCTCACGCAGCCAAGAGAATTTCTGGGGAGGCATTGATTATCCCTGGGCACGGCTGGACTGGGAAACCCCGCAAATCATCAACCGGGTGATGCTCTATGATCGATCGATGCTCGAAAGCCACACCGCTGGCGGGACCCTGCACTTTAGTGACGGCTCGCGGATCGCAGTAACCACCTTGTCGAACCGTGGTTGGGCCAAACAGATCGATTTCCCGGCCCGACGGGTGACCTGGCTCAAGTTTGAAGTCACCGACGGGCACGGCCCGCACCTGGGCCTCTCCGAAATCGAGGTTTACCCCGCACCCGAGGGTTATGTGGACTACGTATCCAAGGTGGATCCATACATCGAGACCGTGCGCGGACGCTTCTTCTACTTCATTACGGGACGGTTGCCCTTTGGCATGATCGGTTCCGCACCCATGACGCGCAACAAGAACCAATTCGGTGGCGGGTACAACTACAATTCGCTGGAGGTGCTGGGCTTTCCGCAGATCCACGATTGGATGCTCTCGGGCATCAATTTGATGCCTACGACCGGTGCGGTGGACCCCACCCTGGGTGAACAGGGCTGGAAATCCGCATATGCCCATGAAGGGGAACTGGTTCAACCGGGCTACCATCGGATCTTCCTGCAGGATTACGGGATCTGGGTGGAGCAGTCCGCGACCGAGCGGGTCAGCTTCTACCGGCTCCGCTACACCCGGGCGGCAGAGTCGCGGATCCTGGTGAATCTGGGAGGATACCTGGGATCCACCACCATGAATGATTCCCGGGTCAGGCGGGTGAGCGACACCGAGATCGAAGGATCGTTCAACTCAACCGGAAGGTTGTGGGGTGGCCCCGAAGACGTGAGGATCTTCTTTGTGATCCAGTTCGACCGCCCTTTTCAAGATCTGCTGGGATGGAACGAAACCGAGGTGGTGCCGGACATCAGCTCCTGGCAGGGCGCTAACACCAAGACCGCGCGGAATCCCGGCATGTCCTATTACGACGCGCCCACCGCGGGCGTCGCCGCCCACTATCAGGTGGCGGCCGGCGACGTCATCCAGCTCAAGTGCGCGATCTCCTACACCAGCATCGAGAATGCCCGCCGCAACCTGCAGGAAGAATGCGATCACTGGGATTTCTCGACGGTGCACCTCGCTTCGCGCCAGATCTGGAACGATTGGCTCGGCAGAATCGAGGTCCGGGGCGGAACGGCCGAGCAGCAGATCAAGTTTTACACCGATCTCTGGCATGCGTTGCTCGGCCGGGGCAAACTGGATGATGTCTCCGGCGACTACCCCGACTACACCCAGGGGGAGCGGGTAGGCAGCTTCACCCGCAACGCCAGGCTCAAGGTGCGCACTCTGCCTCGCCACCCGGACGGCCGTGTGCGACATCACATGTATGGTTCGGATGCCTTCTGGTTGACCCAATGGAATCTGAATGTTCTCTGGGGATTAGGTTGGCCTCATGTCCTGGACGATTTTGCCGCCTGTCTGGTGCAATACGATGCCAACGGCGGCTTGCTGCCCCGGGG
>Ga0114946_10001950_pt1 | contig 14137 bp, 11 predicted proteins | sample WalLakDeSediment_FD_88676 | JGI IMG/M metagenome (GOLD analysis project Ga0114946, IMG submission 88676) | Lake sediment microbial communities from Walker lake, Nevada to study Microbial Dark Matter (Phase II) - Walker Lake 11/02/13 Deep Sediment | ecosystem: Environmental > Aquatic >... | reverse complement strand
GCCGCGCTGCCGGCGCCCTGCTGGAAAGCCGCGTGATGATGGGCCGCGAGCGTATCCATGCTGCGCTTCAGCAGCCCACGCACCTCGTCATGCTGCCGCGGGTCGCGCCCGGTCCACCAGTCGCCCTGCAAGGAAAAGTGTTCGGCGAACACGGTCATTGCCGCCAGGGCCTCGCCCGTGAACCCGCCCGCTTCCAGCGCGTTAATGGCACGCGCCTGCATGGCGGGGGCACGCCCGTCACGTGGTGTCCGCTCCGCCCAGGCACCAAACGCCGCGGCCGCGTCGGTCCAGCGCTCCTGTTCGAGATGCAATTCACCGAGACGCTCATAGCTCAGCCATGCCCAGTCCGGATCCGCAGCCCCGCGTCCGTCGAGCCACTCGCCGACGGTTGCAGCGCCGTCCAGCGCAGCAAAGCCGATGCCCATCGCACGGAAGCTGTCGTCGACGAGTTCGCGCCCGGCGCGGTCGAGTTCCTCGAGGTCCGCAGTCGCCAGCCGTCGCTCGATGACCGTCGCGAACGGCGCGAAACTCAGTTCGTGCAGGGACTGCTTGAAGCGGGTCCAGCCCAGCTTGTAGTGCGACTGTTCCGAGAAGGCACCCGCGTCATCGAGCGCCAGGCTGGCGCGGTAGGCCGTTTCCGCAGCGATCCAGTCTTGGACCAGGAAGCGCGCCTCCCCGACGCGGAACCAGGCCTCGGGAGCCAGCGGCGAATCCGGTCGTGCAACGACCAGCGACCGCAGCGCTTCTTCCGCGGAGCTGTCGCGACCGGCCATCGCCTCGGCGCGGGCCAGCTGGTAACGCCAGTGGTCATGCCATTCCGGCGCGGCGCCGTGCAGCGAGGGATCCTCCAGCAGGGCGCGATACAGGCCGACGGCCTCATCCAGGTCGCGTTGCGGCGAATAGCCGTCCATCAATGCGAGTTCGGCCGCCTCGAGACGCAGGTCCGCGAGGCGACGCAGAGCGGTGAGGCGCATTTCGGGATCATTGGCGGCGGGTGAAGACAGGAACGCGGCATAGGCGTCCGCGGCGGCGACCGGATCGGCCGCAGGCGGCGGCGCGCCCGCCTCGACCGCCAGCGGCACCGCGTCGGCCACCGTCGCCACGCCGGCATCGGCGCCGCGCGCGAACGGCCAGAAGCTGGCTGCGAGGAGGATCGCGGTCATGCTCATGGCGCCGTCCCCGCCCCGGGCTGCGCAGCTTCACCGCGCGAAGCGCGCGGCTGGGCAGCCTGGTCATAGGCCGCGGCCAGCGCGAAACGCGCCTGTCCCAGGTAGGCCGCAACTCGCTGCTCGCGGCCGCCGAGTTCCTCCAGCGCGAGCGCCCGCAGTTCGTCCAGGCGCCGGCCATGATCCGTCTCCACGCGCGCCAACAGCCGGTCGACCCTCGCGGCCGCCGCTTCGATGCGCGCATCGAAGCCTTCAAAGCCGGCGGCCGCGTCTGCCAGGCTCTTCGCGAGGCTGTCGTGCGCCGCCCGCGCGGTCTCCAGCTCGCGCCGCGCCTGGCGCAGGTCGCGTTCGGCCGCATGGATGCGCGCCGGCCACTCGTGGCTGAGCTGCCAGGCGAGCGCACCCTGCAGGCGTCGGACACGGTGCTCAATTACCGCCCGCTCAGGACCCGATGGCAGCGCTGCCGCGCGCTGCTCGATCGCGGTGAGCCGCTGCAGCAGGCGGCGCTCCCGGGGCATCGCGAGCACGGCCGGATCGTTCGCTGCGCGTACTGCTGCCACGCGCTGGGCGACCTGCTCGTAACGGGCCTCGAATTCCCCGACCTCGTCCAGCGCGAGGCGTTGCTCGGCTGTCGGCGCAATGCCGTCGAAACGCGCCCGTCGTGCCTCGACCATGTCGCGCAGCGCGTCCAGGCTGCGACGCCACTCCAGCAGGTTCTCACGCACTTGGTGCAGGTCGCCCAGGTCAGCGGCGATCGCCCGGAACGGATGATCGACGGCCAACGCGTGCAGGTAAGTCGCCAGCGCGCCCGCCGGTCGAGCCGGCTCGATATCGATACCCGTGCCCATGCGAGTATCCGGCGTGACCATGGCCAGCAGGGCGTCTCCGCGAGCCGCCGCCGCCGCCTGACCAAGACTCTCGAGCTCCGCCTCGCAGGCCGCGACGGCCCGCTGGTAACCGAGCACGCTCTCGCCCGGCTCATCGGCCTGGTGCCAGGCCCATGACACGGCGAGCATCGCCTCGAGCGAGGCGCCGTCCGCGTCCGGCAGCTGCGCCAGGCGGGTCCACGGACCCAGCGCGGCGCGATAGCGCTCGCGCCCGGCCTCGGCCCAACCGGCGGCGAGCAACGCACGGGCGGCGTAGGCACTCTCCAGCCGAACACGATCGAGGGCGACGCGCGCGCCGTCCGGGTCGCCGGCATCCAGCCGGGCGAGACCGAGCGCCAGGTTGGCGCGGTCGCGCAACATGGCCAGTTCCTCGTTGCCGCCGCGCGAGCGGCCGAGGCGATCCAGCAGCGGCAGAGCCTCGTCCGTGCGTCCTGCACGCGCCAGCGCCACCGCGCGATTGAAGTCTGCGAACGGGCGCCAGGCGCCCGGCTGGCGGCTGGCGGCGAGCAGTTCCGCCGCCTCGGCGTGCCGACCGAGCGCCAGCAGCACCCGCCCCTCGAGGTCGACCCGATCGGCCGCCATGCGGGCGGGCAGGTGGCCCTCGATCTGGTCGATCGCCAGTGCGGCGCGGCCGTGTTCGCCCCGTTCATGGTAGATGCGCGCCAGCCAGTACCGGGCCTGGTCGCGCTGGTCCGGGGGTGCACCGCTCCCGAGCAGGGCGTCGAATATTTCCGCCGCCTCGTCGCGCAGTCCCCATGCGAGGTACAGGCCGCCCCGCAGCAAGCGCGCTTCGCCGCCGTGATACGGCAATTCGCCACGCGTCTCCGCAGTTGCGAGGCGCACCAGCGCGCCCATGTGGTCCTGCTGGTAATGATTGAACAGCACCTCGCCCCAGGCGAGGTCGCGGACCGTCGGCAGCCCCTTGCCCGGTGACTGCCCGAGCGCCGGCGCGGCCAGCAGGACCGCGCCGAGGATCGCCAGTGACTTGAGGCTGATGCGCCGCATGGCCGGACCCGCTACTCCCAGGCCCTGACCTGGAAGGTCGGCTGCTGCAGCGCTTCGCTGTCCTGCAGCACGAGTTCAAGCTGCTGCGGACCGAGGCCCTTGTCGAAATCCAGGCTGGCCGCCCGACGATATTCGCGACCCTGCGGTCCGCGCCCGGTCAGCACCGCCACGAGTTCATGGCTACCCGTCTTCAGGTTGCCCAGGTACAGGCGGTGCACGCCACCGCGATGCAGCGCGTCCACTTCCCGCTCGGTATACAGGTACTTCGCGACGCGCTGGTTATTGATGGACAGCTCCACGGCGTCCAGCGCGAAATATTTGCCCACGTCCATCGACAGGTATACGGCCACCTGCGTGCTGGCCGGGAACAGTAATTCCTCTTCGAGCAGGAACAGGTCGCGGTTGAGTGCGACCAGCTCCTGTTTCAGGGCGCGCAGTTCAGCATCCGGGGCGCTGGCGTCCCGGTCACTCCCGTCTGCGAATGCAGGCGCCGGCGCGAGCAAGGCAAGGGCCAACAGCAGTGGTGACGCCAGGATTCGCATGGCGCGGTTACCACCAGCCCCCGATCCAGACCTGGAAGACATGGCTGTCGAAACCATAGAGCTCACCGTTACGGATATCCGTGAAGTCGTCATAGTCGAACCTGATGAAGTCATAGCCGATGCTGACGGAGCTGCGGCTCAGCGGTCCCAGGCTCGCGCCCAGGTCCCAGCTCAGCCGCATGCCGATCGTCTGGCTGTTGAACGTGGAGAGTTCCTTGTCGCGCGCCATGAACTCGTAGGCAGTGTCGAAGTCGTCGGCGTAGAACGACGCGGCGTCCTGGGTGTAATAACGATACGAGAGCTCGGCGGTCAGCTGCGGCACGAGCCGGCGCGCGAGAATCATCTCGAGGGTGTGCGCGCGCAGCTGCCAGGTGTCGTCAAACCAGCGATAGCCCAATTCCAGCGAGGTTGCCTCGGCCACCATGCCGATACCCCGCAGGGCGACCGCGTGGCTGTTGCGCGCGCGCGGGTAGATCTCGGGCACCTGCGCCCCGAGGATGCGCGCCGAGCGATACGGATTGTTGAGGAAGCCGGTCTCCAGCACGGCCTCGTAGTCGAGGCTCGCCACCATGCGTGGAGTGAGGACCTGCGCCCAGCTGAGCTGGTAGCTGTTGCGCTCGACGCTGTCCTCGAAATCGGTGTCCACGCGGGACACCGTGTCGTCGCCGCGCACATAGCCGATCGAGACGGTACTCATGCCGCCGAAAAATTCCTGCGCCACGCCAATGGAATAGGTGTCGGCGCGATAATCGTCTTCGTCGCTGCGGATATAGCCGATGCTCATCAGCGAGTTGCCCTTCAGCCAGTCGAGCCCGACGCCAAGTTCCTCGCGGCGCTCGCTGTAGGGGCTCGCGCTGGTCACCACGTCGATCGAGGCCGAGCTGATGCTGTCGACGTAATAACTCGCGTTCGCCGAAAAATCGTTGCCGAAACCCTTGCGCAGCTTGAGCGCGGGGCCGGTGACCTGCACGCCGCCACCGTCATAGCTGTGGTACATGAGCTCGGCGAGATCCTCGGGCAAGGTGGCCGCGACGGCCGCGACGCATACCAGCGACAGGGCCGACGCGAGCCACCTGGAGGGCCCGGCGACGCGCATGGCGAGGCGGCGTGCATCAGTTGCAGCCACAACCCCCCCCGTCGCTGTCCGTCGCGCCCCGCGCGCCCTCACGAACCTCGAACACGTGCTGGCGATGCTTGTCCATCAGCCGGTTGCGCGAGAACGCCATCAACGGATCTGCCAGCGCTTCGCGCTCGTAGGGCGCCACCCAGGGCTGCGGCGCGGCGCAGCCGCCGAGCATGGCAACCATTGCAAGCAGTGCAAGCAGTGGAGCGCGGCGCTGCATGGTCAGTCCTCCCGCAGCAGCGCCCGTACCTCGTCGAGGTAACGCTGCTCCATGCCTGTGCGGTAGCCGTAATGCACACTCCTGACCTTCCCCTCGCGGTCGACCATCACCGTCATCGGCATGGCCTGCACGTCGTAAAGACGACTCACGCTCTGCTCGTTGTCGAACAGGAGCGGGAAGGAAACGCCGAGCTCATCCGCGAGGCGCTGCGCGCGAGCGCTGTCCTCGTCGATGTTCACGCCCAGCAGCGTGAAACCGGCTGGTGCATAGCGCGCGAAAATCTCGTCTAGCTTCGGCATCTCCTGGCGGCACGGGCCGCACCAGGTCGCCCAGAAATTGATCATCACGACCTGGCCGCGATGCTCCGACAGGCGCAGGTTGGTACCCGCCGAACTGCTCAGCGCGAAGTCCGGCGCATCGACGCCGACTCGCACCGGCGGCTGAGCCAAGGCAGCTGTGACCGGCCAGGCTGCCGCCAGCGCCGCCACGGTCAGAAGAAGACGCCGAAGCCGAGATTGATTTCGAAGTTGTGCTTCCATTCATTCTCTCCGAGCAGATCTGATTCAAAGAGCGTGTCCCGCGCCTCGAGGCGCAAGCTGAGCCAGTCGGTCGGCAGCACCTTGATGCCGAAGCCGAACGCGTAGCTGATGCTGTCCCGGTCTGCGTATTCCACCTGGCCCACGCCGAACTTCATGTACACGCCGCTGGTGCGCGCCCAGCGGGTGCCGAGAAAGACCTCGCCGGGCAGGACCATGAATCCGACCGACAGGTCGTAGGCGGTGAGGTCCTCGTTGCGCGAATCGAACAGCGGCACGCCGATGCGGCGGAAGCTGGCGTCGCTGATCGAGGAGCTCGCATAGCGGCCCTCGATGAAGATGTCCTCGGTGGCATGGAACGCGAGACGAACGCCGTAGATCGGCTCCGAGCCGAAGTCCTCGACGGACAGCACCCCCGCGAAGGCGCCGACTTCCCAGTCCTCCGTGTCGATCGCGGGGCGGATCACCTCGCGACGATCCAGCGCCGGGTCGATGACCGCCGGCACCGGTCCCTCGATCGGCTCGTCTGCCGGCGGCTCGCCGCGGAACAGGCTGCAGCCGCCCGCCGCGAGGGCCGCCGCCAGGAACATCGCGCGAAGTCTGAGAGTCATGGCACGTCCTCAGAAGAACACCGAGAATCCCGCGGAGATCTCGGTGAACTCGTCGTTGTTGTTGATATCCCGGGTCAACACGTGGCGACGCAGGTCGCCGCGCAGCAGGAATCGCTGCGTGAACCAGGCGCGCACGCCGATCCCCACGTTGGCGGACCAGTCGCTGACCTTGTCCGCGCCCACCAGCGTGCTCTTCGGCTCGTTGCGGATCCGGCCGCCGCCAATGCCGAAGAACGGCACGATCCGTCCATCCAGGAACGGCTGCACCTGCAGGTTTGCCTGGTAGACGGTGGTGCTCGAAAAACTTCCGGCGGCATGCAGCAACTGCGCCTCACCGATGAAGTTGGGACCGAGGCGATACCCGGCGCGAAAGCTGAATAACGGATCGCCGTCGAAATCGCCCGTGGCAAAACCAAGCTCGATGCGGCGGGAGCGCCAGGCGTCTGCGCCGACGTAACCGAGCCGCACGTACTCGCCGTCGGGACCTCCGGTCGCCTCCACGGTCTCCCGATGCATCCAGCCCTGCTTGCCGTCGCGCGCCTCGACCTGCAGCCAGTCAGTGCGCTGCCGCAGGAGCCGGAACGAGTCACCGCGTTCGACGACGTGAAACACGGGATAGCCGCGTCCCGGACCAGTGCGCATCTCGGCATAGGGCTGCAGGACGGTCAGCCACGAGGCGCCGTCATCTGCAACTGCGCCCGGCCCGGCGAAGGCCGCGACCAGCAACACGATGCATGCCGCTGCGCGGCGGGCAAAGGCTTGCAGGGCTGCCCGGGCGCGATCCACGGTTCAGTACCCGCATTCCGGCAGCGACGGCGGCGCACAGAAACCACAGCCCGTGGCGGCCTCATTTTCAACCCGCACCGAGATCCAGTTCCTGATTGCGACGTAACAGGGATCGTCGACGTCAGGAAAGATGTCGCCGCCGGTGTGCGTGCCGGTGATGGAGAACACGCCCTGCAGCGGCTCAAGCAGGAGCTTGCTCTGCGCGGGATTGTCGAGGTTGGAGAACGCGCGCGCCGAGAAGAAATTGGCCATCATCTCCACCGAGCCGGGCTCCGCCCGCGGGAAGATCTTGAAGGCCCCGCCCGAGCCGGCGCCGACGTCATGACAGCCGCTCGCGGCACAGGTCGTCTGTCCCGTGCGCCCGGTGATCACGGCGTCGAAGATCGGGTTGACGCACTCGGTGAAGTCGGCGATGCACAGGGTTCCTCCGGTCGAGGCCACTGGCGCGTTCTCGACCTCGCCGCCGCAGGCTGCGAGCAGGCTTGCTGCGAGCGCGATCAACGGGCAAGTAAACCCAGTGCGCATCGCGGCACCTAGATCCCGCACTGGCCCGCGGCGATCCAGTCACGGATCGCCTGCCAGCCGGTTTCCCCGGGCAGGAGTACCGGGCGACCCGACGACGGGTCCGCTGGATCGAGACCGACGCGCGGATGCGGCGGGTCATCGAGCTCCGTCGAGCTGGGCCGCAACAGCAGGTAGCTGGTTTCCGGCTGACAGACATCCGCCACCATGGACACCGAGACGTTGAAGTCGCCCTCCAGGTTGCCGGTGAGTACATAGCGCGACGAGCGGAAACCGGGGTTGACCGGCTCGTCTGGCGTCGCCGGCGAGCCGGTGTTGCCGAACGGCTGGTGACAGCCTGCGCATTGATTCATCAGTACCGGGTGAACCGTGGCGGCGAACAGCGCGCTTGAAAGCCCCTGGAGTCCGCCGCGGACCTCGGAGAGCGCGCGGAAGCCATCACCGTCGGCATCGTCGAAAGGATCGTTGTAGTACTGCGCACCGAGGTCGATCCACTCGGCCAGTAAACGCAGCTCGCTGGCATTCAACAGTCCGCGATGGTCGACGGTGGGCGGGTCGACCAGCGTGCGACCGGAGCGCAGCGGCTGCTCGAACAACTTGGCCATGAGGCCGCTGGAGCGAGAGCTATCGCGCGACCCGCCGGTGCTGACCAGCGGCGCCGAGCGCACCAGCTCGATGGCGCCGTTCGGGCGCACCCGCAGCCGGGGCAGACCGGTTTCGGGATCCAGCACGGGATCGCCGATCAGCAATTCTTCGTAGGACTTGAGCCGACCGGAACCCGAGCTTGTGCCACGCAGGTCGAGCCCGGCCGATGCCGGGTCTTCCACGACGTCGCTCGCATGGCAGCCCACGCAGGTTGCATCGCCGCGATCAGCTTCCCAGAGCGGCTGGATGTGATCCGGGTAATTGATGATGCCCTGCACCGGCGCGGGCAGGCCGGTCGGCAGCCCGTCGTAACTGATGACCAAGGGCGCGTCGGGCGCCCGGCCGGCTTGCGCCGGATCGGTCCAGACGTCCTGGTAGACGAGATCGAAGGCGAGCTCCATCGCGCCCGGATCCAGGCGCGTGCGCGTCTCGGCCATCGACTCGCCCAGTTCGCCCGCCATGGTGGCGTTCGGGTGGAAGCCGGCGATCGGGGCGGAGTTCAGCGCGCTGCCGCGCCGGGGCGAGTGGCAACCATTGCAGGTCCGGGTCTCGCCGGGACGAACCTGGAGCCAGTTGGTGTGCACCTGGATCGCGCGGCCATGCGCGTCCAGCGCCACCACCCCAAGCGGCGTGTCGGCCGGGACCTTGATGCGGAACGAGCCATCCGGCTCGATCTCCGCATAACCCACGATCTGCTGCATCTCCAGGTCGGTCTCGCCGATCGCCTGCCGCGACAGCCCTGGCGGCGTCGGTACGGCCTCGGTCACGCGCAGGAAGCGCGCCGGCCGTTGCTCGGCGGTGGTGAGCGCGGGATCCTTCAGCGTCATCAGGTCCGCGACCTGGGCGCGCGTGTCATCGGGCGGCGGCGCGGTCATCGGGATGCTCTCGCCCGCCACCAGCATGCGCGCGCCCATCAGGCCCAGGCCGTCGGTGTCATACACGCTCTTGACGTTCAGGATGCCGACGCCCTCGGCGGCCAGCGCCGCGTCGAGCGGCTTGTCAGGAATGGTGTTCGGTGCGGGCCGCGCCAGCACGGGAATCGGGTCCGTGTACGCCCAGCCCTCGGGCGGCAGCGCGATCGGGCGCAGGCTCTTCGTGCCGAGATCGAACATGTAGACGCCGTATAGCGGCGGGCCCTCGACCTCTTCTGCCACACCCGTCATCGGGTTGAGCTCCAGCTCAAGCCGCAAGGGCGACCAGCTGACCAGCGCGCGGTTGCTCCCGTCCCACAGCGGGTACGGCGTGGTGTAGCGGCCGTACTGCGAAATACCGCGATCGAAGCTGATCGGAAACAGGGTCAGCTGCTGCTGGGCCATGGCGTCGGCTGGCGCCCCCGGCACCCGCTCGCCCGCCTCGGCGAAGTTCCGGATGTCGACCGCGACCAACGCGCCGCCCTCACGGGTTCCCGACAGGGGCATCAGCGAACTCATCACCCGGCCGTCGGGCATCTCCCGGGGATGGAGGAAGCTGTTGCCCGGGCTGAAAGCGCCGTACTGCACGAAGATGTTGGTGCCGTCCGGGTTGGTAATGAACAGCGGAAAGTGATTGCGGTTGCCGACGTGGTCCCAGCGAGCGAACAGGATCTCGCCCGTGCTCAGGACGGTCGGGTTGCGATCGTGGCTCTGGTTGAAGGAAATCTGGCGGATATCGCTGCCGTCCGAGTTCATCACGTGCAGCACGATGACGCGTTCGCGCTCGTACTCGTCGCGATAGGCGTAGGGCTCGATGTTGCGCTCGGCCAGCATGCGGCGGGTCGCTTCCTGCCGGTTGGAGCTGAACACGACGCGCCCGTCGGGCAGGTAGGCCGGATCCACGTCGTCGCCGGCGTTGGCGATCGCGTCATCCGCGATGAGCCGGCGCAAGGTACGCGTCGGCAGGTCGAGCTCGAAGAGGTTCCAGGTCGGGTTGCCGGGACCCCGCATCGAGAACAGCACGCGCTCGCCGTCGTACGACACCTCCGGATCGGAGACGTCGCCTTCACCCTGGGTGTAGGCCGATGTGAGATTGACCAGCTGGGCGCTGGGAGACGAGAGGTCCTTCATGATCAGGTCGCCGCCGGCCGCGAAGTTAGCGCCGTCGGTCGGGTTGCCCACGGCGGACACCTGCCGCTGCGCGAACACGATGGGAAAATCGCCCTCGACCACCACCGCGGATGAACTCGTCTCCTCGCTGCCGCCGCAGGCGGCGAGCCCAAGGAGCAGCAGCGCCGGCAGTATGATCTTCAGCCTCTTTCCGTTCGTCCGCGCCATGTCGAGTCCTCCGCGTAGAGAATCGTCGGCCGGAGGAGACACAAGGCAGCAGGTCGCGGGCGGATGCACCCGCAAGACAGGCGGTTGGACAGCTGGAGAGACGCTGCTTCGCGCAGCCGGGCAGGACGCCCGAGCAGTCTCTCGTGGCCGGCAACCCCGCTGTCATAGGTCCTTGAGGACCCTGTAGACCGGTGGCTTTGCGTCCCCGCCTTTCGACGGGTTTGCCTTTATCAGCGAGGCCACGAATGCCAGAGCGCCTGTGGACTGTCAAGCACGTATGCCGCATTCCGCCGGATTGACCATTCCGCCGCGCTGCGGCAATCCCGCGGCAAACCCGCGGCGGGCGCCGGGATTCGAGGGTTGGAATCGTTCTAACCCATGGTTTTTGCAGTCTATCGGCGTGGCCCCCCGCAAGGCCGGCCGAGGTGGCGTCGCGGGTCGCGCCCCGGCGGGCTGCGAAGCCTCCCGGGCGCTCCTGTCCTGACCCCTGGCGGGTGTCGCTGCGCCTTACAACCGGTGTCGGCCTGGCCACCGGCCCGGCGTCATCGCGCCAAAGGTGTTGGAGGCCGGGGCCGGCTCGCGTATCCTGCGGCGCATTACGCGCGGAGGAATTCCCATGGGCTTCTTGATTTTTCTCGCCATCGTCGCCGCCATCGTCGTGTGGGCGGTCGCCACCTACAACAAGCTGGTCAACCTCAGGAACGGCGTCAAGAACGCGTTCGCCCAGATCGACGTGCAGCTGACGCGCCGTTACGACCTGATTCCCAACCTGGTCGAGGCGGTCAAGGGCTACATGAAGCACGAGCGCGAGACGCTCGAAGCGGTCATCTCCGCCCGCACTCGCGCGGTGGCCGGTCTGAAGGAGGCCGCCGCTCACCCGGAGAGCGCCGCCGCCATCAACGAACTCTCGGGCGCCGATTCCGCGCTGTCCTCGGCGCTCGGCCGGCTGTTCGCCCTCTCCGAGTCCTACCCGGACCTGAAGGCCGACCGGAACATGATGCAGCTGCAGGAAGAGCTCACCAGCACGGAAAACCGCGTGGCGTTCTCGCGGCAGGCCTTCAACGACAGCGTGATGATCTATAACAACACGCGCGAGAACTTCCCCAACAACGTGATCGCCAACTCCTTCAGCTTCGACGCCGCAGCGTTCCTGCAGATCGAGTCGGAAGAAAAGCGCCAGGTGCCGCAGGTCACGTTCTGATTCGCGGACGCTAGGCGGCGCGCGGCGAGGGGTTCGACATGGATTTCTTCGGCAGGCAGGCTGCAGCGCGCGGCCTATCTCGCTGGCTGCTCGGAGCATTCGCCATCGCCACCGGCGCGGTCGCGCTTGCGGTGGCGTTGGTGCTCGCGGTGCTGATCAACGCCGCCGGCACGCCGGAGGGACACCTCCCCAGCGCTACAGCGGACCCGGTGGTGTTTGTCATCGCGGCGATGGCCACGGCCGCGTTCATCGGCCTTGCCTCGCTCTGGCGCCTGAGCGGCTTGCGCAGCGGCGGCGGCGCGGTCGCCGTCTCGCTCGGTGGCGAGCGGGTCACTGGACTGGAGCAGGATCCCCTCAAGCGCCGGCTGCACAACGTCGTGGAGGAAATGGCCATTGCCGCCGGGCTCCCCGTCCCGGAGGTCTACATCCTCGAGAATGAGCCGGGCATCAACGCCTTCGCCGCCGGGATGCAGCCCGCCAATGCCGCGGTGGCAGTAACCCGCGGCGCGCTCGAGCGGCTCACGCGCGACGAACTTCAGGGCGTGGTCGGGCACGAGTTCAGCCACATATTGAATGGCGACATGCGGCTTAACGCGCGTCTCATGGGCTACGTTTTCGGTCTGGTGGCGGTCAGCATGGCGGGACGCCTGCTGTTGCGCGGCGCCGCTATCGGCGGGCCCCGTGGCCGAAGCGGCGGTCGTCGAGGCGGGGGCGGCGGGGCCACTGCCGCGCTGATGGCGGCCGGCCTCGCGGTAATCGTGCTTGGCTCCATTGGCGTGCTTGCCGGACGCATCCTGCAGGCGGCGGTTTCACGCCAGCGCGAAGTCCTCGCCGATGCCTCTGCAGTGCAATTCACACGCAATCCCGAGGGCCTGGCGAACGCGCTCAAGCGTATCGCGGCCTCCCCGCTGGCGTCTTCCGTGCGCGCGGTGCGGCGCGAGGAAATCGGCCACATGCTGTTCGCCAGCGGCCGGCGCAGCCTGGCCGGCCTGATGGCGACGCACCCGCCGGTCGCCGAGCGCATCAGGGCGCTGGATCCGAACTGGAAACCCGGCGATCCCCCACCGCCGCCACCCCCGCCACGCGAGGTCGCACCGGTCACCACGGCGGCGGCCGACGGCGCCGGCGGGCGTGGCGCGGCGCCGCGCCTGCCCGGAATGCCCGGGCTGCCGGGCCTGGATCCCATCGCGGCGGCGGCCATGGTCGGCGTGGTCGACCTGGCGATGGCGGAGCGCCTGCTGGCGGTGGTGCCCGAGTCCGTGCATGCGGCGGTGCTCGAGCCGGAGGGTGCGGCCGTCACGGTGCTGGCGCTGCTGCTCGACAAGGAGCCGGCGATGCGCGTGCGGCAGGTGAACCTGCTGGATGCGCGCCTGGGCGCCGCGGTGGTCGCGCGGATCACGGCGACGGCCGACGAACTCGCGAAGTTTGGGCCGACGCTGCGCCTCGCGTTACTCGATCTCGCCTCGCCCGCGCTGCATCACCTGCCCGAGGCACGGCGCGACGACCTGGTGCACCTGGTGCAGCGGATGATCGAGCTCGACGGCGTGATCAGCCCCCAGGAAGCGGCGCTGGCGGCGGCGCTGGAGTCGCGCCTGACGCCCGAGAGTTCCGGCAAGCCCGATCCCGAGGGCGCGTTGGCGATGCTGGCCATGCTCGCCCGGGCCGGCCACGAGAACGACGCCGAGGCCGCGGCGGCCTGGACCCAGGGGGCGGCGAAACTCGAGGCCGGCGGCTTTCCGCTGCCCTCGCCCCTGCCCGCCTTCAGCGACATCAATCCGGTGGCAGGGGCCGCGTCCGCCCGGAACGCGGCCCGCCTCGCCGCCATGGAGGAGCCCCATCGCCAGCTACTGATGGCAGCGCTCGCGGAAGTGGCCGCGCACGACGGCATCATTCGCCCCAACGAACTCCAGCTCCTTCGCGCGGCCGCCACGGCGCTCGGCTGCCCGATGCCGCCGCTGGAGGACGTTCAGCGCGACGATTCGATACGGTAGAGCGCGCCCTCGGCCGCATCGCTGAGCACGTAGATGTGGCCGTCCGGCGCCTCGCGCACGTCGCGGATGCGTCCCACCAGCTTCAGCAACAGCTCCTCCTCGTGCACCACCACGCCGTCTTCCAGCACGACGCGGCGGATCCGCTCGGCGCCGAGGCCGCCGGCCAGCAGGTTGCCACGCCAGTTGGGGAAGCGATCGTGGGTGACCAGCGCGAGGCCCGAGGGCGCCAGCGTCGGCAGGAATTCGTAGACGGGGTCGACGTAGCCTTCGCGGCTGCGCGCCTCGCCATACTTCGCCTCGGTGCGGTACTGCCGCGCCTTGGTGACTACCGGCCAGCCGTAATTCTTGCCAGCCTGCACGAGGTTCAGCTCGTCGCCGCCGCGCTCGCCGTGTTCCGTCGACCAGATCTCATCCGTGCCCGGCGCGACGACCAGGCCCTGGATATTGCGGTGCCCGAACGAGAAGACTTCCGGGTGCACGTCGTTGCGACCGACGAACGGATTGTCCGCAGGGACGCTGCCATCGGCATTGAGGCGCAGCAGCTTGCCGGCGTGGTCGCGCAGGTCCTGCGCCCGGGGCGGGTTGGCGCCGCGATCGCCGATGCTCAAGAGGAGCGTGCCGTCCGACAGCCAGGCCAGCCTCGAGCCGTAGTG
>Ga0114946_10001949_pt1 | contig 14150 bp, 9 predicted proteins | sample WalLakDeSediment_FD_88676 | JGI IMG/M metagenome (GOLD analysis project Ga0114946, IMG submission 88676) | Lake sediment microbial communities from Walker lake, Nevada to study Microbial Dark Matter (Phase II) - Walker Lake 11/02/13 Deep Sediment | ecosystem: Environmental > Aquatic > Freshwater... | reverse complement strand
GTGCGCGATTTTGTCGTCACCCGGGTGCCGCCGGACGCGGAGCAATATCCTGATGCCAATTTCATCCTTGTTAAAAACACCCTTCACGCGCTGCAGGCGCTGGCCCGCGCGCACCGGGAAAAATTCAGCATCCCCGTGATCGGGATCACCGGCAGTAACGGCAAAACCATTGTCAAAGAATGGCTTTACCAGCTCTGCAGCAAAGACCGCCGGACCATCCGCAGCCCCAAAAGCTATAACTCCCAGATCGGGGTCCCTTTGTCGGTCTGGCAGATGAACCCAAACTACGAATTGGCCATATTTGAAGCAGGGGTATCGGAACCGGATGAAATGGACAAACTGCAGGCCGTTATCAAACCCACGATAGGCATTTTCACCAATATCGGCGAAGCGCATGGCCAGAACTTTATGAGCCAGCAGCAGAAGGTAGGCGAAAAACTGAAGCTGTTTGTCAGGGTGGATACACTGATCTATTGCATGGACCATCCCGAAATCATGGGGGTGATCATCCGGTCGGAAATTCAGAAGACCATCAGCGCCTTTACCTGGAGCTACAAGCAGAAAGCAGATCTTTTCATCAAAGAGATTAAAAAAGCTGAAGGCCTTCCTACACAAATAGAAGCTGAGTACCAGGAAAAGTATTTTAGTATCCGGATACCATTCAGCGACAATGCCTCGGTCGAAAACGCCATACACTGCCTGGCCGCCATGATTTGCCTGGGCTACGATCCCACCACCCTTTCACCGCGATTCGAAAGCCTGCAACCCATTGCCATGCGCCTGGAATTAAAAGACGGGATCAATCACTGCACCATCATCAACGACAGTTATAATTCAGACATCAATTCACTGAGCATTGCCATCGATTTCTTAAAACAGCAGGCCAACCATAAAAGCAAGACCATTGTCCTTTCCGACATTCTCCAAAGCGGAAAAAACGAGGATGAACTGTACGGGCGGATCGCTGAAATCCTGCACCAAAGCAAGATCAACCGGCTGATTGGCATTGGGCCGGCCATCTCGCGGCAGGCAGACCAGTTTGATCTGCTCAAGGAGTTTTATCCTTCCACCGATGAGTTCCTGCAGCGCTTTTCCTTCACCGCGTTCAGCAACGAGGTGATCCTGCTGAAAGGGGCGCGTATCTTTGAATTTGAAAGGATCGGGCTGGCGCTGCAACAAAAGACGCATGAGACGGTCCTGGAGATCAACCTGAACGCCCTGGTTAACAATTTGAACCACTACCGGTCGAAACTGAGCCCGGGGACCCGCATCGCCGCCATGGTGAAAGCGTTTTCCTATGGGATCGGGAGCTTCGAAGTGGCCAACGCCCTCCAGTTCCACCGCATCGATTACCTTGCCGTGGCTTATGCCGATGAGGGCGTGGAACTCCGGAAGGCAGGCATCACCGCGCCTATTATGGTCATGAACCCTGACGAAGGGAGCTTTGATCAGATCATCCAGCATAATCTTGAACCTGAGATCTACAGTTTCAGGATCCTGGAAATGCTGGAAACCGCCATCAAAAAGAACATTCTTCCAAAAAACAAGCCGGTAAAAGTCCATATCAAGCTGGATACAGGGATGCACAGACTGGGATTCATGCCATATGATGTCGACGAATTGATCAGGCGGCTGCATGCCAACAAAATGGTCTATGTCCAGACGGTGTTCTCACACCTGGCAGCCAGCGAAGACCCGGCGGAGGACGACTTCACCCGGAGACAAATAGATGTTTTCAGGGAAACAGGTGAGCGCATCCGGGAGGAAGCCGGCCACACTGTGATGATGCATATCCTGAATTCGGCGGGTATCAGCCGGTTTCCCGATGCACAGTTCGATATGGTCAGACTGGGGATCAGTTTATATGGTATCACATCAATTCAGGAAGAACAACCGGAACTCGAAGCGGTTGCCCGCCTGAAGTCGGTCATTTCACAGATCAAGAAGGTACCTGCCGGTGAAACCATCGGGTATAACAGGGCCTACCAGGCTGAGCAGGATATTACCCTGGCTATCGTTTTGGTGGGCTATGCCGACGGGTTGAGCCGTACCCTGGGTAATGGAAAAGGGCATTTGCTGGTCGGAAAATCACTTTGCCCTATCATCGGAAATATCAGCATGGATATGTGCACCATTGATGTATCCGGATTGGATGTATCGGAAGGTGATGAGGTCATTGTATTCGGTCCGGAACGCCCATTGCAGGAACTGGCCGCTGAAATGGGAACCATCCCCTATGAGGTCCTGGCAGGGTTGTCAAGGAGGATAAAACGGGTCTATTACCATGAGTGAAAGGCTCCGGGAATTGATCATCGCGCTCCGGCCGGAGATATCCTTCAGACTTGTGAAATGGCAATATCTCCTCGTATTTTTCCTCTTCCTGGTATTGATCAGTATCCCTGTTTTCGTTCACCTTGATAAACCTGTCGTCCGGCTTTGGGATGAATCCAGACGAGGCATCAATGCCTATGAAATGTATCACAACGGGAACTGGCTGGTCACACATTATGACGGGGAGCCTGAAATGTGGGGGACAAAACCTCCATTACTGATCTGGCTGCAGGTGATCAGCATGAAGATCGCCGGGCCGGGCGAGCTCGCATTGCGCATTCCTTCCGCAATAGCAGCTTTTCTAACCTGCCTGGTGATATTCCTGTTTTCGGCCAGATACCTCAAGAATCCGTTATTCGGCCTGGTATGGGCCCTGGTACTGGTCACCTCCAATAGTTACATCGATTTTCACGCCGCCCGCTCGGGCGATTTCGACGCTTTGATGACCCTTTTCATGCTGCTTTACACCCTTTCTTTCTTTAAATACATTGAAGAAAAGAAGAATAAAGACCTGTACCTCACCATCATTTTCATCACCCTCGCCACCTTTACCAAGGGAATCGCCGGGCTGTTGTTTCTGCCCGGATTATTTCTGTATGCCCTTTTAACCGGTTCATTCATGATGATCCTGAAGAACAGGCATACCTATTACGGTATGCTGATATTCATAGTGCTCATCGCCGGCTTTTACCTGGGAAGGGAAGCGGTGAATCCGGGCTATCTGAAAGCTGTGTGGGTTAATGAAATCGGAGGCCGCTACCTTGAAACCCTTGAAAAGCATGATAAAAACTTTTGGTTTTTCCTGCAAAGGTTAAAATGGCCGGGAATGATCAAATGGTGGCCGTTCATTTTACCGGGAGTTATAACGGGATTGATGATGAAAGAAAAGAAATTCAGAAGACTGACACTCTTCGGCCTGATTGTGACGGTCTCTCACCTGCTGATCATCTCTGCCTCAAAAACAAAACTCGAATGGTACAATATTCCTGAATATCCATACTATGCACTTTTTATTGCATCTTTTACCTGGTTCATCATCTCCATTATTTTTAAAATTTCTGAAGTCAATAAATTATCAATCCTGAAAATACTGGCCCTGGTATTTGCCGTTATCATCTTTTATGAGCCGGCGAGGATTATGGCTAAGAAGATCTTCAATCCAACCGAAAGATCATGGCACCTGAAAGATCACCAGGTATTGTATGTTCTCCGGGACGGTTTGCATGGCCGGCGCAATCTGGACGGTTATATCCTGATGGATACCGGGCCAACAGCACATACCATGTTTTATATGAACCTTATGAAAGATAAAGGTATCGATATTGCCCGGAAGAAGAAAGAAAACCTTGCCCCCGGCGATAAAGTGATTGCATATCAACCTGATGTGAAAAATTTTATTGAGGAGAACTACAATGTTGTCATCCTGGAAGAACAATCGTACGTCAGGATTTACCAGATTGAAAAAAAATTGTCAATTTTGGATGATTTTTACCAAACCCCGAATGAATAAACCGTTATTATGAGTCAAAAAAGATTATCGATCATCATTCCCGCTTACAACGAAGCCAAAACCATTCATCTGATACTGGATAAAGTACTGGCAGTCAATTTGATCAATGACATTGAGAAAGAGATCATCATTGTCAACGACTGTTCCAGGGACGATACCGAACAAGTCATACAGCAATACATTGAAGCACATCCCGGGCATGACATCAGGTATTTTAACCAGCCGGTCAACATGGGAAAAGGAGCGGCTTTGCACCGTGGCATTGCTGAAGCCTCGGGTGACCTGATCGTTATCCAGGACGCCGACCTGGAATATGACCCCCAGGAATACAACGACCTGTTAAAACCTATCGTCAACGGGTTTGCCGATGTGGTGTACGGATCCCGTTTCATGGGCAGCAACCCGCACCGCATCCTCTTCTTCTGGCATACCATCGGCAACAAATTCCTTACTTTCGTCTCAAACATGTTCACCAACCTGAACCTGACCGACATGGAAACCTGCTATAAAATGTTCCGGTCAGAGTTCATCAAGAAGATTTACTTCAAGGAAAACAGGTTTGGATTTGAACCGGAAGTGACTGCCAAAATATCCAGGTTCCCGCGAATCCGGATTTATGAGGTAGGGATCTCATACTATGGCAGAACTTACGAAGATGGAAAAAAAATCGGGGCGAAAGACGGTTTCAGGGCCTTGTGGTGCATTTTGAAGTATAATTTGCTGGACAGGAGGTATTTGAGGGCGTAGGGCATAGGGCGTAGGGTGTAGGGATTAGAGACAGTAGAAGTTTAAAAGTGGATGGAACAAACGGATTATGAAGAAATTCCTTGATAATAAGCATTCACTCCTGGTTTTGTTGCTGTTTGGATTTGTTATCATCTTCCAGAATATCAAGCAGCCGCCGGAAGCTATTCTGACCTATGACGTCCTGGGATATTATCTCTATCTGCCCGGGGTGTTTATTTACGACCAGGTAGAGTTTACTGATAAGACAACCATTAGTGAACTTAATGAAACCTACCGGCTTACGAGTTCACTGTACCAGTTCGCTGTGGCTCCGAATGGGAATTCCCTGATCAGGTATCCGATCGGTCTTGCCATTCTGTATCTGCCTTTTTTTCTGCTGGCGCATTTTATCGCTTTTTGGTATGGTTTCCCTATGGACGGGTTCTCTCCGGCTTATCATTTTACCATGCTCGCCTGCGGTATTTTTTACAGCCTGCTGGGTATTTATTATGTCCGCAAAATACTGCTCCGGTTTTTTCCTGACTGGAAAACCGCCTTGATTTTATTTTTCCTGGTTTTTGCCACAAACTATATATATAAGGCTATTTTTAAAGGGGTTGCCCCGCATAACATGCTCTTTGCCGTGTATGCGCTCATTATCTGGTTTACCATCCGCTGGCATGAAACATTCAGAATAAAGCATGCCTTACTGATCGGCTTTTTTTGCGGGGTGGCAATCCTTTCCCGCCCTTCAGAGATCGTGTGTTTGCTCATCCCGCTGTTCTGGAATGTGAAAAACCGCGAATCATTCATTGATAAATTGAGGCTTTTCAGGAAACATTACCGGCATTTATTGGGTGTGGCCCTGATCATGTTCCTGGTGGCCATACCGCAGTTGATCTATTGGAAAGTGACAAGCGGGAGGTTCCTGTTTTATTCCTATAACAACCCGGCGGAAGGATTTGAATTCCTGTGGCCATACACGCTGAAAGTGCTCTTCAGTTTCCGGAAAGGATGGCTGATATACACCCCGGCGATGATATTCGGAATCATTGGTTTTTACTATCTCTACCGGTATAACCGGCCAATTTTCATCCCGTTGTTCCTGTTCTTCATTTTCAACCTCTGGTTTGTTTCGGCCTGGTCGAACTGGTGGTACGCGGAAAGTTTCGGCCAACGCGCCCTCGTGCAATCCTATGCTGTGATGGCTATTCCTTTCGGTTATTTCTTTCATGGTATTTTCCAGGTGGGAAAAAAATGGATTACCTATACAGTACTGGCAATCAGTGTATTTTTTCTAATACTGAACCTGTTTCAGATCTGGCAGATCAGGCATGGGATACTGGATGGAGCGCGCATGACAAGGGATTATTATTTTTCCACATTTGGAAGGACATCAGTAACTGATAAACAAATGGATTTACTGCTGGTAAAACGTTCCTCAACCACTGCCGAATATTTTACCAATACGGAAAACTACCAACGGAAACTGATATTTCTGCAGGATTATGAGATCCCTGAAAGTGGCAGGGAAGATCACTACAGCCGGGAACCGGTTCATACCGGATCGTTTTCATTCAGGATGGACAGTACCATGGTGTATTCTCCGGGTCACCACATTACTTTTGCCCAACTCACTGACCGGGAGTACGCCTGGCTGAGGATCTCGGTTTATATCTACCCCACTTCGGCAGTTTCCGGAAATGACGCGCTACTGGTAGCAACCTTCGGCAATAAAGACGGTTATTACAAATACCGGACAATGCACCTGAGTGATCCGCAATGGCAAGCTCAACCCGGTCAATGGAACAAGATCACCCTTGATTACATGACGCCGGAAGTCAGGTCAAAAAAAGATAAACTCTCTGTATATGTTTGGTATTGGGGAAAGGAATATCTATTTGTCGATGATCTCAGTATTGAAGTTTATGAAAAAAAAGACAAATGAGCTTTAGCTGATCTTTTCAGTTATTCTCTTCTTTTGTTTTTGATTTCCATAAGAAAAATTGCCCCAGCAGAAGTGATAAAAGTCCGCCTCCGATCTGTGATACCATCAATATTATTCCGGAAAATGCTAAAACCTGGGATGATGATATTTCACTGAAAATATAAAGCAGGGTAACGTCGCGCGTTCCCAGGCCCATTATTGTGACAGGAATGGTATTAATAACACCTGCATAAGCTACCCCTCCAGAAATTGTGATCAAATCAAGGTTCAATGCCACTGACAGGGCAATGAAATAAAAAGAAAGGAAAGCACAGGCATTGCTGAGTAGAGAAAGGATCCCAAATGATAACAAAGTGTCTTTTCTTCTCGGAACAAGTGTCAATGACTGGTCTTCTTTAATGATCCTGATCATCTTTAAAAAGTTTTGAACGAATATGACCAATCCGGGAAGCATCAATATAAAAAACGAAAGCAGAATTCCCGTTATACTGATTAAAAGCATGATTCCCCCAACCCCCGGGCTTACCTTCCCCAGATAACCCAGCAAAGGTGAAATTCCAGCGACCAGGAAAAAAATGCTCAGGTCAAGTCCCCTCTCTGAGATTACCAACAATCCTTTGCTGATGACCTGTGCTCGCCCTGAAGCGTGACCGGCTTTTAAAAGTTCGCCGGCACGTCCGGGAGTGATGACTCCAATGGCATACGCCTCAAGAAACTCCCCAAACCGCTGAAAGACAATTTTTTTGCTCCAGGTGTCCTCATTCAGCAACCACCAGCGTAAACCCTTGAGCAACAACAATAAAACCTGGAAGAACATGGCAATTAAAATAAAACGACCATCAACCTGTTTCAGCCAGCCCCAGAGTTCATCCAGGTCGGTTCGTGATAAAACCACTATGAACAAAGCTATCCCCGCCATACGGAGCAGAAGGAACCAGTTAATGCTGTTTCTTGTTTCTTGTTTCTTGTTAGTCATTGTCTGACATTAGCTCGCTACGCTCGCGACATTAAGTAGATATGGATAGACATTTAATATCTCTTCTAACTTCTATATTCTATCTTCTAACTTCTCCCTCTTGATCCTCCTCGTCCCCCGTTTCCAAATCTTCCGGGCTTTTTCGAACATCCTGCCAATAATGTGCGGGGGGATGATCTCTGCAAACCATCGGGCCATCCTTGTACCCAGCAGTAAAAATAACGCATCGATTACCATTTCCATCAAATAGCGGCTGAAAGAAAAACCTTTTAAACGGTACCCGTAATCCGGATTGGGTTTCCCCAGCCAGCTTCGGTAACGCATCCGGATAAAGGCGCCCCTTTTTTTAAGGTCGTAGCCATGGGAGTGCATGGCAACTGCCTCTTTTTCGCTGACCGGGTCCAGGTTAAGCCGGCCCTCTTGCACCATCATATCAATAATCTCCTGCCCTTTTTCCGACCGGCTGATGACCATCGAAAATCCTCTTCCCCTCTCCTCATAAACCGGCGCCCAGGCATCGCCACCGGAAATATCGGTGTATTCATTGGTAAGATCAGTGCATAACAAACTGTTTTTCAGGATATGGAATGGTATCAGATAATTGGCGTGGAACTTCGGCAGTTCAAATATTCTCCCGTCCTGCAGTTCCACCCGCATATTGCCCGGCCATTCGCCATGACGGAAATACAGTTTCCGGATCAGCCGTTGGTCTTTCACCCCATATGAACGAAGAAAACTTTTTACCGATGAAAAGTGCAGTGTATTACCGTAAAACGGTCCGAAAACATACCGGATATTCTGTACAAAAGGGTGCTGCATCTGTTGCAATGACCGGATCGACTGGACCTGTCCCGGTAACCCGACATAAGCCAGCGATCCTCTGAACTGTCCTATTTCAGGCAGTATCTCATTGACCGAGGTGATGATGTATTTGCTTTGCGCCGCCTGCATGATATCTTCCTTTGTCGTGGCTATAAAAGGCCGGGTCAGCCAGGGTTCTTTACCAGACATGCCGGTGACTACCGCGCCGTCTATCATTTTCTTTTCAAGCAACCAGATGAGGATGGCCGAAAGGATCCCTCCGCTGGCTGCATTCAGGCGGATGGCCGGGTCGGTCGAATGGCCGATATAGATATTTCTGTAATGCCCGATGAAGGGATGCCCGTCCCGATCGCCAAAAACGGATTCCCTTTGCGCGGGAAAATCAAATCCCTTCCCGCTACATGCGGCCCAGATCACTTTCATGCTCTCTGCATCGATCGGTTCCCTGATCTCCGGCAGGTAATTCCCGGTTCTGTCACCGAACACGATACAGCCGTCCGACAATCCCACGCAACTGCCGCAGCGGTTGCAGAGGTCGTGACGGATCACCTCCCTGATATTTTCAGGCTTTCTCACAGCAATAAAATTGTCGTATTCCCCATTCGGCGATAAATGTCCCCTGGCACCGGTCGATGATCTTCTCCCCCATTTCCAGCAACCAGACTGGCCCCACAGGGAACAGCAGTGTCCCTTTGTGGCAAATCAGTTTCCACCCGGTCTGAACCAGCATATGCTTCACTTCCCGGGAAGGCAGAAACCGGTGCGGACCTTCGCCGTGCCCGCCAAACAACGCAGTGTATACCCTGTAAGGCCATTCGCTGGTGGCGGGCGGGCAACTCAGCACCATGACGGCATCAGCCTTCGAAACCCGGTGCAGCTCTTCCAGGAACCGGTATGGTTCTGAAACATGTTCGAGGGTCTCCAGGCTCAGTATTCTGTCGAATTCACCGTCAGGGAAAGGAAGCCTGGAGTAAGTTTCTATCTTAACCTGCTCAATATCAGGGCGAAGATCAGCGGCTACCTGCATCAAACCGGAAGAAATTTCGGCATTCAGCAACCGGCATGATGGCTCCGCCCGGGCAATGTAATCTGCCGCCTCGCCATCCCTGCTGGTAATATTCAATACACGCATGCCCGGTTCAAGTCTCAATAGCCAGATACTTTCCCTGAAACGCTGGTCGTGGGTCTTTTTCACCCGTTCGTTTTCCCGCACATAAATATCTGCCACCCGGTCCCAGTGTGCTTCCACATCCCGGTCAGTCCATTTATTTTTTCGTGGTGAAGCCATGCCTGCCGCTGTGTTTGATCACGGTTTGCGGTTAAGGATGGAAATCTGGTCGGCCACCAGCCCGATGAAATAGAGGAACATGCCCAGGATGGTCAGCACAATGGCCCCGTTGGAGAACCTTTCAACCACAATATATCCGTAAATTCCAAAGATAACCCCCGACAAAGTGATGATCACACTGGCCGGCAGGAATATCTTCAGCGGATTGAAAAGCATGATGATCCGCATGATCAGCATCAATGTCTTGGCCCCGTCCTTAAAAAATTTTACATTGCTCTTCCGTCCAACCCTTTCCTCCACCCTTATCGGAAAAGTACCGATGGAATATCCCTCCTTCAGAAAAGCCAGCGTGGAGGTAGTGGAAAAAGAAAATCCATTGGGCATCATATGAAGCATCCTTTTAATCAGTCCGGCATCGAAACCTCGGTAGCCCGAATTGTAATCGGGAAGTTTCTGCTCGACCAGGTATTCTCCCACCCAGCGTATCACCCGCTTACCAACCTGCCGGGTTCGCACCTGGTGCGATTCCCTGTCACGCGTGCCGATCACCATCTCATAATCATCCAGAAGCTCAGCGATTTCGGGGATATGCACCGGATCATGCTGGCCGTCGCTGTCCATTATAATGATATAATCACCTTTAGATTTTCTGATTCCGGTCTTTAATGCGGCACCGTATCCTTTATTTGTGCTGTGGCTGATGACCCTGACAGGATACATCCGGGCAATATCACTTGTCCTGTCGGATGACCCGTCATCCACGACAATAATTTCATAATCTTTGTGGTATCCGGCTTCTGTAATCCTGTCAAGGACCCTCCTGATCCCGGCTTCTTCATTATAAGCCGGTATAATGACTGAAATTTTATATGTACTATCCAATTGATCTGGTTTTTTACAAATATAATGGATAATGAATTAAATGCGTCACCTCAAGGATATGACCATCATTCTGGTTATTTACTGCGCAGTTCAGGGAATCATACTGTCTTTTTCGCCTTCCCGCTGTTTCTTCTCTTTCTCCCACAGCCAGAGCACATCCTTGCGTATCATGGAATCCAGTGATATTCCTCTCTCATCCGCTTTCATTTTTATTTCACGCAACCACTTTTTCTGTGTATAAATGAAGCTTGTCAGGTTTCTGATATACAACTCCTTTTCTAAATCCTCATCGCTGATCACTATCCCGTGGCGTTCATTTTCCAACCTTAACTGTTCAACATACGTCAAGTCATCCTGATAATATATTCCTTTTACTGCTGATTCGTAATTGGGGAAGCGCAATTTACTGTTGAAATCTGCTGTAGGGTATCTTTTCAGGAAAACGTCCCAGTATGCCTCTTTTGTCATAGCAATGTGATGAATAGTCCCGCTGGAATACTGCCTGACCTGAAAAAAATTGAAGCAGATCAGTGCAAAGATTACCAGGAGACAGATTACCCTCCACATGATTTTTCTCTGTAACATCCATCCCGTCAAAGCTGCAAACGGTATTGCCATTATCGCATAAGTATCAATATATGACCTGGGGCCGAATCCTCCTCCGAACCACCAGTAACACCAGGAAGACAGCATATAGACATTTATGGCTGCGAAAATGCCAACCGGAAGGATAAGGCCACGGTATCTTTTGAACAAGAATGGAATTCCACAAAACGCAATAAAAATCAACGGAATATAGACAAAAAGGCCTTTGCGGTAACTCAATAAGCTGTAGAACACCTGTGGATTCCCAAAATGAAAGCCTGAGTCTGAATATGTATAGAAAAGATAACTTCCCGAAACATATTTCCAGTAAATGAACTGGGGGATCCAAATGATGAAAGATATCAACAACATCAGCAGTATCCATCGATATGACCTAAACAGAAACTGAAACCTTGCGGCAAGAGACTCCCAGGAATTAATTTTCCACAAGATAAAAAATATGACAATAATGAGGTTGACGGGTCTTATCAAAACGATCAGGCCAATAAGAAATCCGATTATGACAGTATCCAGCAGCCTGGCCCTGTCATACCATTTCCCGGTAAAATAGATAAATGAAGCGATCAGTGAAAAATTGTAAGCATGAGCCATGGGCGCTTCATGAGTAACATAATAGAACAGGTTTGTACCAAGAACTATCACAACTAAAGTAATAGCCGTCAACCACGGGTCAAAATACTTCAATAAAAACTTTCTCAGAAAATATAAGCCAACGGCCAGGTAAAAAATGCTGCTGATCATGAGGGCAAATTTATAAGGAGACGAATATCCGTTGGCAGGAAGTCCGGATATTATTGCAAAGGCATGAGCGGAAAGAAAAAATGGGGCATAAAGCAATGATAAACCATAAGTAGTCTGGATATAGTTCAAATCTTTCGGGCCCCTGATCAGAAACATCGCATCCCCGATTTCATCCCGGTGGTGAATAATAAAATCGAGTGACAGGTCCTGATAGATAAAAACCGCTGGTAAGTAAACATAATAGGCTTTTACGTCCCAGATCAGCAGCCTGTCAGGGTTTTGCCAGAACTTCAAACTGAAATTCGTCCATACAACTACCAGCATTATTAACCAAAAAGCAGCATGAGCCGGTTGCCGGACAATTAATTTCTCAATTATTAATATCAAGACCGCTATAAATCTTTTAAGATGCTTTTTAATCCGATTCATCTGATAAAATGTTTCAATCAATGTTGTTTTTCCAAAATTTTATCTTCTGTCTCCTTTCAATGCAGCTGAATAATCGGGCGGATCGATTTGCTCGTACATGGTCGGCGCTGGCCGGGTCCTGAAATATATATTCCAGTAAGCTTTCCGAGTCATTGAATCCCAGTGGATCACCCCTTTGTAATACTGCCAGGTCTGAAAAATATTCAGCGAAATAAATCCGGTTAAAAGCAATAAGTAAAGTGATCTGATAATGATTTTTCGCTCAAGCATCAGTCTGGTAAAGGCGGCAAACGGGAAAGCCATCAGCGCATAGGATTCAATCAGGACCCGTTGTCCGAATCCGCCACCATACCACCAGCACCACCACGACCACACGATATAGAAGTTCAGGATGGTGAATGTCGCAACAGGCCAAAAGAGACCACGGTTTCTGAAAAACATGACCACCATCCCGGCCAGGGAAAAAATCATAATGGGGGTATAAACAAGCCAGCCTTTACGATAAGAAAACAACCCCTGAATAAAGGCCGGATCATTGAAAAAAAAGCGTTCTTCGCCGTAGCCGTAAAACAAATAGCTTCCTGCGTTATATTTCCAGAATAGAAACTGCGGAACCAGGACTAAAAAAGCCAATATTCCCATCAAAATCACCTGCTGATTTTTTCTTAAGAATAACATAAAACGCTCTTTAAGTTCCTTCTGTGACCTGATATTCCAAAGAGGCAGAACGAGCAGGATGATCCCGTTGGAAGGCCTTACCAGGACGATCAGTCCGATCGTCACACCTATCAGGATAGCCCAACTAAAAGCCGGTTTCTTCAGCCATGAATCGACGACCAGCAGGAAAAGGGTGAACAGGAAAAAACTGTATGCATGCGACATGGGAGGCTCCTGGGTCGTGTAAAAATAGAGGTTCGTGCCGAGCCCGATGGCCAGGATGGTGATGGCAATTTCCCGCCTGGCAAAATATCTTCGCATCAGTTTCACAAGGAAAATAAAACCCAGGAAAGCATAAAAAACACTCGAAATGATCAATGCGGCCCGGTATGGGGTAGTGTAACCGTCCGGCTCATATCCCATTAGTTCGGCAAAAAAATGCGCCGGCAAAAAAAATGGGGCATAGAGAACGGAGAGTCCTATGGTCATTTTATTTACATATCTCCCTTCCAGTTTCCGAGGGCCCCAAACCTTGTCCTTAAAAAAATCAGGATGGGTATCTCTGGACTTCAAGGCAATATCTTTATAGATAAATACTGCCGGTAAATATTGATAATACAGTTTAATATCATGAACTATGATTCTATCAGGAGATTCCCAGAATTTATAGTGCAAGTTTGTCCAAATTATCCCTGTCAGGACGATAGCCAGCGCCAAATATTCCCAACGTGCCTGCCGGAAGACTTTTGACAACTTCATGGGCGTCATTTGATTAAAACTCAACAGATTCCAGCAGGTCCTCTCCTATGGCAGGTTGCTCGTAAGCATCGCAATCCAGAGGCACGGACAGTGGCTGCATGGGTTTTTCAAAATCTCCCTGGCTGATATTCAGGGTTTCATCATCATAAACCTTCTGCATAAACAATGCCCAGATCGGTAAGGCCATATTGGCTCCCTGCCCGAGGGTGATGGTACGGAAATGCACGCTACGGTCCTCCCCTCCCACCCAGACACCGGTGGTCAGGTCAGGGGTGATACCCATGAACCATCCATCTGACTGATTCTGGGTGGTACCGGTCTTGCCGGCGATGGGATTGTTCAGTCCATATTTTAACCTGAGCCGTATGCCGGTACCTGTTTGTACGACTCCTTTCATCAGGTCGAGCATCAGGTAGGCCGTTTCTTCGCTCATGGATTCCCGTTTTTCGGGGACAAAGGAATCGATCACATTGCC
>Ga0114946_10001948_pt1 | contig 14162 bp, 15 predicted proteins | sample WalLakDeSediment_FD_88676 | JGI IMG/M metagenome (GOLD analysis project Ga0114946, IMG submission 88676) | Lake sediment microbial communities from Walker lake, Nevada to study Microbial Dark Matter (Phase II) - Walker Lake 11/02/13 Deep Sediment | ecosystem: Environmental > Aquatic >... | reverse complement strand
CCATACTTTTCCGCAAGCTGGCCAAAACATGCTTCAGCGCCCCTGGCGCCTCCGCTGAACAATATAAAATCAGCTGGCTGCATTATGTCCTCCCTGAACATGTACATTCAAAAATTTTAGCAGTCTGTTAAAAATTCTGCAGATAAATTATCCCGGCCCGCTGGTCAACTTAATTCATATTTGAACACAGGGCAAATTATCCCCAACCGGGCTTGCGAACAAATTTATAAATCTGATTTTCAAGATTTGAATCTCCCCTGTTTCGAAAATATCACCTTGCAATCTCTATTCATCTGACTTGAGCATTGATTTTCTGATCTGTTCTGTTTTAAGAGTTGACCTCTTTATTTTTAAAAACAATAATGTTAATAATATTGACAGATCATCAGCAATATATTTTAAAAGAATCTCATATATATTTGAATATGCTATCCCTTCAACATACAATCATATCAAAACTTTTCCTAGTCTGGCCGGTACTTCTGGGCCTGTCAACGGCATATGTTCTGGCGGGTCTCGCTGAATACAGAAGCCCTGCCCGCGCCATACCCCGGATGAATGTGACTGATCTGCCTGCCAATCTGGACAGACCATCCTGGGAAGGAGTTATTTTTAAAAAAAATATTTTGAACCTTGAAATGCCTGTTGATAAACCTGAAACGCTTGAGTCCGACCCCACAGATGAAATGGATGGCTGGAAACTTCTGGGCACTTTTACTGGGGAGCGCGACCTGGCTTTAGTATCAGTCAACGGCCAGACAAAGCTTTTGTCAGGAGGTCAAAGTGCTGAAGGCTGGGAGTTATCTGAAATCCTGCCTGAGTCAACCCAGTGGAAATCAGGATCCAGTACCAGAACCCTGGCCATGTGGCTTAAAGGAGAAGACCCTGAGCCACCGGCACCTCCTCCAACTTCCGTTTTTGCTCCCGACCAGCCCGGTTCTCAAAGAGTCACCCTTTCCAGCCGGGACATCCAGCCTTTTCTCAATGATCCCAATTCGCTGCTGCAAATGGCTCAGTTCAAGCCATATTCCAGGGAAGGCGGGATGAACGGATTTCAGGTCTCTAACATCAGGGGTGATTCCATCCTTCGAAAACTTGGCCTTCGAAACGGTGATGTCCTGACCCGCATTGATGGAAGACCAATCACCGGTCCCACAGAGCTTTTGCAGGCCTATTCAAGCCTTGGCAACAGTACCCTGGTCAGTATGGATATCCAGCGCCGGGGACAGAATATTAGCTTTTTAATAGAAATTGAGTAGCTTTGATAAACTTAACAAGTATGTAAGGATTAACCCAAAGAATGAAAATAAGCCTTAAAGCCACGGCAGCAACCCTGTTTTTTTTGCTTTGGAACCTCTGGCTCCTTCCACCCTCTCATCAGGTCCTTGCTGATGAACAGTCGCCGCAAATGACCGCCAACCTGGATGGAGTTCTTTTAAAAGATTTTATCATGTTTGTGAGCCGGTTTACCGGGCGTAATATTGTTTTCCGTGATGATCAGATCCCTGCTTCCAGAGTTTCCATGCACACCCAGACACCTATGTCTGAACCAGAACTCATGGCTGTTTTTGAAAGTATCCTGTCCAGCAATAATCTTGAACTGGTTTCCAGGGGTGATGTCTTTTACGTACTTCAGGCGCCTGTGGTTCAGACCATGGCCGAACCATTTTTCCCGAAACCGGAAGACGGCATGGAACATGAGCTTATTACAACCGTCATTCAGCTGGAACCCAGAGTGCCCATTGTGCAGGCCGCAGAACTTCTCAAGCCTTTTCTGTCCAGATTCGGCATGCTGCAGGAGATTCCTCCGGCCCGGGCTGTTCTTATCAGGGACACCAGACAGAGCATTCTCAAGATTAAAGATATCATCAGCACTGTTCAAAAACTGGGGCCAAAGTGGCAGACAAGGCTGATACCCCTTGAACAGGCCGATGCGGGCAAAACAGCGGCCATGGTCAGGGAACTCTATCAAGGTCTCATTGAACAGGGACAAATGGGTGAAGCCCCGGTTGTTTTGCCCGTTGAATGGTCCAACTCGCTGATGGTAGCAGGAGCGCCTGATCAGATTGAAACAGTCCGAGGCCTGGTCTTTGATCTTGATAGTATCACTGAAAGAACTGTGGGACTGAAAATATACGCGCTTAAAAACGCCAGAGCCGAGGCAGCAGCTGAAGTCCTGCGCAATCTTCTCTCGACTGAGCGGGGTGCAGTGGCGGAAGAAGGCAACCCTGACCGCGGATCAAGGCTGGTTGTTTCACCAGACAAGGAAACCAACTCCATCCTGGTCCTGGCTGACCCTCAACTTCTGCCTCAGGTTGATGAAGTGATTGAACATCTTGACCGCCCTCTGGCCCAGGTATTTGTTGAAGCCCTTATTGTAGAGACCACTCTTGAACACAGTCAGGACTTTGGTGTGGAATGGCTGGCCGGTGCAGGTGGAGGAGATGGGATTTTCACGGGCGGATTTGTTGCTCCGGATTCCAGGCTCGGACCTCTCATGTCTGTTCCTGCTCCACCCATTGCTCCGGGAGGCTTTACCATTGGAGCACTTGGCAATACCATCACTTATGCTGGACGACAATTTTCCACCCTGGGCGCCCTTGTAAACTTTCTCAAGTCAGCTACTGATTTCAATATCCTTTCCACCCCACAGATCATGACCCTGGACAACTCTGAAGCGGAAATATTCATCGGTGAAAACAGGCCCTTTGTCGTTAGCGAGCGGGTTGATCCTCAAAACAATATCATCCAGTCATTTGATTATCGAGACGTGGGCATCAGACTTTTGGTAACCCCCATAATCAATACAGAAACTTCAATGATCCGCCTGGAAGTCGAACAGGAGGTTAAAAACATACTTACTCAGACAGAAACTCTGGCCCCTGTGACTATGAACCGCAACACCAGGACCAATGTTCAGCTGCCCAGCGGTTCCACCATGGTCATTTCCGGCCTCATTGAAAACGCTTTTACCCATACCCGCAGGGCTGTTCCGGGACTTTCACAGATTCCTGGGTTTGGCTGGATGTTCAGGCGGGAAAGGGTTTCAGCTCCCAAGACAACCCTGATGGTTTTTTTAAGCGCCAGAATCATTGAAACCTTGGATCAGGCCGACGACATTACCAGCGACCGCATGGAGCGGGTCAGCCAGGCCAGAAAACGTCACGAGGAGATCCTGGAGCGGGAGTTCTGGGGCAGATCTGACCGACACAGACAATCCTTTGGTGTGGAAATGCCGGAATTTAACACGTCAAGCCCTGTTAAATCCAATGACTGATTTTGATTTAACATCCCTTCCCCGGGAGGTGGTCAGCGCTTATCTGGCTTTTCCTCAACGCAACGAATTCGTGCCCGTCAGCATGGATAAAGATACGATCCTGATATTGACCAGGTCACGAAAGGCCCTGCCTCTGGCTGATCACCTGGCCTGGAAGCTTGGAAAAAACATCCGCACCAGAATGATTGACGAAGACAGCTTCTATCCCGTGCTGGAACAGGCTCTTTCTTTGTGGGAGGAAGACCAGGACGCCGAGCAGGATGCAGACAACAGCCTGGATGATCGGGAAATTTCAGGCAGGGACCTCCTGGGATGGTCCCATGAAGACGCTCCCATAGTTCGCCTGGTCAACAAGGCCCTGCACCAGGCAATCAGCCAGGGAGCAAGCGATATTCATTTTGAGAACCAGGATAAGTCATTCATCATCCGCTATCGCCTGGATGGCGAACTTCGAACCGTGAGGCGCCTTGATCAGGCTGTGCAGAGTACAGTTCTGGCCAGGATCAAGGTCATGGGCCAGATGGATGTGGCTGAGAGCAGAATGCCCCAGGACGGGCGCTTTCAGGTCAGAGTCGGCAATAAGGACATTGACCTGCGCGTTTCCACCATGCCCACCCTTACTGGAGAAAAGGCTGTACTGCGGATTCTTGACCGTTCCAAAAATGTGCTCTCACTGCCTGAGCTGGGCCTTGAAGGAGCTGACATTGAACTTTTCCGCAAGGCAGCCTCATCACCCTACGGCATCATTCTGGTTACAGGCCCCACAGGAAGCGGCAAAACCACCACCCTTTATGCGGCTTTATCTGAACTGACCAGAGAGTCCCTGAACATCATGACTGTGGAAGACCCTGTGGAATACCACCTGCCCGGTGTAAACCAGGTTCAGGTCAACCGGGCAGCAGGAGTCACCTTTGCCGGGGCGGTTCGCGGATTTCTGCGTCAGGATCCGGATATAATCCTCGTGGGAGAAATCAGGGACTATGAAACCGCTTCCACTGCTGTTCAGGCATCTCTAACCGGACATCTGGTCCTGACCACCCTGCACACCAATGACGCTCCCACAGCTATCACCCGCCTGCTGGAAATGGGTATTGAACCTTTCCTTTTGGCCTCATCCATGATTATGGTTCTCGGTCAGAGGCTCGTGCGGATTAATTGTCCAGCCTGTTCAAAACAGGAACCAATCAGTCCGGCCACCTTATCCATGCTGGGGCAAAATGCTCATAATTTCTCTACTCAAATCAGGGGAAACGGTTGTCATGAGTGCCTTCACAGCGGTTTCAAGGGAAGACAGGGTATTTTTGAACTTATGCCGGTCACGGAAACTTTGCGCAGCCTGATGGTCAAAAAATCCTCAACCGGTGAACTGCGATCCTGCATGCGTTCATCAGGCAGAAGAAACATGATTGAGCATGGTTTGAACCTGGTAGCCAAGGGCAAAACCACACTGGAAGAAGTTCTCCGGGTGACCAGGTTTTAGCTTGGCTGCTGTCATCTGCCGGTAAATTGTTAGCCGGATAAAATCAAGACTACCAAATGGTTACAGCATATTAAAATGCCTCTGTTAATGGATCTTCAAATCCTGACAACCAGGCATATGTGAGGCTTCCCAATGGTCACGTTTCAATAATCATAAACCAGTAACTGATAACCTGATTTTTAAGAACCACCAATGCCCACCTATCAATATCAGGCCCTGGACCAGAAGGGCAAAAAGAAAAAGGGATACTTTGAAGCTGAGAGCCAGGCCAGTGCCTTCACCCTGCTCCAGGAACAGGGTCTGACTCCAGTCAGGCTCAGCCCAGCAAGCGAAGAAATAGCCAGGGCCAAGTCCTGGTTCAGACTGACTAATCCTTTTGGTAAAAAAATAAAGATTGAAGAGGCGTTTTATTATCTGGGACTCATGCTGCAGGGAGGAGGCTCCCTGGCCCAGAGTCTTGACCTCCTTGGCCGCATGGGCAAAGGCAAGACCGGAAGCACCTGGCTGAGCATCAGAGACTCCGTGGAATCGGGCATATCCTTTTCCAGATCCCTGGAGCAGCACCCCAAAATCTTTCCCAAGGTGTATATTGGCATGATCCAGGTAGCTGAACAGACAGGACGCCTGGGCGAAATACTGGAAAAAATCGCCGGGTATGAAGAACAAAGAAAGGAGATGCAGGGTAAAATCATCACCGCCATGGCCTATCCCCTGGTGGTGCTTCTCATTGGCCTGGGGGCCGTTTATTTTCTTCTGTCCAGAATTCTGCCCAGGATTGCCGGGATATTTCAAGCTTCTGAACAGGATCTGCCTTTGAACACCAGAATTTTATTAAGTATTGGAAACTGGCTTGAAAACTACAGCTTGATAATGTTTATTATAATGGGCGCAGTTGTTTTCGGATGTTACTATGCTTACAAAAGGCTGCCCAAAGTCAGATACAGAGTTGATTCCAGACTATGGAGACTGCCGCTGGTCAGAAACGCCATACTGGCCAGATTTTCCGGGCTGCTATCCTTTCAGCTCAAGGCGGGAATTTCACTGGTGCAGGCCATGCGCGGGTCTGTTAGGGGCGTGGGTTCATCCTTTTTTCAGGAAAGAGTTGAAACAGCCGCCAGTGAAGTAGCCACTGGACATGCTCTGGATCAAGTCTTTTCCAAACAGGACATTTTTCCCCAGATGTATCTCACCGCCCTTGGAGCCGGGAGAAAGGCCGGGCAGCTGGCCGGGTTCCTGGAACGCCTGAGCCGCATCCTGGAGAGAGAAGTAGATAATACTCTGCGCCGCCTTGTGGCCCTGCTGGAACCCCTGCTAATTCTGATCCTTGGTCTTGTGGTGGGATTTTTTGTCCTTGCGGTCATGGGACCCATCTTTGACCTGACCTCACAGATATGATTCATAATCGCTTTCAAATACTGGACATGGCCAGGGGAATGGCCATAATGCTCATGGTGGCCTTTCATTTCTGCTATAACCTGGAATATTTCCAGATTATTGAAATAGATATTAAAGAAGAACAGTTCTGGATCAGCCTGCGAAGTTTTATTGTTTTCACATTTATTTTTATAGCCGGGATCAGCCTTTATCTCTCATCAACCAGGAGACCTGATTTCATCAGCCATTTAAAGAGGCAAAAATGGCTTTTTGTCTGCGCGTTGCTGGTGAGCGCTGCCACATACCCCATTTTCCCTGATTCCTGGATCTATTTTGGAGTTCTTCATTTTATTCTGGCAGCCAGAATTATGGGATTTGTCTTTACCGGATTTTACCTTGTCAACCTTGCCCTTGGAATACTAATCCTGTGGATGGGAGTTTCCCTTGAAAGTGAGTTTTTCAATCCCAGATGGATCAATTGGATCGGTTTTACCACATACAAGCCCTTTACCGAGGATTATGTTCCTGTTTTCCCCTGGTTCGGGGTGATTCTGCTGGGCATGTTTACCGGAAGACAATTTTTTGGACGAAAAAAAACACCGGATCTGCTCAAGACGACCTATTGTTCACGCCCGGCCATTTTCCTGTCATTGGCCGGGCAGAATAGCCTGATAATATACATGATTCACCAGCCCATACTTATGGGTTTGATCTACACAGGGCTGATTATACTTTGATTAGAAATCCATCCAAATCAGCTGACTGGTTAAGGGATTATTTATTCTATATATTCCTGAGTCTGGGCTTTATTGTCCTGCTGATTCCATCTCCCCGCCTGACACCGGCTCTGTGGATACTGGGGGTGATGGCACTTGCTGAAGAAATTATTTTCAGATACCTGATCCAGGAAAGTCTGAATAAACTTTTCAGGCACAGAATGTACCTGAATATATTAAGCCCAGCCAATATTCTAACCTCATTCATGTTTGCTCTGGTCCATCTTTTGAACCAGCCCGTTGCCTGGGCCCTGGCAACATTTTTTCCTTCCATAATTTTTGGAATTACCTGGGACAGGCACAAAAACATTCTGGCCTGCTTTTGTCTGCACTTTTTTTATAATGTCTGTTTTTTTTACTTTTAAAACAATGATTGCTTCCTGTACAACTTTGTGATTCAAATTATGCAATATTCGCTTCTGAAAGTTTGGTTTATTTAAATCACCAGGATTATAACAACAACCGATACAAAGCCAGATAACCAATAACATTTCAACAGACTATGCAGCTATTCACGATCAAGATTAAAAAAACATCGGGTCTTTCCTGGTTTCCAGCAATATTCATGTTCATGGCCTGGGCCATGATAACGGGTTGCTCTTCCAAAATCCCAGATCCTGGCTTGAGGCCTGAACCCATATTAACCCATGAAAAACCCTTTGGACCTGCCATGAGCTTTGAGGAGCTCATGGAACAGAATATGAGCAGGCAATATTCATCGCCTGTTACAATATTTGAACCGGACGCTCCACCACCTCACCATGGGCTCATGGTCATCAACAGGGAAAATCCAGTCCTGACCCTGGCTAGGGGCGTAAGTTCCTTTGCTGGAGGACCTGACTTTCTGGCGGCTGGATTTCATGACGGCAATATCAGCATATGGAGCCATTTTCCTTGTCCCATGGTAACCCTACCCCAAAAAGAGCCCGTGAAAACAATCTGGTGGGACGGGCAGTCGCCATATATATGCGCTTCAGGATCCAATGCCTCACTTGCCCATATATATGACCTTGGCAGGTGCGCCAGGATTGCAGATATTGCGGTTGAGGGCGCGGTGGAAAAAATGACGGTTTCCCCCAGAGGGAATCATGTCGCCATTGTGGACCAGGGAGGAAGACTTTGGACAGGTAATCTTAACGGAGAACTTACCCAGAGAGAAACTCTTCGCTTTGCCCCTCTGCAGGCTTCATTCACTCCCGGGGAAGGAGTTCTGATGATATCAGACAGCGCTGGATGGCTTATATTGTGGAAAGTTCCTGATTATAAAATTATGGAACACGTTCAGATTCCGGACGGTCCTTTCAGTGAAGCTGTATTTGACGGCCCCACTCTTTTGCTTAAAAACCTGGATCAAGTTCATGTTTCAGCCTGGGATATTCCAGCCGGCCGAGCAGCTGAGACCAGACCTGACAGGGGAGAATTCAGCCTTGAAAATGGTGTGCTCTATTATGTAATGCCTGAAGAAAAAAACGTGAAAAAAATGCTCATGACAAAACCTGAATTCATTGTCTCGGCTGACAGCGAACGGATGATCCTGCTTGTTCTGGACCTGGATGGACAAAAAAGGTATTATAACGCCAGAACCGGCGATGAAAAAAAAGAAGCCGGGGAATTCATGGAAACCCAGGTGATTGAAGTATCAGCTCATGGAGTTTTCTCCTGGGCAGGGACATTTTACGCTCTGGCTGATCCGGTCGTGGTCACGGATAACTGGGCCCTCTGGTCCAGATTCATTCCCGGTCAAGGCCATCACCTGTGGTGGTCAGCCAACACCGGACTGGAACAAAAAAATTTTTCGGGAGAATTGCCTCATCGGATCAATATCCGGGAGGAAATTCCTCCGGACTGGATCATGCTAAAACAAAAAGGAAATCAATATGAATAGAAATTCTACGAGCGGTTTTAGCCTGATAGAACTAATGATCGTGGTGGTCATTCTGGGACTTCTTGCGGGACTTCTTGTTCCCAGGATCATGGACCGTCCCGAGGAAGCCAAGGTGACCAAGGCCAGAATGGATATGCGAACCATTGAATCCGCTCTCAGGTTTTACCGTCTTGATAACGGCTTCTATCCCACAACGGAACAGGGGCTTGAAGCCCTGATCAGCAGACCTGAATCCAATCCGTCCCCAAGAAACTGGCGATCCGGAGGTTATCTGGAGAGTTCGTCAGTACCCAGGGATCCCTGGGGAAACCAGTATGTTTACCGCTCACCTGGAGATGAAGGACGCGAATATGAAATTATAAGCCTTGGAGCTGACGGCAAGGAGGGAGGATCGGGATTCAACCGGGAGATAAGAAGCTGGGAGGATCAGGGTTGAAGCAGAACGGATTAACCCTGGCGGAACTGTTGATTGTTCTTTTGATCATCGGATTGGGATGGTTCTCTCTTCTGCCCCGTCTGGACCTTGTTGGTTCAGGAGATCAGGATAATATCAAAAATATAAATACACTGCTCACCCTGGCCGGAGAAAAAGCCAGAGAAATTAATACATTCCAGTCAATATTTCTGATCCCTGGCCAGAATTATCTGGAATGGGAACAACGCAGGTATGAGCTGCCCGCGACTTTATCCAGCGCGGAGATCAACGGACATAGAACAACCGGTCAAAAATCCGCCTTTACAGTTTATCCTGCGGGGCACATGGATGAGCTGAATATCTTCCTTGTCAATGGCAAGCAGCTGCGTTCCAGACCACTTTTAAGGGAAATAATGGTTGTTGATGAATGATTAAAGAACGCAATTCTTGGGGATTTTCACTTGTGGAACTTCTGGTGGCGCTTGTTGTGGGCGCGCTTATGGCCCATGCTCTGTTCAACGCCCAGCAGTACAGCCTGCATCTGGCCTCCACCCAAAAAACCGGCTGGGAAGATCTCAACCTGACCCAGGAGCTCATGGCCAGCCGGAGCCTTACGGATATTTCCAGGCCCACCGGAACCTGGCTCAATTTTGATGGAAGTCCAGGCTACAGATGGATGACCCTGCGATCCACAGAACCCGACGATCTTACGTCCTGGACAGAACTGACCACTGATATCAACGGAGTTATTTTCAAATGGTCATGGCCTGTTCCAGAATAAACCAGCCTTCCGGGTTCACTCTGATTGAAATTCTGGTTGGTCTGGCCGTGGCTGGAATTCTGGCCTCAATTATCGCGGGAGTCATGGGTCAAGGCATCCTGACAAGCGAGACCCTGCTCAGGGAAAGCAGAAGCGAAAACCAAAAAACCGTGTTGAGACGTCTCCTGCACAGAGACATAAAAAATATGGTCTGGGGATCAAACCTTGAACCCACGCCTGAAGGATTTCGTATCAATACAGGGCACAATACCCTCACTCCCTGCTCTCTGCCTGTTGAAACATTGTGGAGTTTTTCCAACGGCCGAATAATCCGCTTTGAAGAAAGCCAGGAACTGTCCTACGGGAAAAAACAGATACTGTCCCTTGAACTGAATTATTCAGAACTGGAGTTTTTATCCTTTGAAAACAACCGGTGGATTCGTCTGGAATCATGGCTTATGAGCTCTGACAAAGCTGGACCCAGGGCAATGCGGGTCAGACTGGAATTTGATGACGGGACAAAATTTGAAACAGTAGAACACCTTCCTTTACATGAATAATATAGCCGTTCATAAGCCATGCCTTGGGGCCGCCCTGATCATGGTCCTGGTAACCCTCCTGGCCTTGTCCGGCCTGGTGTTGAAAGCTGCTGAGACAACCTCAGTCCAATCAAGAGACATGTCTTTGCTTGCACTGGAGTACAGATCAGACATCCTGGCCCGGGCCGGGCTCAGGATCGCGCTCAATCTCATGTTAAAAGACAACCAGGATGAGACAGTTCTTACCCAAAAGGCATGGACTCAAAATTGGCAGGACCGGGGTCTGAGCATAAAAATCACCCCCTGCGCGGCCAGAATCAACCTCAATGGCCTGGCAACAGGAGGTATTGGCCGGGCCAGGCTGGAGAAGGCTGTTCTGTCCATACTCATGGACGAGGGACTTTCATATTATGAACTGGAGCATCTGCTTTACTGGATCGGGACTGTGCAAATCCCGCCCGGAGCAAGGGGAGGCAACCCGTTTGAGGAATATTATTCCCGGAATGATTCTGGCTATACTCCCCCGGGTCGAAGGTTAACAAGACCTGAAGAACTCCTGCTGGTGGGCGGATTTGAAGACCTGAGTCCGGAGTGGGTCAGGAAGTGGTTTACAGTATGGGGTGAACCTGTAAGAATTGATATTAATTTTGCTTCGCGGGAAACAGCCCTGGCCATCCTGCCGGAACTGGAACCTTACTGGAACAGGATTGATTCCTTCAGGACGGCTTCGGGCATAACCCATCCCAATCAGCTATTGACCGAAATCGGCATGGATTTGTCAGTGTACAATACAGTGCTCCCTTTCATTATCCTGGAATCACAACACTTTGAAATCATTGTTGAGATTCAGGAAGGTTCCTGGTATGAAAAACACAGATATATTGTCAGCCGGAATGTTTTAAATCCAAGTACACCACCAGAGATCCGGGTCAGAGATGTCCTGGATTCAAGGCTTTTATGAAGTTATTTAAACTTTCACCTCAAAAAGAAATTTACCTCTTGAGCTTTTTCCAGGATCAGCCTGTCTGGGAGCTTTACTCCGAAAATGGAATACAAAAAATTGACAGGCCCGTAAGTAAAACCAGAACTCCTGTCCTGGCAATAATTCCTGATCGCTTTTTTTTCTTCTACATTCCCAGGGGTATCAAGGGAAAGAACCGCAGACACTCCCGAGATGCCGCCCGTTTACAATTAAGTCACCTGTTTCCTGCTCCAGGGACTGATGAGGAAGTCGGGGTGTTGGACACCGGCCATGAAATCCTGGGCTTCTTCCGAAGGTCGGATCTTGGCCGATTTCTGGAAAAAAACAAAAATGAACTGGCAATGGCCGGAATAGTGACCACACCATTTCTCCTGGGCAGGACCTTAATGTCCGCTGACAATACTCTCTCCTGGTACACCCAAAATCCAGGAGATCCCCTTGTACTGGTCAGGGAGGACAGACTGGATTACTTTTCCGGAGATGTTCAGGAACTTGAAAGCAGGCTTGGCAATACTGATCCAGAACAAAAACCTGCGTGCGTGGGATACACCGATCTTGTTTCAAAACTTACTGATATGGTTATTCCATGGAACAGATTCAGACTTTCCCTCCCTGAGCTGGAGGCCAAACAGGGGCAGACAAAATTCCTGTCCAGAGCAGCCGGGTTAATTCTTGCAGCAGGACTTTTGTTCTGCGCCGGAGAGATTTTCAAGCTTGCTTCAGCCCGTTCATATAAAAACAACTGGGAAAACAGTCTCGAATCTCTGTATTTATCAGCACTTGGACCTGACTACGGTTCAGACCCTTACGGACTGCTTTTATACCGAGCCGGTCAGGCAAAAAATGAAGACCGGGCAGGTGTTGATTTCATAAGCCTTTTGGGAATACTGAGCGATTCAGCACCTGAAAGCCTTATAGTGGAAAACCTTTCTCTGGGAATTGATTCCGGGATCATCAGAGCTTACGTTGAAAGCTATGATGAGATGGAAAATTTCATGAACCAATTGAGAAACAACAACAGGTACACCTTTACCCTGGATCAGGCTGACAGTGCTGATAACAGAGTAAATCTGACCATCAGGGTGAATTATTAGATATCCATTATAATGTTAATCTGGACGCAGTCACTCTGATTGCGCGCGTCCATATCAGACCACTTTTTTTCAGCAAAGAATCAGCAGGTTGAAATGTTATCAAATTTACGGGAACAGTTCTCAATCCTTATGGCCTGGCAAACCAGGCCTGCTGGAGAAAAAAAGAGAATCTTAATGTTCATTATCCTTATGGCAGCTTTATTCCCCATGGTTACATGGTCCTGGATCAACTCATCAATTTCCAGAACCATTGAAGAAGCTGTGCAGATCATTGACAGATATGAGAGGGCCCTTCCACTGGCGGTTGAAGTTATGGCGGCAGAATCAAGCCGGAATGAAGAGGCTCAAGGAGTTTCATCCCTTGCCGCTGTCCAGCAGATTACCCGTCAGATGGGCCTGGAAGACAGGCTGACATCAATTCGCCCATCCAGAGCTTTGCAGGGCAGGGACGGAGTTCAGATCTACATGGAGAACATCAACCTTCTGGAACTGCTGCAATTGTTTGAAAGTTTTAAAGAGCAGGCCGGTCTTCAAGTTGTATCCGGCAATCTCAACAAAAGGCTGGACAATCCAAAACGCATGGATTTAAGTCTGGTTCTGACCAGATAATTTGAGAAGCAGTAATGCCAGTTATATGAACATATCAGATTCCTTCCTGTCCCGAAATAATTCCCCTTCACGCTCTAAAAAAATATTCATCTGGACCATTTTTTTTATTATAGGACTTATAGCCGGCCTGTCCTTTTTTTTCCCGCGTGAATCATTGTGGCACTATCTGATGAGCAAGGCTGATCATAAACATGAAGCCGTCAGATTCATCAGGTATGACCTCATTGAAGCCGAATGGAACAAGACCCTGATAAATAATCTGGAAATATCATTTCGGAATCATGAATATTTTTTGCCTGAAATACAGATAACTTTAGGTTTGAGGCCCTTTTTGCAGGCGGTTGTTAATACTGGTCCGGAAATAAAGCTCAAACTAGAAACCAGAAAAAAATTATCAGCCCTGGGAGAGATTGATCTGACAGGTCTATTGCCTGGACAGGGGATGACAGGAAACTTGTGGATCAATGGCAATATTTTTTTCCAAACCTGGAGCCAGCCTCCCGCAGGTGGAACAATTGAATTGGAAAGCAGAGGAGAGTTGAAGCTGGAAGATTCCCTGGACATTGAAAACCTGAAGCTTCAAACAGTATTGGCAGATAACCGCCTGGAAATAAGAAATCTCAGCATGAAAAAACCGCTTGATTTTACCTGTTCCGGCCATGTCCTGCTGAATTGGGACAATCTGATCAGGTCAAATTACGATGTTCAGGGCCACTTCCGCATGGCAGACGATTCAGTTGCGTTTGAACAACGAGGTGTTATTGCAGATTTAATTCCATAACAAGTAATCTGCTATCAGATTGTCAGCACAACCTCAACAAGGGTAAAAGATCATGACCACCCTCACATGGCTTGCCATCGCCATATGCATTTCCCAGTCCGCCATGCTTTCGGGCCTGAACCTGGCCTTTTTCACCATCAGCAAGCTGCAGCTGGAGATGGAGGCGTCTAAAAACAATGTCCATGCCATG
>Ga0114946_10001947_pt1 | contig 14170 bp, 11 predicted proteins | sample WalLakDeSediment_FD_88676 | JGI IMG/M metagenome (GOLD analysis project Ga0114946, IMG submission 88676) | Lake sediment microbial communities from Walker lake, Nevada to study Microbial Dark Matter (Phase II) - Walker Lake 11/02/13 Deep Sediment | ecosystem: Environmental > Aquatic >... | reverse complement strand
TGGTCCCTCCCCGGTTTCTGTACCAGTGCTCATGAGAGAGTTGGTGAACAAGAGTCTGCGTGGTGTGTCGTAGGGAGGGGCGCAGCCCCGACCGGAGACACACCACGCGTCGCCCCCGGGGCCACCGACACGGTCGACGAGACCGTCGACCCACGCTTCGGGAAGGTGGGCAGGCAGCGGATCGTGGATACGGGGCCGCTCACCCGCAAGCGGATGGAGACCGTCGACGAGGAACTTGTCAAGGAGGGCATCGGCTTCATGAACAAGGCCCAGGCCGCCGGGAAGCCGTTCTTCGTCTGGTTCGCGACCACGCGGATGCACACCTTCACGCGGGTGCCCGACGAGTATCGCGAGAAGGTCAAGCGTCACACGAGCTACCACGACGACTACGGCGCGGGCGTGATCCAGCACGACGAACACGTGGGCATGGTGCTGGAACGGCTCGACGAGATGGGCATCGCCGACAACACGATCGTGATCTACTCGAGCGACAACGGCGTCGAGCACTCGACCTATCCCCACGGCGGCACGACGCCGTTTCGCTCGGAAAAGATGACGACCTGGGAAGGCGGCGTGCGGGTGCCGATGCTGGTCCGCTGGCCGGGCAGGATTCCCGCGGGATCGGAGCGCAACGGCATTCAGAGCCACGCGGATGTGTTCACGACGCTCTCGGCCGCGGCCGGGGCGCCCGACATCCGGGAGCGGATCGCCAAGGGCGACACGCTCGGCACGGGCGTTGAACACAAGAACTTTATCGACGGCGTGAACAATCTCGACTACTGGCGCGGACAGGTGCCGGAGTCGGCCAGGGACGAGTACATCTATTACGCCGAGTCCCGAATCCAGGCCATTCGAATGAACCAGTGGAAGGCCCACTTCTTCACTCGCGATGGCTATTACGGCACCACGACGAAGCTCGATCTCGCCTGGCTGTTCAACGTCCGACAGGACCCCTACGAAAGCTACGATCAGGCGCCGGGGCCTCGGGCGACTCTCACCCAACAAAAAACGTATCTCTACAACGAGGTGATGGATCGACTGGGACAACACATGGCGACGTTGCAGAAGTATCCGCCAAAACAGAAGGGCTCCAGCCTGAGCGTGGGAGAATGACCCGGGCCGACCGCGGCATTCCGGCACTGCCTTTTGCGGCTGCTTGCGGACTAACGACTGCGTTGAATACCGCGTCGCTCTCGGGTGGAATCACCTGCCTTCTCGCAGGAAAACGCTGTTGTGCGTGTTCCTACTGTGGGCATCGGGTCAGGGTATTGTCGGCGAGAGACAACGGCTGGTTCGGCGCCGGGCGCGGGCACGGTTGACGTCATTCCAGTTCTGATACGACGACACCATTTGCCACGCCCTGCCGAGGGTTGCCACGTTCCGACGCACGTCGCCTTTTACGTCACCTTATGGCAGAGTTCCCATTCTATGCTGCTGAAACCGCCGATCGGACTGTTCCCGCTCGGAGAGCTCTGACACACGAGTGGTCGGCCCTGCAATTCCTCCGTGAGTTCAAGCCAGGAACGACTCAACGGAGAAAAACTTTTAGCCGCTCACCACCATGACGAAATCCTGCCGACTTCACACAAAAGTCCGCAGGGGTTCGGGCTGGGCCTGGGTCTCACTCGGCTTGCCGACGTTTCCGATGGCGAGCGCCGTCAGGGCCAGTCTAAGTTTATGATTGGGGGTGCACTCGCCGCGGTAGCGGTGCCAGCGCTCGCGCGGTATGGTTTAGATTGGTGGATCGATTCTGGCACCAACTTTCTGGGGCCTGCCTCAATGCTTCGCCGAACCCCGGCCTGGTTGATCAGCCTGATCGTGCACGTCGTGGCGTTGCTCGTGATGGCACTGATTGTTTCTCCACCGCCAAGCGTTGAGGAGCCACGGGTTATCACGTCGACCCCGGTCGAGGATTCAGAGATCGAGGACGACGTCCTCGAGGAGATGGAGCCGGTCGAGATCGAGGCCACCGATGCCGTCGAGGTGGTAGACCTGGCCGTCACAGCCGACGTCGCCGTGGAGCCGGTCGAGGTGGTGGCGATGGCCAACGACCTCGATGCGGCTCCACTGGCCGTAGAACTCACCGAGTTCGGCGATCAGACGGCGGAGGCCGCCAACATGCTCACCACGCTCGGAGCGATCGGAGGGCAGGCCGGCGGCTTCGGCGGTCGCGCTCAACCAGCCCAGATGGCGGCCACTGGGGGGGGCAGCGCGGGTAGCGAAGCGGCCGTCGAGGCCGCCCTCAAGTGGTTCGCGGCCCACCAGCGGCCCAACGGCAGTTGGACGACGCAGTTCGACCAGTGCCCGTCCTGTCGGGGCCAGTGCCGCAACTCGGGCAATCGGCCCAACACGGTGGACGACCCGGCCAGCGCAACCGCGCTGGCCCTGCTGCCGTATCTGGGCCGCGGTTACACCCATCGCGAGGGCCCCTACAAGCAGGTCGTAGAGCGGGGCCTCGCGTTCCTCGCCGGCACGGTTATTGCCAATCAGGGTCGGGCCTACGAGACCCGCAACAACCACGGCGGCTACGTGCAGGCCGTCACGGCCATCGCCCTCTGCGAGGCCTATGCCATGTCGCAGGACGGCCGGCTGGCGGCGGCCTCACAACTCTCCCTCAACTTCATCCAGGCGAGCCAGGATCCCGTCGGGGGCGGCTGGATGTACCGGCCGCGGCAGCCGGGCTGCACCTCCGTGACGGCCTTCACGGTGATGGCCCTGAAGAGCGGCCACATGGGCTACCTCCAGGTTAGCCCGCTGACGGTCAAGAAGGCGTCGGAGTTTCTCGACTCGGTGGCCAGTGACTATGGCTCCAAGTACGGGTACCAGGACGCCGTGGCGCGGGAGACGCTCGGTCCCGCGGGGGTGCTCTGCCGGATGTATCTCGGTTGGCCGAAGGAACACCAGGGCATCGAGCTGGCCGTCAAGCGATTCGCAACCAAGGGGCCCGATCCGCAAAACATGTATTACAACTACTACGCCACGCAGGTGCTGCATCACTACGGCGGAGAACCGTGGGTGGCCTGGAACGACAAGATGCGGAACCTGCTCGTCAAGACGCAGGCGACCGAGGGGCACGAGGCGGGCAGCTGGCACTTCAGCGTTGATCATGCCACCGGCCGCCTCTGGACCACGGCCCTCTCGACCTTGATCCTCGAGGTCTACTACCGCCACCTCCCGATCTACCGCAAGCAGAGCGTCGACGACGCGTTTCAGGAGTAATCGGCGGCTGCCGGTCTGCGGAGAGGCGTTTCCGCCGGTCATCTGCCAGGTGGAGATGGACTCGAAAGTTCGACACTTGATCAGCTGACGTCATCCCGGAGCACGTCTTCCGCGATTCCTCGCCGTCCCGATGGAGATGGCCGTCCGCGGGTCCGAGTACAGGTGGAACCGAAATCCGCTGACTCAAAGCAGTATGGGCTTCCAAGCAGCGGATTGCCGGCCAGAAGCCTTGACAAGTTCTACGATGTCCTGCGGTTCCCTGCGAGGTTTCCACTGCGTCGGATTCAGCATCGCTTTCCCCGCAAGACCCGCACACCGCCGCTACAGGCACTTGAGAAATTCGAGCACGGCGAACCGTTGCTCCTCGGAGAGATCGTCGCCGAAGGTGTGACCCGTATTGAGCATGCCGGTATAGCGTTCAGGCTTTGTGGGGTCGACCTTCACGTTTTTTACGTTGGCCAATGCCTGCCGCAATTGCTCCCACTGCTCAGGCGACCGCCAATCGGGATCGAAGACCCGCACATACGGCTCCCGCTCCATCTGCTCGAGGATCTGCTGGTGGCTCTTCGCAGATTCGTCAATAAACTTCCAGCCGATCCGAGCCTGATCGTAGTTGTCGGGATCCGTACCGCTGGGACGCATCGAATATTTTCGCGGCCGGGTCGACGACTTCAGCAGGTTGTAGACCGTGGGCACGGATGCATTGTGGAGGTAGGGGCCGCGGGCCCAGATACCGACGAGTGGAGGGGCGACGTATTTGTGGGTCGTCTTCACCGAGCCGCTCAGAAACCGCTTCTTCTGCTCGGCATTCATGTCAAACACGCCCGTAATCCGCAGTGGGTCGGTGCCGAGTTCGTCTGGGTCTACGAGTGTGTTCGGGAAGCTGACGAGCTCGTAGACCTTGGGTCCGGTCTTCTGAAAGTCGCCGTGGCAGCGGGCACAGGTCTCGACAAAGACGGCATGGCCAGCGTCGGCCTGCTTCTCGCTGACATCCGCGATGAACGGATACCGCGGAGTGGTCAGTGATTTGAAATAATCGGGAACACACTGCCGGAATACCTCGCGAGCCTCGGCATAATCGGCGCCAAGATGGTCACGGCTGATGGCCATCGCATAGGTCACGTCGGCGACGTTGCCAGTAAAGCCGCCGTCGACGTAGAGCCCTTGGCCCTCGGTGCCAGAGGTCTTGTATTTGTAGTTGGTCCAGGGCAGAGGCTTGAGGAAGGGGATCAGGGGCACCTGCCCTTCGATCTTCTTCGTGTAGTTACTGCCGTGATCAGCCGCGAAGAATTTGTCGTACCGCAGCAGGCTCGGCTTGATGCCGTCGGACCGGACCACGGGAACCAGAATCCCAAAGAAGTCGGCAGAATCGGTGAAGAAGCGGGGGAGATTCTTGGCGAACAGAAAGCCCGGGCTCGTCCCGCCGCTGGTCGCCACGTTCTGGTGAAACCGCTCGAAGTCGAGGAATGCATTCGGGATGCCCTCGGCGAATCGCGGCTCGGGATTCTGCGGATCAGGATTCGTAAACAGCATGGTCGAATGGCAGAGGCGGCAACTGGTGACGAGCCCGGGCAGACTGCTGGCGGCCACGTTTGCCTGCGTGCGAAGAAGCCCCAGCGCCACGGCGAATTCCTGATGGCTCTCCGGCGCCGGCGGGTGTATTCCGTAGCGATGTTCCATCTCACGCCACCAGGCCGGGCTGAACTCCAGGGCCGCTTTCAGGCGGGCCCGCTCAGCCGCATCGGTCGCCTCTTCGGCCCAGGCCTCGTTGAGCGTCTCGAGGCCGTCGTAGTTCCACATCGGCCTGGCCAGATGGAAGCGGCTTTCAATCTCCAGCTTGCCGGCCTCGATCGGGTGGCCGGCGGCGATCAGCGCCTTGGTGAGCTCCGACTGGCGGTCGGACGGGATTGCGGGGGGCGGGTTCGCGGCAGCGGCCAGCGGGGGGCCAGCCGGGGCCGGCGGCCGGAACCGCACAGGCAGATGGATCCTGGGGTTGGCCTCGATTAACTCGGCGGCTCGATCGGAGAGCGTTTCGATGCCCAGCAGATAGACCGCGCCATTGTGGTGCGCGAGCGCCCTGGCCACCTCTTCAGAAACCGTCTGCAGGCCATCCATCCGGAGCAACTGGCTGTGGGTGGCTAGGGCGGCGGCCGACTCTGGCGAGAGCGACGTCAGGCCGTTGAGTATGATCGCGTGCTTGGAGCGGGCGAGCAGGTCGGCGACCTGCGGCGAAAGAGTGCGGAGATGGCTGAGCTCCAGATCACCTTGTGTGCTCGCGAGTTCGGTTGCCTGCTCGAGCGTGAGTTCCGTTACCGAAGAGCTCTCCGTGTCGGCAGCACGCAGCACCTCAGAGGCGTCCCACAGCAGGAGCATGACGACGATCGGCCGCAGGCGACGCACCACAGCATTGAGACCTACCACAGACCACCTCCCTAGCTCGCGACGGGTTATCCTTCGCTGAGCCTATACTACCGAAGACTCCTCGGCCGGCAGACAGTGGACCACGTCTGTCACCGCAGGATGCGGCGACCGGCGACCCAGGAAACCCGAGGCGGTTTCTGCGGTCGCCCGAGTGGAAAAAGGCCAGGAATGGTTTTTCCACGGACAGTGAGGACGCACATCGGCTGATGCTGTCTTTCGTGATCGTGATCATCGGTCTGCCATTCGTTGCCGCGGGACTGGCCGTCTTGCTTCCGAGGCGGATCGGTTCCCTGGTGGCGATCGCCGCCGCGGCAACGGTCCTGGGATGCGGGCTCGCGCTCTGGAGCGCGGTGGGCGATGACCAGGTCAGTGTCTACTCACTCTCCTGGTTCCCGAGCCTGGGAATCGCAGCGGGCCTGCGGGTGGATCGGTTCGGCGTCTTCTTCGTGCTTCTGATCAGTTTCATCGGGCTCGGGATCCTCCAATACTCGCGGGCCTACTTTCACGAGGGGCCGTCGCGGCCGTTCCTGGCGGCGATGCTCGCCTTCATGGCGTCGATGTGCGGGATCGTCCTCTCGGATTCGCTCCTGCTGCTGTTCATTTTCTGGGAGCTGACAACGGTTCTTTCGGCCTTGCTGATCGGAATCGACCACGAGCATGAGGATGCAAGACAGGGGGCGGTTCGAGCCTTTCTCGTCACGGGAGCCGGCGGGCTGGCCCTGCTTGCGGGGATCATCCTGCTGGGCTTGGCCGCAGGCACCGACAGCCTCTCGGAACTGACCTCATCCGTTCCGACGATCCTGGCAAGCCCCCTCCATGTGCCGGCCTTGTTCCTGATCCTGATAGGCGCCTTCACAAAATCCGCCCAGTTCCCGTTCCACTTCTGGCTGCCGGCCGCGATGGCCGCACCGGCGCCGGTCAGTTCCTACCTTCACTCGGCGACCCTGGTAAAAGGCGGCATCTTCCTGATCGCCCGGATGGAGCCGATCTTTGGAACCTCGCCCTATTGGCAACCAACCCTCGCTGCGGTCGGGTTAGCGACGTTTCTCCTCGCTGGCTGGAGCGCGGTGCGGTCGTACGACCTGAAGGAATTGCTTGCCTATAGCACGGCGGCCTACCTGGGCATGCTGGTCACCTTTTATGCCTACGCTCCCGTGGCCGGTCGGTCGGGAGAGATGGTTTTGATTCTGACCCACGCACTCTACAAGTCGGCGTTGTTTTTGCTCGTGGGCTGGCTCGAGAAGGCAGCGGGAACTCGGTGTCTCTCGCTCTTGGAGCGCGAGCAGTGGTTTCGCACCAACCCGTTCGAGGCGGTCTTGTTCGGAATCGGCGCCGGGTCGATGGCAGGAATACCGCTCCTGCTGGGCTTCCTGGCAAAAGAAGTGTTTACCCGCGCGCTCTTCGGCGACACCTTCCCGGAAATCACACCGGCGATCGCAGTTGGAATTGTGGCGAGCATCCTGGCTGTCGCGTATGCGCTCAAGCTCTTTGTTTCAACGTTCTGGGGGCCTCTGGCCCCGGATCAAACCCGTGCTTCTTCGCCCGGCACCATCTCCTCCTGGCTGCTCATCGTGCCTGCCTGCTTTCTGGTTCCCCTGCTCGTCGGCGGCTTTGTGCCGGCCACTCTGGCGGGCCTGCTCGAGCCCGAGACATCGTGGGAGGGGGGCCTTGCAATCTGGCACAAGGCAGACGCGAAGTTCGCGGCCAGTCTTGGGGTGTTCGCGTCAGGAATCCTGCTCTACTGGTTCTGGCGGCGGGTGGAGCGGATCCCAAACGCTCCCCTGCCGCTCATTGTGTCGGAGTGGGCAGCCGACCGGCTCCTGGTGGTGTCAGGCTGGCTTGGAAACTCGCTGCAGGCCGGGGGGCATCCTCGTTACCTGGGGATCATGATGATCACGGCGATTGTTGCCATGGGGGGTGGCGTGGTTTTGTTCGGAGGATCATCCGCCTGGCAGTTCGCCTGGGGAGATGAACTTGATTACGCCCTCGTTCCGACACTGGCAATCATCGGGGGTGCCATCCTGACCGTGGCCCTCAGGCCCAGGGTTGCGAAGCTCGTGATGATGGCGGTGACGGGCTATGGGCTGGCACTCTTCTTCGCCCTCTATCGGGCGCCCGACCTCGCACTCACGCAGATCCTGGCCGAGACCATTTCGCTTGTGTTTCTGCTCCTGATCTTCCGCAGCCTGCCGACGTTGACTCGCGACTCGCGACCAGCGGGGCAGAAGTTCGCGCATGGCACGATCGCCGTGGCGACTGGCCTCGCAATGGCAGCACTGGCCTGGGGGGCGGGCGTCTACACCCCGGAGGATCGGGCCGGCGCCGGGCATCTGGTTCATTCGTTGCCCGACGCCAAGGGCCGCAACGTCGTGAATGTGATCCTTGTCGATTTCCGTGGAGCAGACACGTTGGGTGAGATCGCGGTGCTCGCGATCGCAGCGATTGGCATCCTGGCACTGCTCCGAAACCTTCCGCTTGCGAAAGCGACCGAGGAATCCGCATGAGGTCGCTCATCCTCAATAAGGTGGCTCGTGGCATCTTGCCGGTCACGAGCATGTTCGCTTTGTATCTGCTCCTCCGCGGCCACAATGAACCCGGGGGAGGATTCATCGCCGGCCTGGTCACGGCCGCTGCCTTGGTGCTGCACGGCCTTGCCTTCGGCGTTCAGAAAACCAGCACCGGCCTGGGGCCCCTGATCCGCCCCGCCACCCCCCTGGGCTTGGCGATCGCCCTGGGATCGATGCTGGCCGGCCCGATGATGGGCAAGCCTCTTGGCACGCACTTCCATGCCTATCTGAGCGTGCCGGGCATGGACCCGGTGCACGTGTCGACGACACTCGCCTTCGATATTGGGGTCTACCTGGTCGTCCTTGGAGCCAGTGCAACGGCGCTGGCGACCTTCTCGACGCCGTTGCCGACGGAGATGGAACGATGATCGGGCTCTCGGCGCTCGCAGTGGGCGTGTTGTTTTCCTCGGCGACATACCTGCTGCTCTCGCGGAACATACAACGGGTCGCCATTGGGTTCATCCTCCTGGCCAACGCGGCAAATCTGCTGGTCCTGACCGCGTCGGGGCTCCCGAGCGGTGCCATCGCACCTTTGATCGGCGAGCCGACCGAGCCGGATCGGTTTGCCGACCCGCTGCCGCAGGCATTCATTCTCACGGCGATCGTGATCGGACTCGGCAGCACGGCATTTCTGCTGGCCCTGATCGCGAGAATCCACCGTGCAAAAGGGTCGGATCGGATCGAGGTGCCACCTTGGAAATGAGCAACCTCGTCAGCGTGCCGGTCGTGCTCCCACTGGTGACGGCCATCGCCCTGGTGTTGATGGAGGGGCGGCCGCGGCTCCAGCGCCGGGTGGCAATTGGCACCGGCCTCGTGGGGGTGGCTGCGGTCGGCCTGCTCGTTGAGCGGGCGGCGTGTGGGAGTCAGATCCTGGTGCTGCGGCTCGGAAACTGGGGTCCGGAGCTCGGGATCATCTGGGTCGTAGACAGCCTGGCAGCGATCATGCTGGCACTCTCACAACTGATCAGCCTGGCGACGCTGGTCTATGCCCCCGGCGGGCTTCGATCCCGCGAAGTACCGCACTTCTATGCACTCCACCAGTTTCTGCTTGCCGGAGTGAACGGCTGCTTTATGACCGGCGATTACTTCAACCTGTTTGTCTTCTTCGAAGTGACGCTGTTGGCGTCGTTCTGCCTGATCTGCCTGGGGGGCCGCCCGCGACAGGTCGAACGGGTCTTTCCCTACGTGCTCTTGAATCTGGTCGGAAGCGTGATGTTCCTGTCGGCGATCGGCGTCATCTACGGCGTTACCGGAACCGTCAACATGGCCCTCCTGGCAACGCGGGTCAGTTCGGGCGACATGCCCGCGGTGTTCTGGGCAGCGATCGGCCTGATGTTCACGGCCTTCTCGATCAAGACCGGACTGGCCCCGCTCTTCTTCTGGTTACCCGATTCGTACCCCGAGGCTCCGCTGCCGATCGCGGCGATGTTCGCCGGATTGCTCACCAAGGTGGGCGTTTACACCTTGTTCCGCAGCGTGCCCCTTCTGGCACTCGGAGAATCCGAGGCGATCCAGGGCATCCTGCTCGTGATCGCGTCGGCCACCATGCTGCTGGGCGTGCTCGGCGCGCTCGGACGCCAGACGATTCGGGGCATTCTTTCGTTTCATATCATCAGCCAGGTTGGCTACATGATCTTTGGACTCGCGCTCTATTCGAAGCTGGCTGTGGCCGCGGGCATTTTCTATATCGTGCACCACGTGGTGGTGAAAACCGCCCTCTTTTTCGCTGGGGGGATCGCCGAACGGGTGGGTGGCTCGGGCCGACTCGGCGCTGTCAAAGGGCTTCTGGTAACGCACCCCTGGGTGGCCGTAGGGTTTTTCGTCCCGGCGCTAGCGCTGGCGGGCGTGCCTCCCTTCAGTGGCTTCTGGGGAAAGTTTTTTCTGATCCATGCGGGCTTTGGACTGGGCGCCTGGTGGAGCACGGGGATTGCGTTGGTGGTTGGATTCCTCACGCTGGCCTCGATGCTCAAGATCTGGGTGACGACGTTCTGGGGGGAGCCTGAGGGACAGACTCACGGACACCGGGGCCATGATCCCGGAATGCTCGGGGCCGCCCTCGGGCTCGCGGCGGTCTCGGTCGCGATCGGCCTGGCGGCCGGGCCACTGTTTGCGGTGTGCGAACGGGCGGCCGCGGATTTGCTCGCGGTCACGCCGTATGTCGATGCGGTCCTCGGCGGGGAATTCTGATGGGATACTTTCCCTTGAATCTCATGCTCGCGCTCGTGTGGATGCTGCTGACGGGCGGCTTCACGCTGGGAAACCTGCTCATCGGGTTCGCGGTCGGTTACGCCGGACTGGTGCTGGCTCGGCCTTTCGTGGGGAGCGGCCGGTATGTGCGGAGCGTCCAGGGCAGCGGCAAGCTCGTCGCGGTCTTCCTCTATGAATTGGTGCTGGCAAACATATTGCTCGCCCGCGACATCCTTCGGCCCGTGCCCCCCTTCCGGCCAGGATTTCTCGCGTTCGATGTTCGCGACCTGACGCCGGTGCAGACGGTCTTGCTCGCGAACATGATCTCGCTGACGCCCGGCACCCTGACCGTCGACACGGATGACCTCGGCGAAACGCTCTACGTGCACGGACTCTACGCCGACGACCCCGAACGGATCCGGCGCGGATTGCGGTCGTTCTCCGACCTGATTCGTGGGGCCTCGGGGCGTGAGCCGTTGTCGCCCCAGGGAGACGAGCCTTGATGGAAACGTATCTGATCGTGGTGGCGCAGGGGGTCCTCGGCATTGGAATCGTGCTCTGCGGGATCCGTGCCGTCCGCGGGCCTTCGGCGTTTGACCGGGTGATGGCGTTTGACTGTATTGCGTTGAATGTCGTCGGCGTGGTGCTGCTCGATTCGATCGTGCAGCGGACAGGCGCCTACATGGACATGGTGCTCGTCGTGGCCCTGCTGGGTTTCCTGGGGACGATCAGTTTCGCCGCCTACCTGGAGGGCTCACTCGTTGATTGAAGCGTTCAAGCTGACGGCGGTGGTCGTTGGCGTCTTCTTCATGGCAGTCGCGTCGATCGGGGTCTTGCGGCTCCCCGACTTCTATCACCGGATCCACGCGCCGACGAAGGCGGCCACGCTCGGACTCGCATTCCTGCTCCTGGCGGCCGCGCTGGCCGTCGGCGAGGCCGTGGTGTGGACCAAGGCGGTGCTGGCGCTGCTCTTTCTGGCCGCCACGGCACCGGTGGGTGCTCATCTCCTCTGCCGAGCTGCCTATCGCGCGGGCGTTCCCTCGGCGAAAGCGATCGAGTTGGATGAATACCGGCCGCATGACGGCGAGCACACACCGCAGCCATCCTCTTCGGAAAGCTGATCGCGGCAGCGACGGCCGTGCCCGCGAGGCTTCACGAGTTGCCGAGCATCAGGAGTCGCAGGTCCCCGTGATCCTCGTCGGCAGGCGGCTCGCAGACGGCTCGTGGCGGCGTTTCAAAGGGCAGACGGTGATGGTCGACCCGCACCGCGGTGCATCGACCGAGGGCATGATCGACGCTGTGGCGATTGAGTCAGAGCGTGATGAAGGCGCCCATCGGACCGACCCCGATCGATGACCGCCGCGGCGGCACGTCGGAGAAGGGGGGCGATCCGCCACCAGTGCGATAGGGGGAGTGGGCCGGCGCGGCCCGCATCCGCGCGGCAGCCTCCCGGGAGGCCGACGAAGTCGCCTGCCGGCCAGCTGCGGCCCGATCGGCCATCGCTGACTGTCGGGCTTCAACCCCCTGCTGTCGCTTCTGAAGCACGGCCCGCTTGGAATCGATCCGCTGGATTTCCTGCCAGAGCTGGGCGGCAGACATGTCGAGGAGGTGGGGGACGCTCCGCAGGGCCTGGGCCCGGCGAGCGTCGGACATCGCCGAGAGGTATTCGCCGAGCCAGGCCTTGGCGTCGCGGGCCTCGGGCGTGTCGAGCAGTTGGAGCTTGGCGGAGATCGAGTCGAGGATGTATTCGAGTTCAAACGACGACATCGCCTCCACGCGGGCATTGAACTGCACCTTGATCCGCTGGACTTCGGCGGGCGTATAGACCGACTGCGTCGTCAGCCAGCTGCCGAGTTCCGTGATCGCTCGCTGCCATCGCGGGCTATGGAGAATGTCGGCTTTGCGGGCCAGTTCACCATCGTCGCCGCTGATCATTCCCCCGGCAGCCAGGCTCGCGACTGTCCAGCACAGACCGCAGGCGACCGCCCAGGCCAACCTGCGGAGATTGAGAGTCGACGTGGTCATCGGGCCACCCCCTTTGGCTTGCGGACCCAGGTCGCTTGTGTCGGCCGACCGTCGTCCGACTCCATCGCCTCGGGCAGGGTTCGCCAGATGCAGCGATCCTTGCCGTCGTAGCTGTAGATATTGACCGCCGTCTCCTGCCGGCCATTGGGCAGCACCACCGTCTGGTCCGCGACCCACGACTGGCCATCGCGAAACCAGGTAGCCTCGCTCCGACTGCCGTCCGACGAGAAGCTCCAGGAGCGGATCCGCCGCACGAGCGGATCCCAGCCAATCCGCTGTTGAACCTCGACCATGTCGGTTCCAGCGTCGCTCGATGATAGATCGGGCCCGCGGGCCTCCCGGATCAGAAAGCTCTGGCCGGCGTCCCAGCGAACGCTCATCTCCATCGCGGCGGCCTGGCTATCAGCTCCCTCGATCTGGAGCACCCACTCTCCAACCATCCAATCAAGATCGGCGAGCATGTCGGCGTCGGCCACGACCGGTCGTTCCGATTCCCGCAGGCCGGTGAGCTTCCAGCCGTCGGCGCGGCGCACCCAGAGGGCCGAGAACCAGCCCTCGATCGGCCTCTTCATTCCGGGAAGCACCACATCCACCGTTCCATCCTCCAAGGCGACGTCGGCGGTGATGAACCGCAGCTGGGTCTCACTTCGATGGAACTCCGGCCGCGGTCCCGCAGCCGCGGGGACGGGGCCGGCCGCGGCCTGGGCCTCGAGCCGGTTGCCCCAGCCATCTACGATGTCGCCGTCGGCGGTCCAGGCAGCCTTGATGGCGGCGGCGTCTCCCTTGGCAAGGGCTTCGCGATAGCTCGCCGCAGCCGTGCGGATCGCCGTCACATCCGCGGGTGAGCCCGCTGCTTCGACCGCCTGGGCCGACGCAGCCGGCATGGTTCCGGCGGCCAGCAGCCAGGCGGCAAGCAGTCCCATCACCGTATAAAAACCAGGGGAACACATGGGCATGGCTGGCCTCGACAGGGGCGGATCAACGACGCGAGAAACCCAGAACCAAAGGGTACAAACGGGTTTTGCCGCTGTCCATCGGCCCCGTCTGTTGCCATGGCGCGGGTGGGGGACGAGTTTCCTTTTGCGTGCCCTTGGGTGTGGCGGCGACATCCGGCTGATCTGATGACACCGAAGCCCGGGCCGATCCGGAAGATCCTGAAGCGTCTGCAGAAGACCTGCCGGTGTTGGATTCACAAAGCCTGGTAGCGGAAGTGCCGTTGGCCAGGCTATCCTCCACCATGCCGAGAGAAACCACCGCCGCCAGACGATGCCGGGCCGAACGCGTGCTCGCCACGCTCGCTCGCAGCTACCCCGACGCCGCTACTGAACTCGAGTTCGGCACGCCGTTTGAGCTCTTGATCGCCACGATCCTCTCGGCCCAGGCGACCGATGTCAGCGTCAACGCCGCCACGCCCGCGCTCTTCAAGGCCTATCCCGACGCCTGCCGCCTGGCCCTGGCCACGGCCAGGCGGATCGAGCCGTTTATCAGGACGATCGGCCTGTTTCGCACCAAGGCCAAAAACATCGTCGCGGCCGCCAAGCAGCTGGTGGACTGCCACGGCGGCGAGGTGCCCGACGACTTCGACGCGCTGCTCGCCCTGCCCGGCGTCGGCCGCAAAACGGCTAATGTCGTGGCCAGCAATGCCTTCGGCCGGCCCGGGATCGCGGTCGACACCCACGTCGGCCGCCTCGCCCGCCGGCTGAAGTTCAGCCGCCACGACGACCCTGACAAGGTGGAGCGGGATCTCGAGG
>Ga0114946_10001946_pt1 | contig 14172 bp, 11 predicted proteins | sample WalLakDeSediment_FD_88676 | JGI IMG/M metagenome (GOLD analysis project Ga0114946, IMG submission 88676) | Lake sediment microbial communities from Walker lake, Nevada to study Microbial Dark Matter (Phase II) - Walker Lake 11/02/13 Deep Sediment | ecosystem: Environmental > Aquatic >... | reverse complement strand
CGGCCTCCCACATTACGGCAAACGCCTTTTCAGCTTTTGCACGCATCATTCGCCGGGTCGCAACGGTCCTGAAATCATCATTACGTTGAGGTTGTTGGCCCAAGCCTTACTTCTGCGCTGCCAGAAACTCCAGGCGCCGCTCTTCCCATTCAACGAAACTGGACGCGACATGAAACCATTCTTCTTCAGAAACCGGCTCCAGGTGAAGCGCATCAAACTTGCACCCCATGACGCAGGCGCCGCAGCCCACACACTTGTCCCGCTCATATACCGCCACCCTGCCGTCTTCATTCTTTTTCCAGGTATGTGCAAAAACTTGGCAACGCCTGACGCACTCCCCGCAGGACGTGCATTTGTCATAATCCTTGACGGCCCGGTAGTTCGAGCGCTGGATCGTCTCGTCGATGGGGGCCAGCCGCCCCGCGTTAAGGATCGTGCAGCAGCAGCCGCAGCAGTGGCAGCCGCCGACGAACTGCGGCTCCTCGGCCCCCAAGGTGAAGCCGTAGAACCCCTCGATGACCATCGTCCCCATGGCGTCGAGCTCGTTCCAGAGCTTGATCGCCTCCTCGCGCGTGATCACGCTCTCGGAGAGCGGGACCGCGGGAGGCATTCCGACGAAGCCGCAACGCCGGTTGGGCAGCTCGCAGCTATGTCCGTGCGCGAAGGCCTTCTGCCTCTTGCAGACGCAGTCCATCACGAGGAAGCGGTCGTGCCTCTGGAAGTGGGCGTCGATGTCGTTGTGGGGCTCCCGCTTCAGCCACTCGGGCTTGAGCGAACCGCGGTAGGGGATGACGCCCTGCGGCCCCGGCCGCGGGCAGAACACCTTCTCGCCCCCGCCCTCGATCACGTACTGCTCGTAGGTCCGGGCGAAGTCCGCGTGCGTGGACTCCGGCACGTCTTCCCACAGGTAGGACTCGTACCAGCCCACGAGGAACGGATTGATCCGGTACTTCTTCACGGTCTCGGCCTTGGCCTCGGCCTTGCTGGACTTCACCTCGAGCTTGTCTACCCCCTTTTGGCCGCTCTCGAGGGCCAGCGTGTCCAGCCGGACCATGCGCCGCGGGACCATGCTCTCGAGTATCACGGTGACCTCGTCCTCGGGGAGGCCCACCCGCGCCGCGATCTCGGCCGCGGTCTCGAGCTTGCGGCTCATCGTGCTGGCGACCAGCGCCTGCTCAGGCTTAAACACCAGCCGGAGTAGCTTGATCTCCAGCTTGTTGGGCGTCCGGGTGAAGCCGGCGGGCTGGGCGTCCATCGCGTCTGCCAGTCGTTCGTAAACATCTACAGATTCGTCAGGATTGCTCATAGTTGTCTCCCTTTCATATTCTCTATGTAATGGCATCTGATGTCAATAGTGGACACGAATTGCCCTCATGCCGCTATGCGTAACGCATAGTATTGTCGCTCATAGGCGGCAGGGGAAAGATAGCCCAGCCTGGCCTGCTTCCTCTGTCGGTTGTAGAAAACCTCGATGTACTCCGTGATCTCCCCGATGGCCTCCTGCCTCGTCACATAGCGACGGTGGTGGACATGTTCACTTTTGAGCATCCCCCAGAAGCTCTCCATGGGAGCATTGTCGTAACAGTCCCCCTTCCGGCTCATGGAGACCCTCATATGGAACTGATCCAGGAGCCTCCGATATTCATGCGAACAGTACTGGCTTCCCCGATCGGAGTGGTGAATCAGCCCAGGCGGGGGTCGCTTGGCCGCCACAGCACGGAACAGGGACTGGCTCACCAGGTTTTTGGTGATCCTCTCCCCCATGGCATAGCCCACGATTTCTCCCGTGAACACATCCTTGTGCCCTGCAAGGTAAAGCCACCCTTCCTCCGTAGGAATGTACGTGATGTCACTCAACCAGATCTGGTTCGGGGCCGCCGCCTTGAACTCCTGCTTGAGCAGGTTCTCCGCTATCGGCAATGAGTGTCTGGAGTCCGTCGTGGCCTTGAACTTCCTCTTCTGCTTACAGCGGATTCCCAGCTTCTTCCGGATCCTACGAATCCGGGATATCCCCACCTTCACCCCGTGCTCGGAAAGCTCACGCTGCAGCCTCTCCGGCCCAAAGGTCTCCCGGGTTCTGCGGTGCGCCGCCTTGATCTCCACCTCCAGCCTGGCCTCCTCTTGGGCTCGTTTCGAAGGCTTACGGTTCAGCCATCGGTAGTAACCGCTTGCCGAGACCCCCAACACACGACAGATCTGCGCAACTGAATGACGGAGTCGCTTCTCCTTCATCACCGCGTACCTGGCAGCGACTCCTTGGCAAAGTACGCGGCTGCTTTTTTTAGGATCTCCCGTTCCATCTTTACGATGGCCAGTTCCCGCTTGACCCTATGCAACTCCATTTCCAGTTCGGTCAGGGGCTTTTGCTGCTTTCCCACCTCCTGCAGCTTCCCCTCCTTGCTCGCTTTCACCCAGTACCGGATCGTGGATGAGGAGATCGATAACCGGCGCCCCACTTCCGGAACGCTCTCTCCCCCCTCCACCACCAATTTCACCGCTTCCTCTCGGAGCTCTCTTGTGTAATACCCCCTTGGAATCTTCTCCATCTCGGACACCTCCGTCTCGTCATTATACCTCAACTTTGGTGTCCACTATTTCCATCTTAGATCATAATTTCCCATTTCATAACCGATGCCCAAGGTAGGTGCCGAGCGACTGAGCGATTCTCAGAAATTCGCTGTCCGCGGGCACAGTTCTAACTTTGCTCATCGCATCTGCCAGAGGTACGAACTTGATGTCAGGTGGTACAAAAGACACCATCACCCCGTGTTGACCGGCTTTAAGTACCTGCACCGCCCCCGCGCCATAAGCCATCCCCAGTTGGTGATCCAGTGCGGTGGGGGTACCGCCCCTGGCCCAGGGACCGATCACGAGCGGATAGAGCTCCGTGGCGATCAGCGGTTGCAGGGTGGTCGCCACAGTCTCGGCGGCCTGACCCGATCGCTGAGGGACCTGGGCATCGGCCTTTCCCGTTACCTGCGGTGGCTTCGAATAATCAACGAACTTCGCCCCTTCGGCGACCACCACCAGTCCATACGGCCTGCGGGCTGATATTTTATCTTTTAATCTCGATGCCAGATTTTTCAGATCGCAGGGGATCTCTGGCATCAACACCGCATCGGCACGCACGGCAATGCCCGCCTGCAGCGCGATCCATCCGGCCTGCTCTCCCAGGACCTCCACCACGGCAATCTTCCGGGCCGACCGGGCCGCCTGATATGCCTTGTTGAGCATTTCGATGGTGATGCTGAGGGCGCTGTTGAACCCAAAGGATATTGCGGTCGAGGCAATGTCGTTCTCGATCGATCTGGGAATACACACCGTATGAAGCCCTTTGCCATGGAACTTCTGGAGAATGCTTAGCCCCTGGCCGCCTACAATGGAAATCAAAGCATCGAAGTCTTCTTCCTTCAGCCTTTTCAATATTTTGTCAGACAGATCCGCCTCGCCTTCGTTACCCGAAATAACATGAAACGGATCCACCCTGGGCGCCTGGCCAAGGATACCTCCGGTGGCGGGATCGAGGTTCTCGATAAGCTCTGGACTGAGGGTAACCAATCCCCCATCCGGATAACGTTCCGGGTGCAGCAGCCCTTCAAACCCGTCCCGGATGCCTATCATCTCCCATCCCAATTTGCCTCCTGCAATGGCCGCACCCATCACCACAACATTTGTTCCCGGAACAAAGCCCGCCCCCACATTGATGGCAACGCGTCTGAGTATGCCCGGATGACCCAGTACTTTAATCATAATGTGCCTCCTTTCATGTTGATGCGTCTCTTATCTGTGTTCGTCGTTTTGTGTTATCTTCTCGCCCGCCACGCGCCAATTCTGCGATGATAGGAACTTCAGGCGCCGCTCTTCCCATTCGATAAAACTGGAGGGAACATGGTACCACTCCTCTTCAGGTACCGGCTCCAGATGGAGCGCGCCATTGGGGCACCCCATACCACAGGAACCACAGCCGACGCACTTGTCTCTATTATATACGGTCTTCTTGCCATCAGGGGTCTCCTTAAAGGTATGTGCAAAAACCTGGCACCGCCGGACGCACTCACCGCAGGCATGACATTTCGCATCGTCTTTGACAGCGCGGTAGTTCGATCGCTGGACCGTTTCCTTAATAGAGTGGTCCAGGAGGGGTGCATTCAATAAGGCGCAGCAACAAGAGCAGCAGTGGCAGCCGCCGACGAACTGAGGCTTCTCCGCTGAATAGGTGAATCCATACACCCCCTGGACAATCATGGTCCCCATGGCATCGAACTCGTCCCAGAGTTTGATCGCCTCCTCGCGGGTAAGCACGTTTTCCGATAGCGGCGTCGTAGGCGGCAGACCGATAAAGCCACAACGCCTGTTGGGTAGATCGCAACTATGTCCGTGAGCTGCGCTCTTCTCATGTTTACACACGCAATCAATCACGAGGAAACGCTCATGCCTCTGGAAATGAGCGTCTACGTCATTATAGGGCTCTCGCTTGAGCCACTCGGGCTTGAGTGAGCCGCGCATTGGAACAACGCCCTGGTGGCCGGGGCGCGGCGAATAGATCCTCTCGCCACCGCCCTCCCTCGCGTATTGCTCATAAAGTTGGGCAAATTCCTTGGTCTCGGGTTTGATGTTCTTCAGATAGGTTTCATACCAGCCCACCAGGAAAGACTGCAGCCGGTATTTTTTCAAGCTCTCGGCCGTAGGCTTCTGGCCAGCCGATACCTCGACTTTTCCAAGTCCAGTAACGCCGCTTTGGAAGGTCACCATGTCAGCGCGAACCATGGCCTTGGGTATCATGCCCTCGAGTAACACAGTGACTTCGGCCTCGGGAAGGCCGACCCGTTTGGCGATCTCGGCCGCGGTCTCGAGCTTTCGGCTCAACTGGCCGGCAACCAGGGCCTCGTCGGGAGTAAACACCATCTTGATCAGTTTGATCTCCACTTTGGAGGGCGTTCTGGTAAAGCCAGCGGGCAGTGCGTCCAGCGCAGCCGCCAGACGTTCGTAGATATCTACGGGCTTGCCGGTATTGTCCATGGATGACTCCTATTTCAAATTGGTGTATTGCGATGGTCCAATTTATAGAGGGTGCCCAAGGTAGATGCCGAGCGACTGGGCGATTCTCAGAAACTCGCTGTCTGCGGGCACGGTTCTGACTTTGTTGATCGTATCGGCCAGGGGCACGAACTTTATGTCGGGCGGCACAAAAGCCACCATCATCCCGTTTTGGCCGCCTTTGAGCACCTGCACAGCACCGGCCCCGTATGCCATCCCAAGTTGGTGGTCCAGGGCAGTGGGATCGCCACCCCTGGCCCAGGGACCAATAGCGAGCGGATAGATTTCCGTGGCGATCATCGGTTGCAGGGTGGTCGCCACAGTTTCGGCGGCGTGACCCGATTGCGGAATGGTCTGCGCCGGCTTGTGATCAACGAACTTCGCCCCTTCGGCCACTACTACCAGCCCATAAGGCCGTCTGGGTGAGATTTTGTCCTTCAACCTTGCGGCCACCATCTTCAGATCGCAGGGAATCTCAGGCATCAGCACCGCATCGGCACGCGCGGCAATGCCGGCCTGCAGCGCCAGCCATCCAGCCTGCTCTCCCAGGACCTCAACCACGGCAATCTTCCGGGCCGACTGGGCCGCCTGGCGAGCCTTGCTGAGCATTTTGATGGTGATGCTGAAAGCGCTGTTGAACCCAAAGGAGAGTGCCGTGGCGGGAATGTCGTTCTCGATGGATCTCGGAATGCAGACCGTATGGAGCCCTTTGCGATGGAGCTTGTACAGGATACCCAGACCCGGGCCGCTCACGACGGAAATCAAACCGTCAATCTCTGCCGCTTTCAGCCTGTTCAGCAACTCATCGGACAGGTCCACTTCCTCCGCCGTTTTGTCTTCACTGACCGTGCGGGCATGAAACGGATCCACCCTGGGCGCCTGGCCCAGGATACCTCCGGTGGCGGGGTCGAGGTTCTCGATCAGCTCGGGACTTAGGGTAAGCAATCCACCATCGGGATAGCGATCCGGGTGCAGCAGCCCTTCAAACCCGTCCCGGATGCCGACCATCTCCCATCCCAATTTACCTCCTGCAATGGCCGCACCCATCACCACGGTATTCGTTCCCGGAACGAAGCCTGCCCCCACATTGATGGCAACGCGTCTATGCAAACCGGCATGACCCAGTACTTTAATCATGATGTTCCTCGTTATAGTTTCTGCGAAGCAAAGTTACCAAAATAGATGCCAAGTGATCCTGCGATATTCAGGAATTCACTATCGGCAGACACCGTTCTGACCCTATCGATCACATCTGCCAGCGGCACGTACTGGATTTCAGGAGGAGCAAAAGCCACCATTACCCCATACTTTGAGGCTTTCAGTGCGTGAATAGCCCCGGCACCGTATGCCATACCCAATTGCAGGTCTATAGCAGTGGGGGTTCCGGCCCTTGCCCAGGGTCCAATAACGAGCGGATAGGTTTCCTTGCCGGTAAGTAATTGGAGCTCCCTTGCCAGCGTCTCGGCTGTTTTCTCAAAGGGTATTATGACCTGTTCAGTTGCCGGCGGCAGCAGCGAGCCTTCACGGGAAGGTGTGTCCTTTTCTGCAAGTGAATTTTTGAAGAGTTTCACTCCGTTGGCGACAATCACCAGGCCATAAGGCCTTCTGGTTGAAATCTTATCGTCTAACCTCCGGGCCAGCATGTTAAGGTTATAAGGAATTTCGGGCATCAGCACCGCATCGGCAGAAATTGCTATGCCGGCCTGCAAAGCCAACCATCCTGCCTGCTCGCCTATTACCTCCACTATGGCAATTTTGCGGGCAGACCTGGCCGCCTGTTTGGCACGCCGGAGCATGTCGATGGTAAAACTGAGCGCTGTGTTAAACCCAAAGGATACTGAAGTAGCGGGAATGTCGTTCTCGATCGATTTTGGAATACAGACTGTATGGAGTCCTCTGCAATGGAATTTATAGAGAATACCCAGGCCCTGGTTACCAACCACTGAGATTAATGCGTCAATATTTTCAGCCTTCAGCCTCTTTAATATTTCATCAGAATGATCCTCCTCTGTGACCTTTTCACCATCATTTACGGTGGTGTCATGGAACGGATCGACTCTGGGCGCCTGACCAAGGATACCTTCTTCGAAGGGATCGAGGTCTGCGATCATTTGCGGGCTGAGGGTAACCAGTCCACCGTCGGGGCAGCGTTCGGGGTGCAACAAACCCTGAAAGCCATCGCGAATGCCGACAATTTCCCATCCCAGCATCCCGGCTGCCCTGGCAGCTCCTGTAATTACGGTGTCTATTCCCGGAAGATATCCGGCACCAACATTAATCGCTATGCGCCGAAGCATACCTGTGTGACCAACATCTCTTATCATAATATTTTCCTTTTATATGTTAGTTTCAATTTCTTATTTGTTCTCTTTTGCTAGAAACTCCGCCCTCATATCTTCCCAATCCTCGATGCTGTTGGGAACTCGTACCCATTCCTCTTCCGATACCGGCTCGAGGTGAAGCGCGCCCGAAGGGCATCCCATACCGCAGGCACCACATCCCACACATTTTTCCCTGTTGTAAACCGACCTCCTGCCATTTTCCGTCTTTTCCCAGGTATGGGCAAAAAACTGGCAACGCCGGATGCACTCCCCGCATTTGGTGCATTTATCATAATCCTTCACGGCGCGGTAGTTCGATCGCTGGACACTTTCCTTCAGGCCGGCGCGAATGGCCGAGTCAATTATGCCGCAGCAACAGTTGCAGCAGCTACAAGTGCCGACGAACTGAGGAGTCTCCGCACTCATGGTGAATCCATAGAACGCCGTGTGAACCATCGTTCCGTATGACTCTATTTCAATAAATAGTTTTTTCGCTTCTTCCCGGGTGAGGACATTTTCCGATAAAGGTGTCGTTGGCGGCAGGCCTACAAACCCGCAGCGCTTAACGGGCAGATCGCAATGGCTTCCGTGCACTCTCTCTTTCAACTCCATGCACATGCAATTAGCTACAAAGAAACGCTCATGCCGTTCCCAATGTGCGTCGATATCAAGGTGGGGCTCCCGCGCTATCCACTCAGGTTTGAGCGAGCCACGGTAAGGAACAACGCCTTGTTGGCCGGGCCGTGGAGATAATATCCTGTCACCCCCGCCTTCGACCACGTAGCGTTCGAAGAGCTTGTCATACTCGACACCCAGCGCACGTTCATTCCCCTCGTACCAGCCCACCATGAAGTGTCCCAGCCGGTACTTTACATTGTCTCCTTCAATTTCAGCAGCCGATGCTACAAATGCTTGCGAGACAACTTTTACCATGCGTCGCGGTACCATGCTCTTGAGTAACCTGGTTACCTCGTCCACAGGCAGGCCGACACGCTTCGCTATATCGGCAGGGTACTCCTGGGTACGGCTCATGTGGCTGGCAACAAGGGCCTCTTCGGGCGAGAATGCCATTTTGAGCAGTTCCATTTCCACACCGGAGGCTGTTCGAGGAAAACCACAGGGAAGCGCATCCATCGCTTGCGCCAGTCGTTCGTAGACATCTCTATCTATTTGTTGGTCAGCTTTGCTCATTGATGATCTCCTTTCTCAAAGGATTCAGGGTTCGGGGTTCAGGGGTCAGGAGTCGGGGAACCCAGAGGGGGAAGCGCTATAATCTTCATCAGCTTCCCGGACTGATGATTGGGGCCAGCGTCGATCCGATTCCGGCAATTGTTTTTCCAGTGTCCGTTCCATGCCATTTAGCATGCGAATGCACTCCTGATACCGAGAGCGATATTCCTCATACGTCGAGTTGGTTTCATACCCTTTCAGATAGGCAATGTAAAGATGATGCACAGTTTCCGCAGCCTCTCCTCGACTGCGATTGACACCCTCGATCTTGTTCCGAACGTGACGGTCATCGTATTTCTCCGCCAATTGGGCTGAGGCGCTGTTGGAGGATCGTCTGATCTGTGCCCCTAACTCAAACCGTTCCTCCGTCGGCCATTGATGGGTGAGTTCGGCAATCTCAATGTGTTGCCGGCAGAGTTTTTGATAGACCACCAAATCCTCCAACTTTCGATACGCTGTCATCATGCTGCCCCCTGAACCCTGACCCCTGAACCCTATTTCCGTCCAAACGCCTCATCGATGATGGCCTGTAATTTCTTAACCAGATCGTCGGATGGTGTTTTGTAATCGTCCAGTTCATACACCACGCCCAGGCTTTGGTACTTGCCCAGGCCAAAGCGGTGATACGGCAACAACTCATAGTCGATCACGTTCTTGTGCGGCCGGATGAAGGCCAGGACCGCCCGGATGTGCTCCTCGTCGGCATTCACGCCGGGGATGAGCGGAGTACGGGCGATGAAGGTCGTGTCGGGAAACATTTCGTAGGCTTTCTTGAAGTTCTCCTTGATCCGCTTGTTGTCCGCGCCGGTCCACTTCTTGTGCCGTTCCGGGATCGTCAGCTTGTGGTCGTGCAGCATCGTATCGACGTGGGGCAGGACCTTTTCTATATTTGCCCACGGGACATTGCAGGCTGTTTCCACAGCCGTATTGATGCCGCGATCGTGTGCTCCTTTCAGCAGGGCCGCAGCGAAATCGGGTTGAAGCATAACCTCACCACCACTTATCGTCATACCGCCCCCGGTGTTGCGATAAAAAGAACTGTCCTTTTCCACCTCGTCAAGTACCTCATTTACAGTCATTGTTTTACCAAACATTTCGAGCGCGCCTGTCGGGCAGAGCGAAGCATGTGTCTCGTCGCAGTCCATGGCCAGATCCCAGTTGACCTTTACGTGTTCATCGTCGCCCTCCACAAAATAGAAGGCGCCTTCAGGAAAGGGAGACTTCAGACAGAGACCACACTTCCTGCCGGTGCACTTTTTGGGATCGTAGGACAGTTCCGGCTTCATCCGGATGCTCTCGGGATTGCTGCACCACTTGCAGCGCAAGGAGCAGCCCTTGAGGAAAACGGTCGTGCGGATGCCCGGACCGTCGTGGCTGCAATAGCGCTGGATATTCAGTACCGTGCCTGTTATATCGGATGGGTTGATGTTTTGTTTTTTCATAGTTCCCTCCCTAGAAAGATGCCAAGCGATTGGGCGATCTTCACGAATAGGCTGTCAGTGGACACCGTTCTGACTTTGTTGATCGCTTCCGCCAGCGGCACGAACTTCATGTCTGGTGGAACAAAAGCCACCATCACCCCATTCTTGCCGGCATTCAGGGCCCGTACTGCACCAGCCCCGTAACCCAGCCCCAGTTGGCGGTCAACGGCAGTGGGAGCACCGCCCCTGACCCAGGGACCAATTACCAGCGGATAGGTTTCTTCGGCAATCAGCAGCTGCAGCTCCGTTGCCACAGTCTGGGCTGCCTGACCAGAACTCAGAATGACGTGTTCACTGTTGGAACTACCGGTTGCCAGTGGTGACAGGGAGGCTTTGAGGGAGGATACAGCCTCTTCATTCTTAGCTTTATTGATAAATTGGGCTCCCTGGGCCACCACAACAAGTCCGTAAGGCCTTCTGGCTGATATTTTATCCTTTAATCTCGCGGCCACATTTTTCAGATCAACGGGGATCTCGGGGATCAGCACCGCATCGGCACACACGGCAATGCCGGCCTGCAGTGCAATCCATCCGGCCTGCTCTCCCTGTACCTCCACCACTGCAATTTTCCGGGCAGACTGGGCTGCCTGCCGGGCCCGGTCGAGCATTTCGATGGTAAAGCTCAGCGCACTGTTAAACCCGAAGGAGACCATGGTGGCGGCAATGTCGTTCTCGATCGACCGGGGGATGCACACTGCGTTGAGCCCTTTGCGATGGAGCTTATAGAGAATACTGAGCCCTTGGCCGCCAACGACTGAAATCAAACCATCAATCATTTCGTCCTGCAGCGTTTTCAATAGATCATCGGACAGGTCCACTTCCTCCACCATGTCGTCTTTATTTATTGTGCGGACGTGAAATGGATCGATCCGGGCCGATTGCCCCAAAACGCCTCCGGCGGACGGATCAAGGTTCTCAATCAGTTTTGGGCTGAGGTCAACCAGTCCGCCATCGGGAGAGTGATCTCGCGACAGCAATCCTTCAAACCCATTTCGGATGCCGACAACCTCCCATCCCAACCTGCCGGCTGCCAGGACCGCACCCATAATCACGGCATTTATGCCCGGAACGTAGCCAGCCCCTACATTTATGGCAATGCGTCTTCTATCTATATTCATAATGTACCTTCCTTGTTATGAAACGTCTCGTAATCATCCCGTCTTGCCGGACTTGATCCCCGCTGAAGACGATGTAAAGACAACTCCAAGACGGTTCAAAATAGTTATTGTTTATGTACTCATAAACTTATTGCCTCTGCTGCTGTGTCATTCCATCGTGCCGGGGTATGGTGTTCATCAAGGAACTTCCGGTACGGCGTGACAGAGCGCCACGCCGTACCGGGCCCATTGGAGCTCAGCGTGGTTCGAAGCTCTGCAGGGTGCGCTCGATGATTTCGTTTTGGACGCCCGGCGCCAGCTTCGTGAAGAACGCACTGAAACCGGCCACCCGGACCACCAGGTCGCGGTAGTTCTCCGGGTGCTCCTGCGCGTCCCGGAGGATGGCGGTGTCCAGCACATTGAACTGAATGTGATAGCCACCGTTATCAAACAGGGTCTTGACCAGCTGGAGCACATTCTGCCTGCCCTTGCGGGTCTTGAGCTGATCGGGCGGGAGCTTCATGTTCATGTGCGTGGCGCACCACTTCACCGGGTCATTGCCTCTTGACGCAGACATCACCAGCGCGGTGGGGCCGTTGACATCGGTGCCCGGCATGGCCGACAAACTTCCATCGGTGAGTGCCACTCCGGCTTTCTTGCCGTTGGGCAGCGCCCCGGTCACCATACCCATCAGGTTATGAACACTCTTCGTATATTGATCGAGTGACGTCTTGATGTCCTTGGAGATGTAGTTGCCACCCCCATCCACACTGTTAAACGCATGCAAGACGCTGTCGTTGACCCTGTGGACGAGCTTGTCCACTTCGCGAATGTCGTTGCCATACTTGGGTGCGTCCTCATAGCACATCTTGTGTACATGCTCGTATCCCTCCCAGTTGGCGGTCAGGGCCTTCTTGAGTTCGGCCATGGTCAGCTTCTTGTCGTCGAACACCAGCTTCTTCACCGCCATCAGGGAGTTGGCGACATCCACGGCGCCGACGGAGATCTGGGCGACCGTGTAGTAGTTGGCCCCGCCAGCCCAGGTCTCGGTGCCGGATTCAATGCAGCCCCCGGTCAGGACCGAGCGCCAGGCGACGGGGAGGAATTCAGCGGTGAGGATGCTTGCGATCCAGGCGCCTCTGCGAAGGATCTCCTCGCAGCATTGAAGCTGTTGCTCGAAGGCCGCGTACAGTTCCTCGAAGTTCTTGAAGGTCGCGGGATCCCCGGTCTTGGGCCCGATCTGCTTCTGGGTGCGGGGATCGAAGCCATTGTTCATCGTCAGCTCGATGATCTTGCCGAGGTTGGGTTGGCCTTCCACCGGGTGACCGGTCTCGTAGGGGATGTAGCTTCCCACGCAAGCCCCGACACAGGTGCGCCTGGCTTTCCCAACCGGAAGCTCGCCTGCCTTGGTGTGGCCCCAGAGATTCAGGGCCCGCTTGAACATCACTTCGGCGTTCACAAACTGAGGCATGCCCACACCGGTGCCGATGACATCCAGGACCTTTTCCAGGAATTTGCCACTCATCCGCTCCGTGTAGGCGCACGACAGCGGAGGCTGCGGCAGGTGGAGGTAGCCGCAGGCATCCAGGATCACGTAGTCCATTTCCGCGGTGGCATCTTCCCCATCCTCGGTGAAGCCACCGAGGGTGATGCTCTGCCCGAGGTCGGCCGAGTTCTGCAGCGCGACCACCTTTCCGTAGTAGTAACCGATTTCGTTCAGCTTGATGACGAGGTTCTCGAACATGAACGTCGCTTGGTCGTAATCGACCAGGCCGGCCGCCTTGTCGCGCTGATAGAACGGTTCAAAGTTCTGGCCAAGAAAGCCCTCGGAGTAACCGCAGCCGACCTGCTCGATCTCCGAGCAGATATGGCAGAAGAAGTGGCTCTGGATGGCCTCTCTCAGGTTGCGGGCCGGATGCTCGGGCACCCATTCGCAGGTTTCGGCAATGGCGATCAACTCTGCTTTACGAGTGGCGTTCTTCTCCTTGGCCGCCATCTCCCGGGCCAGCTCTGCATAGCGATGAGCCAGCCGGACAACGGCCTGCATGACAATGAGGCCGGCCTCGTAGAAGTAGAACTTGGGCGCGTTCGGCAGCCGCATGTCGAGAGACATCATGCGCTCCTCGACATCCTTGATCATGCTCGCCAGGCCTTCATTATAGACCCTGGGGTAGTTCAGGTTGCCGCCGCCACCCGGCCAACTAAAGAAGTCAACGAGGAAACCGGCCGCATAGGCGGGTCTCGGATCAAACCCATACCGCTTCTCGAAAATCTCGAGCGTCCGGGGTTTCAGCGCACGCTTGTCCCAGTATTTGACCGCCCACTCGTTCGCCTTCTTGTCCGCCGGGTCCTTGCACTCCTCAACGGTCTTTTCTTCCTTCATCCAATCCACCTGCCACTCCGGATAGGTGTACATGCCGTTGACGGTGCTGGCCATGCTGCCCACGAAGAGGTTGTCATCAATGTAGAGCTTCTTCGTCTCCAGCAGGGTGGCCATGAACTTGGCTCTGCGGATGATCGTCTGATAGCCTTCCGTCTCCTCGTAGACCTCTGCCATGATCCTGACCCGCTCAAAATCAACCTCCGGTTCAGTGCTCCGGAGTTGTTCCTTCAGCCGATCGATCCGTGCCTTGTCGGCCGTGACGCGGCCTGTGGACAGCTCCTCAGCAGTCGCTACCGAGGATGGCTTTTTGGTGGCGGCAGGCTTGACCTCAACCGGCACCCCAGCCTCTTCCGCCGCTTCTTTGGCGAGCTTGGCTGCAACCAGCTCAGCGATCTCATCCACCCTTTGCTCCAACATTTGTTGAGCCATCTGTTCAGCCATCTTGTTTCTTTGCCCGGCGAGCTTGGCGGCAACCAGCTCAGCAATCTCATCATTCTTTTGTCCCGTCGTTTGTTGTGCCATTTTGCTGCTCCTTTCGAATTTGTTTGCGACCTGTTCCACGATTTGATCGATTGTCTGTCCCAATGTCTGTTGTTCGATTCGGGTACCGCTTTCTTCGACTT
>Ga0114946_10001945_pt1 | contig 14182 bp, 12 predicted proteins | sample WalLakDeSediment_FD_88676 | JGI IMG/M metagenome (GOLD analysis project Ga0114946, IMG submission 88676) | Lake sediment microbial communities from Walker lake, Nevada to study Microbial Dark Matter (Phase II) - Walker Lake 11/02/13 Deep Sediment | ecosystem: Environmental > Aquatic >... | reverse complement strand
GCTCGCCGAGCTGCGCGAGCTGCTCGCGACCGAGGTCACGACGGGGGTCCAGGCGCGGATCAAGCCTTGGGTCGCGCTCCGGCGTCAGGCCTTTGCCAAGCTCGATCCCGAGTCGATCCCCGAGATCACGGCCCTCGCCGAGAGCCCCCCACGCAGCGACGCGACGGCCATGGCCAACGCGCTGGCGGTCGTGTTCGAGCTCGGCGCCAACCACCCGCAGCACGTCGAGGTCACCTGTCGAGTGCCGCTCGAGCCCCGGTGGTTGCAGCCGACCCCGGCCGAGCCAGCCGGCCGTCGGGTCCGGCGGATCATCCGGCGGATCGCCGCCAAGCTGGGCAGCGATCGGGCCAAGACCCGCGAGCTGCCGATGCGCCTGATCGCCCGCGAGGCCTTCGAGCCGCGCTTGGCCACGGCCATGCTCGAGCTGTTTCGGGCCAGCTGCCGCACGGAGGCCCAGCTCGCCGACGCGCTCCGCCGTCGGCTCGAAGGCACGCTCGCGTCGGCGGCGTTGCCCGAGACCCTCACGCTGATCCTCGAGCGGCTCGAGGCCGAGGCCGCGGCGATCGTCGTTGGGTTCCTCGACGCCGGCAGCATGCGCATGCGGATGCTGCTCGCGCGCATGGACTCGCCGGTGATGATGATCCACGAGCTCGACTTTAGCGAGGCGGCCGAGGGGATCGAGCGCGAGCTTGGGGCCCTGCGCAGCGAGGCCGAGCTGTGGCCGACGGTGATCGACTCGTGCTGGCAGACCGTCGAGGTCACGGCGCGGATCTGCCGGCTCGACGATCGGATCACGGCCAGCCGCGACAGCGTCGCGGATCTGCTCGCGGCCAAGCTGATCGTGGAGGAGGAGTTCGAGGGCTTCTCCCGCCGGCTCCGTTGCCTGCGTGAGGAGTTTGAAGGCAAGGACGCGCTCGAGGACGATCAGCTCGATCAGCTCTCGACCCGCGCCCGCGCGCTGTTGCCCAAGCCCGCGTCCAAGCGCTTGCGTCAGGTCGAGCAACGGCTGCGCCGCTCGACCGACAGCAAGCTGATCCACCAGGCCCTGCGCGAGGCCGCGACCCGCGACACCGGGCCCAAGGAGCTGGTCGGGCCCGAGCTGGTCGCGGCGGCGGCGATCCCCGCGGCGGTCCGCCTCCACGAGTTCAACGTCCGCGAGCTGATCGACGGGGAGATCGCCGGGCGGGTGTTGCCGGCGACGGAGCGCGCGCTCGAGGGCGCGGCCAAGCTCATGGCCGAGACCCAGCACGCCGCGACCGCGATGGTCGGCGACGTCGAGCTGCTCGCCGAGGTCTACCGCCGGCACGAGGGGCAAGAGGCGACCTTCGCCAATTTCCGCGCGGGGCTCGAGCGCGTCCAGGTCCGGTTCGAGGCGCTGCGCAGCGAGACCACCAGCGCGCTCGAGGCCGCGGCCGCGGGCGTCGCGACCGAGTTCGATGGCCTCAGCCAGCGGCTCTCGATCGCGCTGCACGACGCGACCGGGACCAGCGATCCGGCCCGGTGGGTCTCGCGTCGGACCGACCTCGCGCGGCGCAGGCTCGGGCGCATGCTGGTCCGCGCGCGCGCGCGCAGCCTCGAGCTGTGGGCCTCGCTGCGCGAGCGCTCGGCGACCGTCGCCGCCGGCTTGACTCGGGACTACCGCCTGCGCGCCGGTCGGGATCTGCCCTCGGCGGCGAGCATCGCCAAGATGATCGAGGACGACAACGCGCCTCGGGTCACGCGGGAGTACGCGGCGCTGTTCTCGACCCAGAGCATCCGCGATCCTCGGTTCTTCGTCGCCAACCGCGAGGTCCTGCGCGCGGTCGGCAAGGCCGAGCGCCAGTGGCAGCAGCGGCGCACGGCCAACTCCTTGCTGGTGATCGGCGGGCCCGGCAGCGGCAAGACCTCGCTGCTCGACGTCGCGACCCTCAAGCTCGCGACCCGCGAGGTCATGTGGCTGCCCGAGGGCCGCGAGCGGCTGCTGGACTGCTTGGCCGCCGAGCTCCACTGCGTGCCCGACTTCGACGCGGTGCTCCGCCGGCTGCTCGATCGCCCGCGGGTGATCGTGATCGACGATCTCGAGCGGCGCTTGCCGCTCGGCGAACGGGCGATCGACGAGCTCGAGCTGCTGACCCGGTTGATCGCCCGGACCGAGGCCAGCAGCTTTTGGCTGGTCGCGGCCCAGCGCGAGCTCCAGCAGCTCTTGGCCCGCAACTGGCCGCTGCGCGTGGGCTTCGCCGAGCACGTCGAGCTCGGCGAGTTCGACGGCGAGGCCCTCGCCGCGGTGATCCTCGCCCGCCACCGCATCAGCCACCTCGAGATCGCGTTCCCGCTCTCGGCCATGCAGCGCCTGGTCACGCGGACGCTCGGGCGCGAGGCCAGCGGTGAACAGCGCCGGTTCTTCGCCGTGCTCGCCCGCCAAAGCGGCGGGAACCTGCGGGCCGCGCTGACCGAGTGGAACCGGGCGGGGACCATCGAAGCCAAGACCTTGGTGCTCGAGCGGACCGTGCGGACCCGCGGGTTCCCGTTCCTGCGCCAGCTGCCGGCGACCGCCCTCGCGTTGTTGGCGTTGGTCTTGCGCTTTGGCCCGCGCTCACGCGAGGCCCTCGCGCGGGCGCTGCTGCGCGACGTCGCCCAGCTCGACCGGTGGATCCACTTCCTGCGCACGGCCGGCTTGCTCGTCGCTGATGAGCACGGGCTGTTGAGCTGCCCGGCGCACGTGCGAGACGTGCTCACGCAAGAGCTGATCGAGCTCGCGGTGTTTCACCAGGAGCGGCGCCGATGAGCCTGCGCGACCCGGCCGTCGACGTCGGCGCGCGGCTGCTCGTCGAGTTCGACGCGCTGCGTGAGATCTCGCCGCTGGGCTTGGTCCTGTGGCTGGTGCTGGTGATCGCCTTGGCCCTGGGCCTGGCCTGGGGGGGACCGGCGATCGTCCGGGTGGTCTGGCGGCTCGGCCTCGATCCACGCCGCAGGCTCGGGCTGGTCGCGAGCGGGCTGCGGGTCGCCGGCTTGTTCGTCGGGGTCGCGGGGTGCTTGCGTCCGGTGTTCACCCACGCCCCCACGCTCGGGATCGGGGTCGCCGTGTTGGGGCTCGCGCTCGCCGGCCTGGTCGCGCCGATGCAGCTGCGCAACCTCGCGAGCGGGCTCGCGCTGGCCACCCGTTCGCGTTTGCGCGAGGGTGACCTCGTGACCATCGGCGCGCTCGAGGGCACGGTCCGCGACATCGGCCTGCTCCGCGTCAGCCTGCGCACCATCGACGGCGGGCTGACCTATGTGCCGGCCTCGGACCTCGACCGCGAGGCCGTGACCGTCGGCAGCCGCCGGGCCGCGATCCCGATCGAAGGGCGCGTGCTGGTGGGTCACGACTTCGACGAGCGCATGATCGAGCGCCTGCGCCGGGCGCTGTGGCTCTCGCCCTACCGCCGGGCCAACACCGATCCGCGGGTCACGATCGACGCCGAGACGGGCCGCGTCGACGTCCGCATCGACACCTGGACGGCGACCTCGACCGTCGAGGTCGAGCGTCACCTGCGGGCGCTGCTGCTCGACATCACCGGCGGCTCGGCGGCCTCGCCCGCCGCCGCGCCCGAACCAGAGCCAGAGTCAGAGTCAGAGTCAGAGTCAGGGGAGCTCGAGTCATGAACGATGATCGGCGCCGCAACGATGGGTTGAGCCGGCGAGACTTCGCCCGGGGGTTCGGGGGCCTCGCCGCGCTCGCGCTGAGCGGCTGCAAGATCGAGCCGATCCTCGGGCTGCCGCCCACGCCGGTGCAGCTCGACCCGATGTTCCCAGACAAGCCGCCGCAGATCCCCGATCAGCTCGAGGACGCCGAGACCACCCTGCGGGCGATGACCGATCGGCTGCTCGACTCGGAGCTCGCGTTGTTCGTCAGCGGGGCGCTGCGCGAGCGCCCGAGCGAGGATCAGCGGGCCGTGTCGCACCTGCGCGAGCTGATGGTCAGCTTTGGCCTCGAACCCGCGGGCAACCGCGGCGGGTGGCTGCAGCCGGTCCCGCTCGACATCGTCGAACCGACCGGCGCCGAGCCTTGGGTCACGCTGCGGCCCGAGAGCGAGCCGCCGACGGGGAGCATCTTTTTGGCGGGTCCCGAGCCTGACCGGGGCCCGGAGCCGGACGCCGAACCAAGCCCCGACGCTGGCGCCGAGCTGGCGGCCGCGCCCGAAGGGGCGGCCGAGGCCGAGGCCCCGCCCGACGGGGACGGGGAGGCGCCAGACGCCGACGAGAGCCCGCCTGACATCGAGCTTCCAGAGCCGGCGCGCGAGCCTGGCCGCGCCGTCGAGCTCGCCTCGCTCGGGGCCTTTCGTCAGCGCGGCGCCGCGACGCCGCACCGGGCGTTGCTCGTCGGGCCGATCCGCACCTTCGAGACGCCGTTCGCGAGCGAGCGCTACGCCGGCCGCGTCGCGTTGATCCGTCCGCCGAAGGGCTTCAACCTCCAAGCCGCCGAGTCACCGGCGGAGGTCGACCTGCTGTTCGCGGTCCTGCGCGACGCCGGGGCGGTGGGCTGCTTGCTCCTGACCGACGGCGACGACGAGTCGATCGAGCGGTTCCGGGAGCTGTGGCAGCGGCAGATCCGTCGGGGCGGGCCGTTTGATCAGACCATGCTGATCGAGGGCGTGATCGGTGCCGAGGGCCGGGCGCTGCTCGAGCAGACGCGCATGCGCGACGAGCCTTGGGTGCTCGACGTCGCCCTTGCGACCCGCGAATTCGAGATTGAGTCCCACAACGTGCTCGGCCGCATCACCGGCCGCGAGCGGCCCGACGAAGCCGTGGTCTTGACCTGCTCGTGGGACACCCCCGACCCCGCGACCGCCGAGCTCGACAGCTTGCGCTTGCTCGCGACCATCGCGGCGTTTCACCAGCTCGCCGAGTGGAGCCGGCGCAGCACGCCGCCGCGCTACTCGCTGGTCCTGCTGTTGACCGCCAACGCCAGCTTCGCCGCCGGCCAGCGGGTCCACGCGGCGTGGACGGGCAGCGCCGGGGCCGAGACGGCGGTGCTGCTCGCCCTCGATCGGCCGACCACCGAGCCAGCCCCCGCGGTCACGCTCTCGGGTCACTTCGACGCCGCCACCGCCGAGCTCGTGCGCAACGTGATCGCGTCCGACGGCCGCGATCTGATCCTCGCCGAGCAGCTCTCGATGCCCTCGCTCGCCCCCTACCTGCGCTACCCCGCGCCGGTCATGACCGTCGGCGCGCCGGCGCCCGGGGCCCTCGAAGACCGGCGGGAGGGCCAGGAGTCGCCGCTCGACGCCGATCCCCGGGCAGGCATCCACGCCGACGTCCGTCTGCTCCGCAACCTCGTCTTGGCGCTCGCGGCCCGCCGTCGCTAGCTACTCGGGGGCCGACCACAGCTGCGCCGCGCAGCGGCCCGCTTGGCACAGGCACCCGCCGTTGCAGTCCATGGTCCGGGCGCGACACTCCAAGGTGCACACGGCCGCCGAGCAGTCCGGCGCGTCGGCCAGGGCCACGCAGCTAGTCGCGTGGCAGCACTGGGCCTTGGCGCAGTCGACGTCGGTCTCGCACGGGACATCGCTGACCACGGTCTCGAAGGTCCCGAACTCCGTCGGCCGCTCTTCGGCCTCGGCGAGCCGATCAGGGGCCGGCGCCGTCGGCCCGGGGACCTCGACGATCACCGTTGGGCCGCGCGGGGGCTCGGCTGGGGCCGGCTCCTTCTTGCAGCCAGCGAGCGCGAGGCTCAGCCCCAGCGTCGCCCCCAACCAAGCGGCTCGGCTCATTGCTGCGCCGGAGCGGCGGCCGGAGTGGCCATGTGGTCTGCCATCGTGATCATCCCGACGATCCCAAATGCGGCGATCAACAAGATCCCCGCCATGATCAGGATCATGTTCGGGGGCAGCTCGATGTTGGAGTCGAACTTCGCGTCCATGGGGTGAAGTGTAACGAAGCACCGGCGAAGCGATAGCCCGCGGTAGCTCACATCCACAGCGCGTCGAAGCCGCTGCAAGGGCCGATCACAAGACGTCGTCGATCACCGCCGTGCAGGTCCCCCCGATGCACTCGCATTGGCCTTGTCCGCAGTCCATGGTGCCAGGCACGCACTCGAGGGTGCACGCCACGTCGGTGCAGTCCGGAGCCTCGGACACCGGCACGCAGCTCGTCGGGTGGCAGCACTGCTCCGGGACGCATTCGGCGTCGCCGACGCACTCCGCCGGCTTGCCGTCGTCGTTGGTGGTCGTCGGGCAGTCGTCCTTGGGGGCCTTCGCACCGGCGCAGGCCACCGACAGAAGAAACAGGCTCAAAACCGGCACTAGAGGCAGTATACGGATCGAAATCATGATTGAGGGTAGTCCGAGCAGGGCCCGAAACCCGGGGCTTGCGGCGACGGGCTAGCTGGGGGTCGATGGCGGCGCGCGCCTGTCTCCAGCGCCCTTCGCCGGCGCGGGGCTCGCGTGTCCGCACGCGCGCAAAACCGATTGACAAGGGAATTGCCCCCAGGGCATGGTGTCATGACTGACTGTCAGTCACCCCGCGATGTCCGCTTCGAGCTCAGCCTTGGCGCCCGCCGAACCCAGCCGCCGCCGCGAGTTGGTCGCCACGGCCAAGCGCCTGTTCCTCGAGCGCGGATTTAGCCAGACCAGCGTATCGGCCATCGTCCGCGAGGCCGGCGTCGCGCAGGGCACCTTCTACCTGTATTTCAAGTCCAAGCAGGCGGTGCTGCCCTATCTGCGCGCCGAGGTCTTGGGCCACTACCTGCGGGCCTTTGAAGAGAGCGCGCAAGCCCAGACCTTGACCGCCGCCGCCCGGCTCGTCGCCGCGCTCGCTCGGATCCACACGATCATGGCCGAGCAGATCCCGCTCGTTCGAGTGCTGCGCGAGGCCACGAGCAGCGAGGAGAGCGAGCAGATCCTGCTCGAGGGCCGCGAGACCTTGTCGCGCCCGCTCGCGGGGCTCATCGCCCTTGGTCGGCGCGACGGCAGCTTCGCCGTCGACGACGACCGCATGGCCGCTCACCTCGCGCTCGCGCTGCTCGACGATCTCTTGTTCGAGTCGCTGGTGTGGCAGCGCCCGGCCCCGCCGGCGCAGACCTTGGCCTACGCCACTCGATTCTTGCTTCGCGGGCTCGGCTGCCCGGTCGAGCGCATTGACGCGCTCGTCCCCCCATCCCAGGATTGACCCCAGTGAGCTACCGGTCCGTATTTCGCCCTGATCTGTTCGCCGAACAGACGATCATTGTCACCGGAGGAGGCAGCGGCATCGGCCGCTGCACCGCCCACGAGCTCGCCAGCCTCGGCGCCCACCCGGTCTTGATCGGCCGCAAGCTCGACAAGCTCGAGCGGGTCGTGGCCGAGCTTCGCGACGACGGCGGCCAAGCCAGCTGCCACACCCTCGACATTCGCGACGAGGCCAGCGTCCGCGCCACGGTCAAGGCGATCCTCGCCGAGCGCGGGGCCGTGCATGGCTTGGTCAACAACGCCGGCGGGCAATACACCGCGCCGCTCGAGGCGATCAATCAAAAGGGCTTTGAGACGGTCGTCCGCACCAACCTCGTCGGCGGCTTCCTCATGGCCCGGGAGGTGTTCTCGCAGCACATGAGCAAGCACGGCGGGGCGATGGTCAACATCGTCGCCGACATGTGGAATGGCATGCCGGGCATGGGCCACTCGGGCGCGGCGCGGGCCGGGATGATCAATTTTACCAAGACCGCCGCGATCGAGTGGTCGCGCGCCGGGGTCCGGGTCAACGCCGTGGCCCCGGGCTGGATTGCGAGCTCGGGCATGGACACCTACCCCGACATGGTCAAGGCGATGATCCCGATGTTGGCCAAGGCCGTGCCGCTCAAGCGGCTCGGGACCGAGTCCGAGGTCTCGGCCGCGATCTGCTTTTTGCTCTCACCCGCGGCCGCGTTCGTGACCGGCACGACCGTGCGCGTCGACGGGGCCGCGCCCAACATGCCGCACCATTGGCCGATGCCCGACCACGATCGCTCCTTGCCATTTGACGGCTTTCACCGCTCGAGCCTGCCCGACGATCTGCGCCGCTTGACCAAGCTCGACAAGCTGCCTGAGCCGCCCCAGCCCAAGGACTAATATGCCCGCCTTGCACTCCACCCTCGATCCCCGCAGCGACGGCTACCAGCAAAACCGCGCGCAGATGCTCGCGCTCGTCGAGGGCTTCCGCGCCCTCGAGGCCACGGTCCGGGCCCACGGCGAGACCAAGCGGGCCAAGTTTGAAACGCGCGGGCAATTGACCCCGCGCGAGCGGGTCGCTCGGCTGCTCGATCCCGGCTCGCCCTTCCTCGAGCTCTCGACGCTGGCCGGCTATAAAATGCACGACGACAACGGTCGGCGCGACACGCTCGGCGGCGGCAACATCACCGGCATTGGGTTCGTGTCCGGGGTCCGGTGCATGGTCTCGGCCAACGACAGCGCGATCAAGGGCGGCTCGATCGCGCCGATGGGCCTGCACAAGAGCCTCCGGGCCCAGCGCATCGCGTTCGAGAACCGGCTCCCGTGCATTGGCCTAGTCGAGAGCGGCGGGGCCAACCTCAATTATCAAAGCGAGCTATTCGTCGACGGCGGCAAGATCTTTTGCAACATGGCCCGAGCCTCGGCCGCCGGGCTCCCGCAGATCACCGTGGTCCACGGCTCGTCGACGGCCGGCGGCGCCTATCTGCCGGGCTTGAGCGACTATGTGATCGTCGTCCGCGATCGCGCCAAGGTGTTCTTGGCCGGGCCGCCCTTGGTCAAGGCCGCGATCGGCGAGGACGCGACCGACGAGGAGCTCGGCGGGGCGCAGATGCACGCCGAGGTCTCGGGCCTCGCCGAATACCTCGCCGAGGACGACGCCCACGGGATCCGCATGGCCCGGGAGATCCTCGCCAAGCTCGGCTGGAACCAGCTCGGCGCGGCTCCGCGCAACTTCGCGCCGCCGCGCTACGACGTCGAGGAGCTGTGCGGGTTGGTGCCGCCCGATCCTCGCCACCCCTGGGACATTCGCGAATTGATCGCGCGGATCGTCGACGGCTCGGACTTCTTGGAATTCAAGGGCCGCTGGGGCGCCGATACGGTCTGCGGCCACGCCTCGATCGAGGGCTACGCCTGCGGAATCGTCGCCAACGCCGGCCCGATCATGCCCGAGGGCTCGTGCAAGGCCGCGCAGTTCATCCAGCTGTGCTGCCAGGCGCAGCTCCCGATCCTCTACCTGCAAAACACCACGGGCTATATGGTCGGCAAAGAGGTCGAGCAGCGCGGCGCGATCAAGCACGGCGCCAAGATGATCCAGGCCGTCGCCAACGCTACGGTCCCGCAGATCACCCTGCTCGTGGGCGGGGGCTACGGCGCCGGCTACTACGGCATGTGCGGTCGCGGCTTTGACCCGCGCTTTATCTTCGCTTGGCCCAATTCCAAGGTCGCGGTCATGGGCGCCGAGCAGATCGGCATGGTCATGGAGCTCATCACCAAGGCTAAATTTGCTGGCACCGACCACACGCTCGACGAGGCCGCCCGCAAGATCCGCGACGACAACGTCAACATGATGCGCGAGACGCTCGTCAAGCGGATCGAGTCCGAGTCCAACGCTTTGTTTGCGACCGCGCGGCTGTGGGACGACGGGATCATCGATCCCCGCGACAGCCGCCGGGTGTTGGCCACGGCCCTCGCAACCTGCCGCGAAGCCCAGGCCCGGACCCTCGCGCCGACCAGCTTCGGCGTCGCGCGAATGTAGAGCCTTTAGCCCAATTCTCAGCCCGTAGACCGTCAGGAGCCCACCATGAAGTTCACCGAAGAGCACGCGCTGCTGCGCAAGACCATCAACCAGATCATCGACAAGCACATCAACCCCTACGTCGACGAGTGGGAGGCCGCCGGCGCGTTCCCGGCGCACGAGGTGTTCAAGCTGTTCGGCGATCAGGGCCTGCTCGGGCTCAAGTACCCCGAGCAGCACGGCGGCGCCGGCCTCGACTACTCCTACACCATCGCGATGGCCGAGGAATTGGCCAACATCGACTGCGGCGGCGTGCCCTTGGCGATCGGCGTGCAGACCGATATGTGCACCCCGGCGCTCGCCCGGTTCGGCTCGGACTACGTCAAGACCGAATACCTCGAGCCGTCGATCGCCGGCGACCTGGTCGGCTGCATCGGGGTCTCGGAGGTCGGCGCCGGCTCGGACGTCGCCAACATCAAGACCTACGCGCGCAAGGACGGCGACGACTTCGTCATCAACGGCGGCAAGATGTGGATCACCAACGGCTACCAGGCCGACTGGATGTGCTGCCTGGTCAACTCGGTCGAGGGCAAGCCCAGCCACAAGAACAAGAGCTTGATCGCCGTGCCGCTCGACGCCAAGGGCATCGATCGCTCGACCAAGCTCGACAAGCTCGGCATGCGGTCCTCGGACACCGCGCAGATCTTCTTTGAAGACGTGCGCGTGCCCCAGCGCAACCTGATCGGCCAAGAGGGCTACGGCTTCATCTACCAGATGCTGCAATTCCAAGAGGAGCGGCTGTGGGGCGCGGCCAATTCGGTCCGCGCGCTCGAGCGCATGCTCGAGTGGACCGTCGAGTACACCCGCCAGCGCACCGCCTTTGGCAAGTCGATCCTCGACAATCAATACGTGCACTTTCGCCTCGCCGAGCTCGCGACCGAGGTCGAGGCGCTCAAGGCTTTGGTCTATCACGCGACCGAGCTCTATGTCGGCGGCAAGGACGTCACGAAGCTGGCGTCGATGTGCAAGCTCAAGTCCGGGCGCTTGTGTCGCGAGGTCGGCGACTGGTGCGTGCAGTTCCACGGCGGCATGGGCTACATGAACGAGAGCAAGATCGTCCGCGCCTACCGCGACTCGCGGCTGCTCTCGATCGGCGGCGGCGCCGACGAGGTCATGCTCAGCATTATTTGCAAGCTCGTGGGCACGCTCCCCAAAGTCGAGAAACGCTAAACCATGGCTAACTTTGAACTCCCCGCGACCGCGCACCTCGCCCTCGAGCTCAGCGGCTCGATCCTCACCGTCACCCTCAACCGACCCGAGGTCCGCAACGCCATGAGCTTCGCCATGGTCGAGGAGCTGATCGCCGTATTCGACGCCCTCGAGGACACCCACGAGGTCCGGGTGGTCGTGCTCCGCGGCGCCGGGGGCAACTTTTGCGCCGGCGGCGACATCAAGGACATGGCCAAATTTCGGATGCTGCCCGCGCCCGATCCCGCTGGCGGCCCCGACGATCCCATGGCCGTCGGCAACCGCAAGTTTGGGACCATGCTCAGCGTGATCGAGACCGCCCCGCAAGCCGTGGTCGTCGTCGCCGAGGGCGCCGTGATGGGCGGCGGCTTTGGCCTCGCGTGCGTCGCCGACGTCAGCTTGGCCCGCGCCGACGCGACCTTCCGCCTGCCCGAGACCTCGCTCGGGATCCCCCCCGCCCAGATCGCCGCGTTCATCGTCCGGCGCGTCGGATTGACCCAAGCCCGGCGCCTCGCCGTGACCGGCGGCCGCCTCGACGGCCACCAGGCCAAGGCGATCGGCATCGTCCACGAGGTCTACGCCGACTCCGAGGCCCTCGAGCTCGGCCTCGCCGCGACCCTCGCCGACATCCGCCGCTGCGCCCCGGAGGCCGTCGCGATCACCAAGGATCTGGTGATCTCCTCGCTGTCCGAAAACATCGAGGTCCTGCTCGACCGCGCCGCGCGGGACTTCGCCGTGGCGATCCGCGGGCCCGAGGGCCAAGAGGGGACCATGGCCTTCATCGAGAAGCGCGCGCCGAGCTGGGCCCGCGACGACGCCTGAGGGTTTGGAGTAGGATCACGCCATGCTCACGCGGATCGAGGTCGACGGCTTTAAGAACCTGCTTGGGTTCTCGGCGGAATTTGGGCCGTTTACGTGCATTGCGGGGCAAAACGGCGTGGGCAAGTCGAACTTGTTCGACGCGATCGAGCTTCTGAGCTTGCTGGCGGACATGCCGGTCAAGGACGCGGCTCGGCGAATTCGTGGGGGTGGCGAGATCCGCGATCTGTTTTGGACCGACGGCGAGCACCGGCTCGATGAGATGCGCTTCGCCGTCGAGATGGTGACCGAGTCGGTCGTCGTCGATGAGTTTGAGCGAACATCACCCCCGGTCGGCAGCCTCTACCGTTATGAGCTGACCCTCGGGCTCGTCGCCGACCCCGCCGTCGACGGGGTCTATCGCCTGCGTGTGCTTCGTGAATCGCTCAGTTTTCGAAGCTGGGAGACCGGTCGGTCCTTGGGGTTCCCGGGCGCGCAGATCATCCGGGACAAGCTGCTCGTGGTCGGTGGCGCGAACCAGAACATCTACCGAAGCGGCGTCGAACCATCGCCACGCACGTTCATTAGCACGCAGGCCACGGTCGATGAGCCGTACGCGATGGCTGTCCGGCGTGAGATGCAGTCCTGGCGCCAACTCGCGCTCGAGCCTGCGGCGCTGCGTCGTTCAGACAGCACCGATGATATCGACGAAGACCTCGGGTCCAACGGAAGGCATCTCCCCGCGACCATCTACCGTCTCGCGCACCAGGGCCACGACGGGCATCCACCGGATCCCGAGGGCTTTTATGCCCGGCTCGCGGTCAGGCTCGCCGACCTGCTCAGCGTGCGCAGGATCGAAGTCGATCGGAGCGATAAACTCGCGCAGCTGAGCCTCACCGTCGAGATGCTCGACGGTGGTGAGTTCCCCGCGCGCGCGTTGTCCGATGGGTTCCTTCGGTTCTTGGCGCTGGCGGCGTTGTCCTTCGTCCGCAGGCAGCGGCTGTTGTGCATCGAGGAGCCTGAAAATGGGATTCACCCGAGTCGCATGCGTGACCTCGTTGAACTCGTACGGGATCTAGCGACGGTCAGCGAGACCGACCTCGAGTACGAGCAGACGCTCCGGCAGGTCATTGTCAACACGCACTCCCCTGATTTCGTCAAGACCGTTTATGATGATGCCGACGACGCCATACTCGTCGCGACGCAGGTGCTGGTCGCGGGCCCCTTCGACGCGGGGGCCCGCGTGCTGCGACTCAATCCATTGAGCGGTACCTGGCGCTGCTCCTCGGAGGCCCCCGGAGTCGGTCTCGCTCTCTTGCTCCACTACCTGGGCGCATCAACGCCCTTGCGCGGACTTGGGCCGGTTGCGCTGCCCCATGGGTGATCCCGTGCCGTTGCGGTTTGCGCTCATCGCCGAAGGCGGCACGGAGAAGCCGCTGGTCCGCATCCTAGAGATTCTATGCCGCCGAGCCGGTGCACGAGAGGTGTCCGGCATCTGGGCGAATGACGTACTCGCGTTGTTCGGCGCTGGCAAGGTCCTCGATGATCAAGTCCGGACGCTGATTGAACGCGAGCCGGAGGTCAAGCTGATCTTCGTTCACCGTGACGCCGACGGGCCCGACGATCGTCGGGCCCGCGAGGTCATTAACGCGGGGACTCGCGCCCTCGATGCTGCCCGCCACGCCGTCGCCCTCGTACCGATTCAGGAGACCGAGGCCTGGATGCTGACCGACGACGCGGCGATCCGCCAGGTCGTGGGTAACGCTAGCGGTCGCGCGCGCCTCGACCTGCCAAAAGTGAAACACATCGAGCAGCGTGCGTCGCCCAAGTGGATCTTGCGGCAGGCGTTGGGCGACGCGGCCAAGCCCGGTCGCCAGCAACACGACGTTCGATCCAACGACAAGGTCTTCGGCAGCCTTCGGCGCAGGTTGCTCGAGCAGCTCGACATCGACGGCCGCGTCAATGAACTTCGGGCTTGGCAGCAGCTGCTCGCAGACATCGACGCCGCCATCGCCCGCCTCGCTCTCCCTCACGACCCCTAATCTCCCATGCCCACCTTCAACAAGCTCCTCGTCGCCAACCGCGGTGAGATCGCCGCCCGGGTGATCCGCACCGCTCGCGCCCTTGGCTATCAAACCGTCGCGGTATACTCGACCCCCGACCAGGACGGCCTCGCGGTCGCGCTCGCCGATGAGGCGGTCCACATCGGCCCGGCGACCGCGTCCGAATCGTACCTCAACGTCGCGGCGATCCTCGCCGCAGCCGCGCGGACCGGGGCTGACGCGATCCACCCGGGCTACGGGTTTTTATCGGAGAACGCCGACTTCGCTCGGGCCTGCGCCGACGCCAACATCGTATTCGTCGGGCCGCCGCCGGCCGCGATCGAGGCCATGGGCGACAAGGCCCAGGCCAAGGCCCGGATGATCGAGGCCGACGTGCCGACGGTCCCGGGCTACGCGGGCGCGCAGGATCCCGAGCGGCT
>Ga0114946_10001944_pt1 | contig 14186 bp, 13 predicted proteins | sample WalLakDeSediment_FD_88676 | JGI IMG/M metagenome (GOLD analysis project Ga0114946, IMG submission 88676) | Lake sediment microbial communities from Walker lake, Nevada to study Microbial Dark Matter (Phase II) - Walker Lake 11/02/13 Deep Sediment | ecosystem: Environmental > Aquatic >... | reverse complement strand
GATGACGACGACGACGACGACGACGACGACGACGACGCCGACGACGCCGACGACGACGACAGCACGCCGTCGGACGAGGCCTAGCTTCCCCATTTCCTGCCAGCCCAGGGTCGAGGCCGCGTAACCCGCGGTCTTGCCTCGCCCCCGGCGCTGGTGTAGACATCCCGGCTCCCGCCCCATCCAGGGGCGGCTCCATTGAGGTTCACGTCATGCCCAAGATGAAGTCCCACAGCGGGTCCAAGAAGCGTTTCCGCTTCACCGCGACCGGCAAGGTCAAGCGGAAGCACTCGCACAAGAACCACATCCTGACGAAGAAGCGTCCGGATCGGATCCGTAAGCTCCGGGGCATGACCATCGCCTCGAAGCCCGACGAAGTGCGCGTCCACAAACTCCTGCCTTACGGAGCGAAGTGAGCCATGCCCCGCGCTAAACGAGGATTTAAAGCCCGTCGCCGTCGCAACCGGATCCTGAAGGCCGCCAGCGGCTTTCGTGCCGGCCGCCGGACCATGTACCGCCGCGCCGTCGAGGCCGTCCACCACGCGTGGATGCACGCCTACATCGGTCGCAAGCAGAAGAAGCGGACCATGCGGCGGCTGTGGATCGTCCGCATCAACGCGGCCGCTCGGCCCCACGGGTTTAGCTACAGCCGCCTGATGGACGGCTGCAACAAGGCCAACATCGCCCTCGACCGCAAGGTCCTCGCCGACCTAGCGATCAGCGATCCGGCAGGCTTTGCCAGGGTGGTCGACACCGCCCGGGCCGCCCTCTAAAACCTTCACCACACCAAACTTCCAAGGAGACCCGGGCCGCCCAGCCTGGGTCTTTTTGTTTAGCATTCGCACGACGCCATGACCGATCCCACCGCTGAACCCTCACCGACGCAGCTGCTCGAGCGTGAGCGCGAGCGCTTCGAAGCCGAGCTCGCCGACGCCGTCGACGAGGCCGCGATCTACCAGGTCCAGGTCCGGTTCCTGGGCAAGAAGGGCTCGGTCACCCAGCTGCGCAAGCTGATGGCCAAGGCCTCGCCCGAGGAGCGCAAGCAGCTCGGCCAGGCCTTCAACGAGACCAAAGACGCGATGGAGTCGGCCATGGAGGCTCGCCGCAAGCAGCTCGAGGATCAGGTCCGCGAGCTCGAGCTGAGCCGCCGCGTCGATCTGAGCCTGTGCCCGAGCCCGCGTCAGCCCGGCTCGCTGCACCCGATCACCGCGACCCGGCGGCGGCTCGAGCGGGTGTTTCACCGCCTGGGCTTCGACGTGTTCGACGGCCCGCACGTCGAGGCCGAGGACTACAACTTCGACAAGCTCAACATCGAAGCAGGGCACCCCGCGCGGGACATGCAGGACACCTTCTTTGTGCTCCCGCCGGGCGCCAAGCGAGGCGATGAGCCGTCGAATTTCGTCCTGCGCACGCACACCTCGCCGGTCCAGGTCCGCACGATGTTGACCCACCGCCCGCCGATCAAGATGGTCGCCCCGGGCACGGTGTTTCGCCGCGACGACGACCCAACCCACTCGCCGATGTTCAACCAGATCGAGGGGCTCTACGTCGACCGCGGCGTGACCATGGCCGACCTCAAGGCCACCCTCTACAACTTTGTCTCGGCGTTCTTCGGCGCGGGTCTGCAGGTCCGGTTTCGGCCCAGCTACTTCCCGTTCGTCGAGCCGGGGGCCGAATTCGACGTACAGTGCCCGTTTTGTCGGGAGGCGGGGCAGGGTACGCAGATCAGCCGGGGCTGCAGCGTGTGCAAGCAGACCGGCTGGATCGAGCTCGGCGGCGCCGGCATGGTCCACCCGGCCGTGTTCGAGCACTGCGGCATCGATCCCGAGATCTACACCGGCTGGGCGTTCGGCTTCGGCATCGACCGCATGGCCATGCTTCGCTACGGCGTCCCTGACCTCAAGCTCTTCTTCAACGGCGACCTTCGGTTCTTGGAGCAGTTCCCATGTTGATCTCCTGCGCTTGGCTCAACGAGCTGCTCGACGGGCCGGCTATCGCCCTCGGGCCCGTCCACGACAAGGCCACCCGCTCGGCCGCGGACATCGCCGAGCAGCTGACCAACCTCGGCCTCGAGGTCGAGGGCATCGCCTACTTCGATCTGCCCGATGTGATCGTCGCCGAGATCCGCAGCGTCAGCGGTCACCCGCAGGCCGACAAGCTCCACGTCGTCGAGCTGTTCGACGGCGAGGGGGCCGTGCAGGTCGTGTGCGGGGCTTCGAACCTCCCATCGGTTGGCGGCAAGATCGCGTTCGCGCCGGTCGGGACCACGCTGCCTGGCGGCCTTGCGATCGGCGCTCGCGAGCTGCGTGGGGTGGCCTCGCAGGGGATGATCTGCTCTGAGGACGAGCTCGAGATCGGCAGCGACGGCGAGGGGATCATGATCCTGCCGCGCGAGTGGGCCCCGGGCACGCGCTTGCGCGAGTGCATCCCGGGCATCGTCGACGCGGTGATCGAGGTCTCGGTGACCCCCAACCGGCCCGACGCGCTCGGCCACATCGGGGTCGCAATCGATCTCGCGGTCGCGCTCGGGACCAGCACCCGGACCCCCAAGCTATGGGTCCCGCCCCAGGAGCTCCCGATCGACGCGAGCTTGGTGACCCTCGCGGCGCCGCAGCGCTGCGGTCGCTACCTTGGGTTTGCGCTCGAGCAGGTCGCGATCGGGCCCTCGCCGGAGTGGATGCGCGTGCGCCTGCATCGGCTCGGGTTGCGGGCGATCAACAACGTCGTCGACATCACCAACTACGTGCTGATGGAGACCGGCCAGCCCCTGCATGGCTTCGATCGGGCCAAGCTCGACGAGCGCAGGGTAGTCGTGCGCATGGCGGCGGCGGGCGAGCCGATGACGACCCTCGACGGCGCCGAGATCAAGCTGGGCGCGGACGATCTCGTGATCGCCGACGCGAGCCGGCCGCAGGCCCTCGCCGGGGTCATGGGCGGGGCCGACTCGGCGGTCTCGAGCGCGACCGATCAGCTGCTCCTCGAGATCGCATGGTTCGAGCCCAAGGGCGTCCGGCGAACAGCCCGGCGCCACGACTTCCACACCGACTCGAGCCACCGGTTCGAGCGCGGCGTCGACCACGGCGGCAAGCTCGAGCTCGCCGCCCACCGGGCCCTCGAGCTCCTGCGATCGCTGTGCGGTGGCGTGTGCGTGGCCCGTTGCGAGGTCACCGGCGAGCGGCCCAAGCCCGTCGAGATCCGCTTGCGACCCGAGCGGATCGGCGCGCTGCTCGGGATGACCATCGACGACGACCAGGCCGCGCGGATCCTCGCTGGCCTCGGGATCCGCGTGGACCGTAGCCAAGCAAAAGCGTGGCGGTGCACGCCGCCGAGCTTCCGCCCCGACCTCGAGCGCGAGGTCGATCTGATCGAGGAGGTCATGCGCCACCACGGCCTCGATGATCTCCCGGCCGAGCACAGCCCAGCCAGCGCGCACCGCCAGCCGCTCGCCGAAGATCCCCTGCGTCGGCGGGTCGACGAGCTCGGCGATGGCCTGCGTGGGGTCGGCCTCCACGAGCACCTGTCGCTCGCGTTTAGCTCCGAGCAGGCGCTCGCGCCGTTTTTGGGCGAAGGCGAGGGCGATCGCTTGGTCCGCGTCCGCAACCCCTTGCGGGCCCAAGCGGGGGTCATGCGCAGCCACATGCTCCCGGGCTTGCTCGACGCCGTCGCGGTCAACCACGCCCATCACTCGCGGCCGATCAGCCTGTTCGAGATCGGCCGGATCTACCGCTGGCCGGCGACCCAGCCCGCGCTCGAGCCTGGGCCGACCAGCGCCGTCGATCGCGACCTCCCGGAGGAGCGCACCCATGCGGCCGTGATCCTCGCCTCGCGCAGCGGCGATCAACATCGGGTCGAGCGGCCGGCGACCCGGGCGTGCGTCGAGCAGATCCGAGTCGCGCTCGGGAGCTTGGGCATCCACGCCGAGCCCCGTCCGGCGACCCCGGTCGCGTGGCTGCACCCGGGCGTGCAGGTGGGCCTGTGGCTCGGCGACCAGCAGATCGGGGTGATCGGCGAGCTGCACCCGGACATCGTCGCGGCCCGCGATCTCGCCGAGCTCGAGATCGGCTACGGCGAGCTATGGGTCGATCGCCTGCCCATGAGCTTCGAGCCGCGCTACCTCGAGCTCGCCAAGTTCCCGTCCTCGGCTCGGGATCTCTCCCTCGATCTCGCCGATGCGATCACAGCCGCCGAGGTGCTCGTCGCTCTGCGCGAGGCGGGGGGGGTAGCAGCGGTAGGGGACGAGCAGGGCGATCCCGTCGAGCTCGGATCGGCTGCCGATCCCCACCACGCGATCGAGGCCCTCGAGGAGTACCGCGGCAAGGGCGTCGAACCCGGGCGGCGTGCGCTCTTGCTGCGTCTGCACTACCGCGCGCGTGGTCGGAGCGTGACCGACTCCGAGGTTCAAACCCTGCACGATCGCATCGTCGAGGCCGCCTGCGCGCAGCTGCGGCCGATCGACCCCAACCTCCGGGTGCGTTGATCAGCTTGGCCAAAGATCAACGATCACGATGACTTGCGTGAGCCCATGAAGCGAGCGAGGATCGCGTCTGCGGGACGTGTGATGACGAAAGCCGACATCGTCGACAAGGTCTGCGAGCAGGTCGGGGGCTTCTCCAAGAAGGAGGCCGCGGACTTGGTCGATCAGGTGTTCGACACCATGAAGGTGGTGCTCGAGAGCGGTGAGAAGATCAAGATCTCGGGCTTCGGCAACTTCGTGGTTCGCGAGAAGCAGCCTCGGCCCGGACGCAACCCGCAGACCGGCCAAGAGATCACCATCGAGGCCCGGCGGGTGTTGACCTTCAAGCCCAGCAACGTGCTCAAAGACGCGCTCAACGGCGAATGACCAAGCAAGCCAAGGCCGCCGGTTCGGGCGCTGAGAGCTTCGATCTCGGGACCGACAAGCTCTACTTCAAGATCGGCGAGGTCGCGGAGATCGTCGACGTCGCTGCCCACGTGCTGCGCTATTGGGAGAGCGAGTTCTCGCTGATCAAGCCGCAGAAGTCTCGCTCCCAGCAGCGCGTGTACCGGCGCAAGGACGTCGAGAACCTCCTGCGGATCAAGCACCTGCTCTACGCGCGCAAGTTCACTATCGCGGGCGCCCGTCAAGAGCTGCGCAAGGGCTCGGCCACGGTCGAGCGCGCCGCGGTCAACGGGCTGTATCGGGTCCGGCAGTCGCTCGGGCGCGTGCGCGAGCAGGTCGATCTCCTGCGCGCGGCGGTCCGAGCCGAGCCGGCTCCCGCGCATCTCGCCGCTGATCCGGCCGCGTTCATGCGCTCCGCCGGGGGCGCGCGCGCAGTGCTGGAGGCCGAAGCGAGCCCAGACGCGAACACCACGAGCGCATCGTCGATCATCGCCCGACCCCCACGCACGCGCGAGACTTGAAAACCGCTTGCCGAGCGGGGGCCGAGTTGATATGAGCCCTCTCCCGCCGGGGCGTAGCGCAGTCTGGTAGCGCACTTGACTGGGGGTCAAGGGGTCGAAGGTTCGAATCCTTTCGCCCCGATCGGCGCAGAGCGGTCCCTTTCGGGGCCGCTCTTTTTTTGTGCTCGGATGGCATGGGAGCCGGTCGCGCCGGGATCCGACCGGCTAAATTTGGTACATCCGGGTCGTGACTCGGCCGCTGATCTTAGTCTCGAACGACGACGGGATCCGTGCCCCAGGCCTGCGCACGCTCGCCGAGGTCGCCGCGGAGTTCGGGGACGTCGTCGTGTGTGCCCCGACCGAGGAGCGCTCGGGCTTCGGCCACGCGATCACCTTGCGAGCCTCGCTGCGCAGCGAGGCGGCCCCGGAGTTCGGGCCCAACTGGTACGCGGTCTCCGGCACCCCCGTCGATTGCGTGTACCTGGCCGCCTTGCACCTGTGCGAGCGGCTCCCCGATCTCGTGCTCTCGGGCATCAACCCCGGCTACAACCTCGGCGCCGACGTGTTTTACTCGGGCACGGTCGGGGCCGCGCGCGAGGGCATGATCCGCGGGACCTCGGCGCTCGCGGTCTCGGTCGAGGGCGACACGCCGCCGGCCGTCGCCGTGCCCTTCATCCGCGAGCTGGTGCCCACCCTGCTCGAGCGCGGCGCCGCCGGTGAGCGGCACCTGCTCAACCTCAACGTCCCGCGCAGCGGCGCGCCCCGTGGCCTCCACGTGACCCGCCTCGGCTACCGCTGCTACGACGATCAGGTCGACAAGCGCGAGGACCTCATGGGCCGCAGCTACTTTTGGATCGGCGGCCCGCCCTCGCCCCTCGACGAGAAGGCGGACGCGGACATCGGCGCCGTGTCGCGGGGCTACGCCGCGGTGACCCCCCTCGAGCTCGACATCACCGCCCCCGATCTCGACGACTGGGCCCGCTGGATCGAGCAGAAACGATCGTCATGACCACGGATAATGATCAGCCCCGGGCGCACCTGCGCCAGATGATCCGCGAGATCCCCGACTTCCCCAAGCCGGGCATCTTGTTCCGCGACATCACCCCGGTGCTCGCCGATCCGGTCGCGTTCGCGACCGCCGTCGAGCTCCACATCCAGCAGGTCCACGATCTCGTCGGTGAGATCGACGTGATCGTCGGCATGGAGTCGCGCGGGTTCTTGTTCGGGCCGATCCTCGCGCACCGGCTCAACCTCGCCTTCGTCCCGGCGCGCAAGCCCGGCAAGCTCCCGGCCGTGACCGTCGAGGAGCGCTACGACCTCGAGTACGGCGAAAACGCCCTGCAGCTGCACACCGACGCGTTCGTGCGCGGGGCCAAGGTCTTGATCGTCGACGATCTGCTCGCGACCGGCGGCACCGCTGCTGCGACAGCGCGCTTGGTCACCCGGCTCGGCGGCGAGGTCTTGGGCTTGTTGTTCCTGATCGAGCTCGCGGCCCTCGGCGGCCGGGCGCAGCTCGGCGACTTTCGCGTCGACGCGCTGCTCGAGTTCTAGCAGCCCGTGGTGAAACCCATCACGGGCTGCTAGCCGAGCACGAACGAGCGGGCGTCGAGGGCGTCGAGGGCCTCGCGGTCGCTGGCGTGGGCGGCGAGCAGGATCCCCGCGCCGGCCTGCTGGCGCTCGCGCAACCACCCGAGCAAGCGCTCGCGGCTCTCGCCGTCGACCCCCGCGAACGGCTCGTCGAGCACGTAGAGGGCAGGGTCTCCGCAGGCCATCGCCGCGAACGCGAGCCGGCGACGCATGCCGACGCTGTAGGTGGTCGCGAGCAGATCGATGGCCGGGCCGAGCTCGGCGAGCTGCTCGGCGAGCGCGAGCCGGCTGCGATCCTCGAACACGTCGGCGTGGAACTCGAGCAGCTCGCGGCCGGTGACGCCGATCGGCACGTCGATCTCTTGGGCGAGGTAGCGCAGGCGCTGGCGGGCTTGGATCGGCTCGCCGCGCAGCTCGTGGCCCGCGATCGAGACCACGCCCGAGTCGGGGATCACGGTCCCGCACACGCAGCCGATCAGCGTGGACTTCCCGGCGCCGTTGGGCCCGAGCAAGGCCACCGCCTCGCCGCGCTCGACCGCGAGCTCGAGCTCGACGAGCACCGGCTTGCCAGCGTAGCCCTTGCTCAAGCCCTGCACGCGAAGCGGGTCGCTCACCGCCCGAGTCCAGCGCACCACGGGCGCGCGAGCAAGCCCTGCCAGGTCACGGCGACGCCGCCGCGGGCGGTTTCGCGGTCGGCAAGATAACCGGCTAAAACCACCCGACCATGAGCGGCCGTCCCACCGGCGGCGTCGGCAGCTTGTTTCTGATCGACGCCAACAACTTCCTGTTTCGGGCCTATCACGCCCTGCCCATGCTGACGGCCCCCGACGGCCGCCCGGTCAACGCCGTCCACGGCTTCGTCCGCATGGTCTCGGCGCTGCGCAAGGAATTCGCCCCGCAATACCTGATCGCGCTGTTCGACGCGGCCGGCAGCAACAACTGGCGGCGCTCGCTCTACCCCGAATACAAGGCCAACCGGCCGCCGCCGCCCGAGGACCTCGCCCCGCAGATCCCCTTGGTGCGCGAGGCCGTCGACGCCCTGAGCATCCCATGGGTCGAGGACCCGGTGTACGAGGCCGACGATCTGATCGCGGCCTACGTCGGCGCCAGCGTCGAGCTAGGGCTCGAGGTCGTGATCGTGTCGAGCGACAAGGATCTGATGCAGCTCGTCCGCGGCGAAGACGACGCCCGAGCCGGCACGGTCCGGACCTGGGACACGATGAAGAACCGCCGGTTTGGCCCGCGCGAGGTCGAAGAGAAGTTCGGCGTCGGGCCAGCGCAGCTCGGCGACCTGCTCGCGCTGTGCGGCGACAGCAGCGACAACATCCCTGGGGTCCCCGGGATCGGGCCCAAGACCGCCGAGGGCCTGCTCGCCGAGTACGGCGACCTCGAGGGGATCTTGGCCAACGCCGGCAAGATCAAGCAAAACAAGCGGCGCGAGAACCTGTTGGCGTTCGCCGATACGGCCCGCCTGAGCCGCAAGCTCGTCGCCCTGCGCACCGACTTCGTCCTGCCCAAGCCGATCACCGAGCTCGAGGACAAGGGCCCCGATCGGGCGATCATGGCGGCGTTCTTCGATCCGCTCGGGTTCCAGAGCACGATCGCCGGGGCGGTCAGCACCCGCGGCGGGAGCTCGCGACGGGTCGCGCCGCAGACCCTGTCCGAGGCCATGACCCGGCTCGAGGGGTTGATCGTCGATCCGGCCGCGACCCGGATCGTCGAGGCCAAGCACGGCGAGGCCCTCGATCAATTCCTCGCGGCCGCGCGCGCGGCCAAGACCCTCGCGTTCGAGCTGCAGCTCTCGGGCGACGACCCCATGCGCGCCGATCCGATCGGCCTGGCCTTGGCGATCCCGGGCCAGAGCAAGGCCCAGCCGCCGATCTACCTGCCGATCGCCCACCGCAGCTTGTCCGATGGGGTCACCGAGCAATGGTCGGCGCCCGAGCTCATCGCCCGGGTCGCGCCGCTGCTGCGCGACCCCGAGATCGTCAAGTACACCTACGCGCTCAAGAACCAAGATGTGGTGCTGCTGCGCGAGCCGTTCGCGGTGCTGCCGGTCGGCGTGTCGGTCGACGTCATGCTCGCGTCCTACACCCTCGATCCCGCCCGCGCCGATCATGAGCTCGAGGGCCTCGCCTTGGATCTCAGCGGCCACACCATCGGCGATCGCCACTCGCTCGTCGGCAAGGGCAAGAAGCAAGTCAGCTTCGATCAGGTCGACATCGTCGTCGCCGGGCCGTGGGCGGGCGAGCGCGCCGGGCTGATCGCCGGCTTGGGCCCGCACCTCGGCGTCGCGATCGACGACGCCGGTGAGCAGACCAAGACGCTGTTCGACGCCATCGAGATGCCGCTGACCACGGTCCTCGCCCAGCTCGAGCGCCGCGGGATCCTGCTCGACGCCAACGAGCTCAACCGCCAAGCGGTCGAGCTCGGCGAGCAGATCGACGCGCTGCGCAGCACCATCGCCGAGCAGGCTGGCTACGCCGTCGATCCCAATTCGCCCAAGCAGCTCGGCAAGCTGCTGTTCGAAGATCGCGGGCTCCCGGCCAAGAAGAAGACCAAGACCGGCTACAGCACCGACGCCCAGACCCTCGAGGAGCTCAGCTTGCTCGATCCGATCGTCAAGCAGATCCTCGACTTTCGCAGCCTGACCAAGCTCAAGGGCACCTACCTCGACACCCTGCCGACCCTGATCAACCCCAAGACCGGGCGGCTCCACACCCACTTTCATCAGGCCGTGGCCGCGACCGGTCGGCTGTCGAGCAGCGAGCCCAACTTGCAAAACATCCCGATCCGCACGGACCAAGGCCGGCGGATCCGACGGGGCTTCATCGCCCCCGAGGGCATGATGCTGGTGACCCTCGACTACTCGCAGATCGAGCTGCGGGTGCTCGCGCACCTCTCCAAAGATCCGAACTTGACCCGCTCGTTCAACGAGGGCGCCGACGTCCACCGGCGGACGGCCGCCGAGGTGTTCGAGGTCAGCGAGGCCGAGGTCACCGATGAGCAGCGGCGGGTCGCCAAGGCCGTCAACTTCGGGGTCATCTACGGCCAAGGTGCGTTCGGCTTGGCCCGCCAGCTCAACATCCCGCAGGGCCGGGCCGGCAAGTACATCAAGGCCTACTTCAAGAAGATCCCCGGCGTCGCTAGCTACATGAGCGCGCTGATCGACACGGCCAAGGACACCGGCTTCGCCGAGACCATCTTCGGCCGCCGCCGGCGGATCCCCGAGCTGCGCCGCAAGGGCGCCGCCGCCCGATCCTACGGCGAACGGATCGCCCGCAACACGCCCATTCAAGGCAGCGCCGCCGACATCCTCAAGATCGCGATGGTCGAGGTCGAGCGGGTGCTCGCCGATCAGCCCTGGGCCCGCATGCTGCTCACGGTCCACGACGAGCTGATCTTCGAGTGCGAGGCCGACAAGGTCGAGGACCTGATCGGCCTGGTCAAACCAGCGATGCAAGGGGCCGCGGAGCTCGACGTGCCCTTGCTGGTCGAGAGCGGCTCTGGTCGGACCTGGGAAGACGCCAAGGGGTAGGGACTAAAGGCCGAGGATGTCGCCGAGGATGCCTTGGAGGTCGTCGATCTCTTGGAAGTCGACGCTGAGGTCGGCGATGTCCTTCTCGGGCACGCCCATGGCCTTGGCGACCTTGCGGAGGTAGCGATCTTCGGCGAGGTCGATCTCGGCGTCGGACTCGCTGACCGCGACGATCATCTCGAGGATCTTGCGGCGCTTGCTGCCGAGGTGGGCGAGGCGCTGGCCCGCGGCTTCCAAGTCGAAGGCGGCCGGTGAGAACTCGCGGAACCGGGCTTCGACCTCGTCGGGCAGCTTGCCGCCAGCGAGCTTGGTGAGCAGCGCGTGGATCTTGTCTTTCTCCTGACCCTCGAGCCGTTTGTCGGCGTAGGCGGCTCCAAGCAGCAGATCGGTGATGGTGAGGATGTGGTGTTTCATGGGCGCTGGATCGGGGCGGCACCCCTTATAGCGCGGGGATGGGGGCGCTGTCGCGGGTCGCGATCCGCTGCTAGGTTGCTGCGGTGAGCTCGGGCCTACCGCAAGTGCTGCGCGAGCTGCCGGACTCGCAGGATCCGGCGGCGCTCGCCGAATTCGAAGCGCTGGCGCCCTTGGCCGAGGCCCTCGGTCGGAGCTTCGTGCGACCGCAGCTGCTGCGCGTGGCCCTGACCGTTGGCTCATGGGCCAACGAGCACCGCGGCGCCGGCTGGCCAAGCAACGCCTGCCTCGAATTTTTTGGCGACGCCGTGCTCGATCTGGTCGCGGCCGATGTCCTGTGGACGCGCTTCCCATCCCTAGACGAAGGCCCGCTCACCCGGCTGCGGGCCTCGGTGGTGTCGGAGCGGTCCTTGGCTCGGGCCGCCCGGCGCATCGACCTGGGCCGGTGGCTGTTCCTCGGCCGCGGCGACGAGCAACGAGGCGCCCGCGATCGAGACGGGACCCTAGCCGACGCCCTCGAGGCCACGCTCGGGGCCGCGTTCTTGGACGCGCGGGCGGACGGCCAGGATCCAACGGTGGCGGCCACGGCGGTGTTCGAGCGGCTGTTCGGCGAGCGCCTGCGTACGCTCGCGCCCGCCGACGGCCTCGATCCCAAGTCGCGCTTGCAGCAGCTCGTCCAAGCCGAGCGCCGCTTGACCCCCGTCTATCTCCCGGTCGGCGACGCGCCGCCGCCCGAGGCGCCGCATTGGTGCGCTCGCGTCGAGCTGCGCACGGAAGACGGCGTCGAGATCCTCGGCGAGGGCGAGGGCCGAAGCCTGCGCGCGGCCGAGCGCAACGCCGCCCTCGACGCCCTCGAAAAGCTATTATAGCCCCCCTCGGGGGCAAGCTGCGATGACGCCTGCGGGGGGGGCTATGACAGCCACATACCGAGCTGTTGGATCGTCAACAGCCCGGTGACCTTGGTCGCGTCGGCCTTGCCGTCGCGTTGCTCGAGGCCCGAGAGCTCGACCGACAAGCGCGGCAGCACGATGTCGGCGACGGCCTCGCCGCGGTCGGCGACGCCGGCGGCTTCGGCCTTGGCCAAGAACAGCTCGCGGACCCGGGGGATCAGCCGGCCGCGTGGGTCGAGCAGCGCGGCCGCGGCCCAGTCGAGGTCGTCGGGGCCGAGCGGACGCAGGCCGCCGCCCGTGGACTGGATCATCGGGACACCCTGGGCGCGGCCCTGCTCCTCGGCCATCAGCTGGCAGATGATCGCGGTCCGCACGAGGTCGCCGAGGTGCAGGCGATCGGGCTCGTCGACCCGGCTGATCCAGACTGGATCGATGGCGAAGCCCTCGCTCGCGAAGGTCAGCTGCGCGAGCGCACCGGCTTCACCGACGAGGGCGGTCGCGCGGGCGATGTCGGCGAGGCTGCGCAGCGATCGGCTGCGGCCCTTGCCCTCGACCGGCAGCTCCGGATACCAGCGGGCCAAGCTCGCGAGCGCCGGACCCCAGGGCCGATCGAGCAGCGAGCCGACCTGCGCGAGCGAGACCTGGCCGCCGCGGTGGAGGGTGAGCGCGGCCTTGCGCAGCTTGGCGAGCGGCCCGTAGCCGAACCGAAACAGCTTGCGCAGCCCGACGCTGGCGATCCGCTCGGCGATGTAGCCCTCGGGATCCTCGTCGTCGGTGCGGCTGGCCAAGAGCAGCTCGCAGGCCAGGTTGAGGGTCGCTTGGGCTTGCGCGACCGAGCGCTCTTGCAGGGCTTCGTCGCCGGGCTCGAACCGCTGGGCGGCCATGAGCTCGTTGGCGAGCAGCAAGAACTCGCGCAGGCGAAGATCGTACTCGGCGTCGTCGAGCCGCTGCATGACCCGGCGCAGGACGTCTTGGGTCTTGCCGAGCTGCGCAGGGGGCAGGGCGGAGACCCGCTCGGGCACGTGGGCCGAGGGCTCGTCGCCCTCGCTCGAGCGCCCGGTGACGACGTCGCGGGCGAGCGGCTTGAACAGGCGCATGGCCTCCTCCCACTCGGGGAAGCCGAGATCCGCGAGCCGACCGCTGCGCCAGCGCAGCAGGTCCTCCTCGACCTCGGCGTAGGTGCTCCACTTGATCGCGCTGAGGAACTTGCGGCCTTCGTTGAGGTTGTCCTCGTAGACCGCGTGGAGCACCCGCAGGGTCATGCGCCCGATCTCGTTGTCCGGGACCCCGACGACGAAGCAGCCGTCGGGCGTCTCCCAGGTCACCAGCGCGTCCATGTCCTCGAGGATCCGCTCGCGGAGCTCGTCGTCGTCGGGCTCGAGCTCGGCGATCGCCGTCGCGGCCGCGTTCGCGAGGATCCACATCTCGGGATCGGTGTCGTGGATCAACCGCACGAGCTGGCCGCGCTCGACATCGCTTTGCTGGTAGGCGTCGACGATCCGATCGAGCCACTCGCGGGCCCGCGGCGTGGCGAGGCGGTCGCGCTCCCACGCGTCGAGATCGAAGATGCCGGTGATCTGCTCGGCGCTCGCGTAGGGCAAGAGCAGATCGAGGCGCTGCTCCTCGCGGAGCTTGCGAGCGACGGCGACGAAGCTCTGGACCGGCAGGGCCTTGATCAGCTCCGGCGCGTCGTCGCGGGTCTCGAGGCACAGCGGATCGTCGACGACGAGCTGGACCTCTTCGAACACGAGGGCGAGCCGGTCGCCGCGCGAGACTGTAGGGGTGGGCACGCGGGGAGGCACGCGGGCAGGGTAGTCGCGAAGTCGCGCGCTTGCCTGCCCGACCAGCGAGGTCGGCGAGGCCCGCCCGCGCCGGGCTCCGGGCGAAGTCGCGGGGCTCGCCGGTGGGCAGTAGACTCGCGTCGGTGTTCGACCCGGAGGCACCGCCGCGCAGCCCGGCGATCGCGGCCGCGCTCGGCCCCGTCCGCGCGGCCCTAGCTTGGGCCAAGGGCGCCAGGCCGGGGCCCCGGCGGTTGCTCGTGGCCTGCTCCGGCGGGGCCGATTCGGTCGCTGGCTTGGGCTTGCTGATGCTCCTGCGCCGCAGCGAGGACCTGGAGCTAGGGGTGGCGCACGTCGATCACGGGCTGCGGCCTGAGTCGGGGGCCGAGGCCGAGGCCGTCGACGCCCTCGCACGTCGCCTGGGCTTGCCTAGCATGCAGACTCGGGTCGAGCTCGAGCGCGGCGTCGGGCTGCCGGCCCGGGCTCGCGTCGCCCGGCGGGCGGCCCTGCGCGACCACGGCCTCCGCTTTCACGCCGACTTCATCGTCTTGGCCCACACCGCCACCGATCAGGCCGAGACCATGCTCATGCACCTGACCCGCGGGGCCGGCCTCGACGGGCTCGCGG
>Ga0114946_10001943_pt1 | contig 14187 bp, 12 predicted proteins | sample WalLakDeSediment_FD_88676 | JGI IMG/M metagenome (GOLD analysis project Ga0114946, IMG submission 88676) | Lake sediment microbial communities from Walker lake, Nevada to study Microbial Dark Matter (Phase II) - Walker Lake 11/02/13 Deep Sediment | ecosystem: Environmental > Aquatic >... | reverse complement strand
TGTACAGGTATTTCGAAGCATTTTCATAACCCATCATATGGCACCAAGAGGCCATGGAAAGATAATAGGCAGAGGACTTTCCTTCCATTTCAACCTGCTGGTTCAATAACTTTTCAGTATCATGAAGAAGAGAACGTTGTAACGTTACGATTTCCTTGTTTTTCATAGCTTGTAGAATTTATACAAAATTAACTAATTTGATTAGAATTCGTTTTCATTGCGCTGTTTAATACATAAATTTAGAATTAGTATTAGTAAAAATCTAAACAATTTCCCGAAAGGTTTTTTTTAATTTCAATTTACGAAAAGGAAAAGTGCCGGCCATCAATCTGAATAATCTTACAATGGGGCCAAGGTATAAAAACAAGCTTTTGAAATCTTTATTTAAGATAAAAAATACATTTTAAAAGATCCCCCATTCTTGACCTTAATTTCGCCCCGGTATTCACAGGGAAAATGCTCTTTGATTTCCTGATATGTCGTTTCTGACAGGTTGATTCTTCCCGGTTTTGAAGCCGATTCCATTCGCGAGGCAATGTTTACAGTGTTTCCCCAAATGTCGAATTGCCATTTTTTGATACCTACAATTCCAGCAATAACCGGTCCTGTATGTATTCCGATCCTCATTTCAAAATGAGGAAGTCCATTCTCCAAATTTTTAGCCCTTTCAACAAAACTGACCATTTCTTTGGCTGCTTTGACCATATTGAGGGCATGGTCTTTATTGGGCGTAGGAAGACCACTGGCACACATATAAGAATCTCCTATGGTTTTGATTTTTTCCAATCTATATTTCGTTATGATTTCATCGAAGGCCTTAAAATAAAAATCAATACCTCTAACCAATTTTTCAGGTTCTATCTGCTCTGATTGATAGGAGAAATCAACAAAATCAGAAAACAAAACCGTAACAGAGGCCGATTTAACAGCGTCGACCTTTCCATTCTGTTTCAATTCTTTAGCAGTTTCGGCTGGTAGAATATTTAAAAGAAGGTTTTCAGACCGCTTTTTTTCTTTCTGGATTTTTATAAAATACCAGTATAATGTTCCCAGGATGATCGCCCCCAAAATCATGATGATGACCAGGGATATCATTAAATTCTTTTGATTCTGTTTTTCCTGGTTGAGCAGATCTACCTCAATCTGTTTTTGGGAAACCTCAAAATCTGTCCGAAGATCAGCCAGGTTTTGAACAGTCACCACATTACTGACACTGTCTCTATATGAGATATAGTCTTTATAATACCGGAATGACTCTTCCATATTTCCGGACTGCTCATAGAATTCAGAAAGTTTGAGATTGGCATCCCTGATCTGCTCTTTTAAGCCATAAACCTGGCCTAGATCCAAACTCCTCTTTGCATAACTGAACGCGGTGGATTTATCCCCTTTTTCCATGTAAATATCTGCCATGTAGATCAGGTAGATGCTAATGGGATAAAAATCTTCCAGTTCTTCCAGGATGCGGATGGCCTCATTGATATTGGATTCAGCAAGGACTTTGTTCCCGATATTGGCATTTACCATTCCAATATTTCCAAGATTATAGGCTTTGCCTATCAGGTAGTTGGCTTTTTCAAAAATCAATCCTGATTCTTCAAAATACACAAGAGCGGAATCAAATTCCTGTCTTTTGAGAAATTCATCCCCCGCATTCATCAATGCCGCTGCCAGGGAAATGGAATCTTCAGTGGTTCTGAGAATGTCTATAGCTTGGCGATAATACGACATGGCGTTGACATGATTTTCTGTAATGGAATAGATGTCAGCAATAGAACTTAGGGCGGTTCCTTCCCCTTGAGAATACCCGATTTGTCTGGCAATCTCCAATGATTTAAAAAATGCCACAAGGGCTTCTTCAAGTTCGCCCAAAAGCCTTTTTTTATTTCCTTTTTGTAAATAGCCGCGGTATTGGTAGAGATAATTGTTCTGTTCTTCAGAAAGTCTTATAAGTTCTTCTGCGTATCTCAGCCCTTTTTGAAGGTCCTTGACTTCATAGAAAGCCAGATCTCTGAGCAGTTCCAGCTGCAAGGTGTCCCTTAGTATATCCTGGTCATAGACCTTGGTAAGACTATCTGCCACTCTTTGGTCCTGACTGAAAGCCTTTCCGGTAAAAAAACAAAAAAAGCCTATTCCTATTAAAAAGGCCTTTGATTTACTATACATGGGAATTTTTAAAAGTTTTCAGATACTTCGGGGCTTGTATAGCAATTTATAAAAAAATAATTGAAAAAGAAGTTTTATGCGGCCATTGTTAATAATAACTTCAGATTGAAAAACTGACTCCCCTGAATCTTACACATAGCCCAAAAGAAGGCCCCGGCAAGCCTGCCCGGAAAGACCATTCTGTTAATATAATCCCATACTGATAAGAAAGCGGCCATACCTATTGAAAATTATGTATAGCCATACCAACACCAATAGCCATGACATAATCTTAAAGCCAAGATTATTTTTAAAAAACTCAGATCCAAAACTTTCCTCAAGCTTATTTCCCGGCCATCAGCAAATCTGCATTTCCTATCCTTCCATTTTAAAATTAAGACAGGAAAATCCTATATTGAGGGATAAAATCAAAATATTATAACAGGTATAAAAAAACCATTAAACCTAAATCCAAAATGACATCCAGAAGAAAATTTATCCAAAGCAGCATTTTAGCTACGGCCGGATTGGGAATTCCGGGAATTTTACATGCTGATTCTCTAAAAAACCTGGCAAGTAAAATCTCCCCCTCCGATCAACTGAATTTTGCAGTAATCGGCTGTAAAGGTATGGGATGGTCCAATATGAATGCACACCTCAAAATTCCCAATGTCAATTGTGTGGCACTGGCCGATGTAGACCAAAGTGTCCTGGATCAAAGAGCTGCAGACGTGGAAAGATTGAGGGGAAAAAAGCCAAGTGTTTACAAGGATTACAGGAAAATGCTTGAAAACAAAGATATTGATGTGGTGATCATAGGTACTCCTGATCATTGGCATTGCCTGACCATGATCGATAGCTTAGCTGCAGGTAAGCATGTTTATGTGGAAAAACCCATTGCCAATACCATTGAAGAATGTAACCTGATGGTCAAAGCCAAGCAGCGCTATGGGAAAATGGTACAGGTGGGCCAATGGCAGCGAAGCGGTTCGCAGTACGCAGAAGCCATTGACTATGTTCGTTCCGGGAAATTGGGGCAGATCAGGTTAGTGAAAACATGGGCTTATCAGGGATGGATGAAACCGGTACCTAAATTAGCAGACAGCCCTGTTCCTGCAGGAGTGGATTATGACATGTGGTTAGGCCCTGCCCCCAAAAGACCTTTCAACGAGAACCGTTTTCATTTCAACTTCCGATGGTTTTGGGACTATGCAGGCGGACTGATGACAGATTGGGGTGTACATGAAATCGATATTGCCCTATATGCCATGGGTGTTACTGCACCAAAATCAGTAATGGCATCTGGGGGAAAGTTTGCCTATCCGGACGATGCTTCTGAAACACCTGATACCTTGCAAACAGTTTATGAATATGATGGTTTCAATATGCTTTGGGAACATGCTACCGGAATCAATAACGGCAACTATGGGACCACAGAAGGAATTGCTTTCATTGGAAATAACGGAACCTTAGTGGTCAACCGCGGTGGATGGTGGGTTATTCCTGAAACAGAAAACGTAAATGGTCAAACCATCTCAAAGCTGGAAGAAGTTAAACTGATACGTCCATCCGGCAATGCGCTGGAATTACATGCCCAGGGTTTTGTCAATGCCATTATGCAAAATGATGCTTCAAAGTTGACCTGTGGCATAGAAACGGGCAGCATTGCAGCTATCAATGCCCAAATGGGAAACATAGCCTACAAAACCGGGAAAAAAGTCTATTGGGATGCCGGAAAAGGTCAATTTACCGATGCAGAAGCCAATGCACTGATGAAAGCCAATTATCACAACGGATGGCAATTACCAAAAGTGTAAATCAAAAAACAATACTCATCCCTTCAACAAAGCCCGCAGGAGAAATTCCGGCGGGCTTTTTCTATGGTAACTGTTTCACCAGTTATTCTCCCTTTTTACATAGGGCCATTCATTTTTCAAAATACTGAAATAAATGGTATCCCTTCTTCTGTTTTTGGTCATAAGGGTATGACTTCTCAATACACCTTCTTCAATCGCATTGATATTTCTGAGTGCTTTTCTTGCCTGAATATTCAATACATCGGTTTTGAATTCCACACGTTCCAGGTCTAACAACTCAAAACAATAAGAAAGCATCAGCTTCTTCATTTCATGGTTGATCCCGGTTCCCTGGAATTCCTTACCCAGCCAGGTCCATCCGATTTCAATTCTCTTGTCCCTGGATGAATAATTACCAAAAGCAGTACTTCCCGCTATTGATCCGGATAGTTTATCTATTACCACAAACTGTAACCGGCTTTTATCAAAAGCAGGTTCTGCCCAATTCGAAAAACCTTCTTCAGTAGACAGGTCATGGGTGAAAAAACGCCACATATCAGGAAGTGAAGCCAGCGCCAACAAGTCAGTGAAATCTCCCTTGGCCATTGGCCTCAACATTAACTTTTCACTTTCAAGAATTAATTCAAAATCCAGCATTGGTTAGACCAAAGTTTCAATGAGTGCCTTGTTGAAAAAAGCAACTTCCTCTAATGTTCCTGTACTTACCCGGCACCAATCATCAAAAGGAGGAAAAGGCCTGCCGATAATCACCCCTTTAGCCTGCATTTTTTCAGCCAGTTTCTTTACATCCTGCTTGGCATGAAAAAAGACAAAATTGGCTTGAGATGGCAAATAATCAAGGCCAAGTTGGTCAAGGGTACTTTCAATCATCTTTCTTGCTTCCAGGTTTTTCTGCAGGCTGAATTTATAAAAATCATGATCCTGCAATGCTGCTTTTCCGGCTTCAATGGCCATGATGTTGGTGTTTGCCACCACCCTTTCATTTAATTTTTTGGCAATATCCGGTCTGGCTACCATATATCCCAATCTAATTCCTGCCAAGCCATATACTTTGGAAAGTGTTCTTGAAACAATCACATTTTTGCCCTGTTTCACCAATTCAACCATTGAGGGATAGGCACTGTCTTCAATATAATCATAGTATGCCTCATCACTGAAAACCATCGTTTTTTGACTAACTGAATTACAGAAGTCTACAACCTCTTTTGCCGGCAGCAGTTTTCCGGTTGGATTGTTGGGATTGCACAAAAACACAAGTTTTGTTTTGGAAGAAACGCGTTTTTCTATTTCCTGAAGATCATAATTCATTTCTTTATCCAAAGGAACCCAGTTGATATCAGCACCCCAAACCTTGGCATATTCCATCATGGACAAAAAGGTAGGTAAACCTGAAATAATTTCATCACCGATCCCTGCATAAGTGATTCCGGTAATTTTCAATCCTTCTGTTGAACCGGCGACTAATACAATATGATCCGGGGTAACCCCTTCTTTCTCTGCAATCATTTCCCTCAATGGATTATTGAATGCCCATGGATACCTACAGCCCAGGTCAAAATTATCCTGCATGGCCTTCCTGACAGTTGATGATGGACCATATGGATTTTCATTGGATCCCAGCCTAACAGGTGTATTAAATGGTCTGGGATTGAATTTTTTGATTTCTTCAGCGGATAATTTTCCAATGGAGGCAGTACCGGTCAACATGGCCATACCTCCTATCAAGGACGCGCCTCTAAGCCATTCTCTTCTTGAAAGATTCATAATTTTATTTTTCTCAAAATCTAATAAGTATTGAGATTTAATCCTAAACCTTTTTTGATTAAGTCCCAAAAGCAGGTGAAAACTGGGTATATGGCGTATTAATTGCCAAAATAAAAATTAGAGCAAAATTTTAGACCATGAAATTATATTTTCCGAAATTTTATTCCTAAATTTTATGAGTTCCATATCAGTACACCTTTCCACTTAAATCAATCGTTATGAAAAAGGTTCTTATATCCCTCCTCGTATTTATGATGAGCGCTGCCATTGTAAAGGCACAACAGACCAGATATCTGGTTTTCGAGTTTATCAAGGTAGAGTCTAACCAGACTTATGATTTTATTGAGCATATCGAGTTTATGGAAAAACTGTATAAGGCGGCGATAAATGACAAAAAAATTCAAGGATGGGATTTTTGGTCATTGCAATCCGGTGCTGATCCCAGTGAATTCCAATATATCACCGTCACTTATTTCGGGGATCCTGTCAGCATGATGAATGGATTACAGGAAGATGATTTATCGAGGTATGGCATGATAGCTTATCCCCACATGACAGAAAAGGAAGTCAGGAATAAATTGAGCGATGCAAGCAACAGTATGGATTTGGCCCAAAGATCTTATATGCAGGAAATTGCTTCCACCAAGGATAATTTCCAATTTAAAAGAGGAACCCTGGCATCTTTTGATTTAATGAAGGCAGCGGAAGGAAAATTCCAGGAATATGAAAAAGCAGAAAAAGAAGTATTTATGTCAATACATCAAAACCGTATCGATAAAGGTTTAATGGGGCATTGGAGTCTATTAAGAACAGCATTGCCATTCGGAAGTGAAGCCAAGTCAACGCACCTGACCATGAACATTTACAAAGATTATTTACAGTTCTTTAATGCCCAGGAGTATGAGGATATGGAATCCACCACAGAGCAAAGGGCGGCAGTCGAGAAAGGCCTGAAATCAAGAGATCAAAAATGGGTTTATCTGGCAACCCTTGAGTATGCTATCAGATAAAATTTATTAATTGTCCATAAACAAATAATAAACAAAGCCCTGACTTTCAGGTCAGGGCTTTGTTTATACTGATTTTTTCACCAGGACCCCAAAGAACTACCATCCTATGCCATAATCTTCTCCATGATTGCTTGATCCTCCCCAAAAACTATTGTGCTTCCAATCAAACCAAATGGCATTTAGCGGTCCTGATGTTCTGTCCAGGAAATTCATTTTGTACCCCCTTTTACCCAGATCACTCCTTACCCAGGAAGGAATTTGTGAGTTCAAGGTAATGGAACCAGGTTTTGATTCATGCGCCCCAAATGATGATTGAATCTGATAATTGTGGATATTTGCAGATTCGGTGGCCTCCTGAACCGTCATTCCGAATTCCACGACATTCAGGAAAAGCTGTAACAGGTCCTGATCCTGTGTATCTCCACCCTGTACAGCAAAGGAAAGAAAGGGTTTCCCCTCTTTTAAAGCCATGCTTGGCGTCAAGGTCACTCTAGGCCTTTTACCAGGTTCCAGAACATTGAAAGGGTTCAGATTTTCATCCAGCACAAAGCTCTGCATCCTTTGACTTAACCCTACACCTGTATTTCCTGCAATAGCGGCAGGAATCCATCCTCCGGAAGGGGTCACAGAAACTACCCATCCCTCCTTATCAGCAGCCTGTATAGAAGTGGTTCCTGAAAGAAAGCTTTGTAAAAAGGGGTCATCCGGTCCCTGAACCGGCAATTCAGGCTGATAATAAGCCAGCGCATTTTTCCTGTTTTCCAGCAGATGAAGGAAAGGATTTTTCTCATTTTGATAAGGATATGGATCACCTGGGCCCATTTCAGGATCATTCTGCTCTTTGATCAGTTTGGCCCGCTCTTTTGCGTATTCTTTGGACAACAATCCCTTCATAGGACTCTTGGGAGAAAAATCCGGGTCTCCATAATAAAAATCCCTGTCAGCAAAAGCCAGACTCATGGCCTGATAGACGGTATTGATATAATTGGCGGAATTATAACCCATTGACTTTAAGTCAAAATTTTCGAGAATATTCAGGGATTGCAACAAAGCAGGTCCTTGTGTCCATTCCTGTAATTTATAAACATCAATTCCCTTATAATTAACCATTAAAGGTTCTTCAATTTTGACTTTCCATTTGGATAAATCCTCCAGGGTAAATAAACCGCCCTGCTCTCGGGTTCCTCTTACAATTTCCTGGGCAATATCGCCTTTATAAAACCTTTCGTAGGCAGAATAGATGGCTTCTTTTCGTGACTTACCCTGAGCAAGCGCTTGCTTTTCGGCTTCTACCAATTTAGCTAAGGTGTTGTAAAGATCTTGCTGAACAAATATTTCTCCAGCGTGCGGTGCTTCTCTTTCTTCTCCTAAGTGAGGCAGAAAAACCTTTTTTGCGTAGGGCCATTGCTTGATGAGGTCTTTACTGTCCTCAATCATATTGGCTGTTTGGGCTTCGATTGGATAACCCTTCGCCATTTCCATAGCCGGAGCAAGCACCTGCTCCAGACCCATTGTACCGTATTCTGCCAACATGGTCATCAGTCCACCTGGTGTCCCGGGTGTAGTGGCCGCCAAGGGTCCATATTCAGGAGGATAGTTCATCTCCCTTTCCCTGTAAAAATCAACGGTTGCTCCGGTCGGGGCTATCCCCATGGCATTGATAGCAATTACTTTACCGGTATTTGGATTATAGATTAAGGCCTGGGTCTCTCCTCCCCAGCTCAACACATCCCACATGGTGCATACAGCAGCCAACATGGCACATGAAGCATCTACGGCATTTCCTCCCTGGGAAAATATCATGGCCCCGGCTGTGGCACCCAAAGGTTTGCCTGTTATGGCCATCCAATGCTTACCATGTAGAGGGGGTTTCTGGGTTCTTTGGCCAAATCCTACCTGACAGATCCAAAGGGTCAATATAAATAGGCTCAGTTTTTTCATATTTCAATTTTCAACTAATTTAGGTAATAATGGCTCAAAGCCTTCAAACATGCTGTTATACCGGGTAAAAATGTTGAAATATCCTGAGGGCTGTCTGATATTTACTTCATTTTCATTCACAAATACCTGGATTTCCTGTGCCTTATCACCGAAAATCTCATAGAATTCCTTCTTTTTCTTGGGGATTTCAATAACTTCTTTGTCCTTCAGGAAATAATACACATTTCTTTTAACAATCTGGTCATTTCTTTGCCCTACCATCAAAGCTTCATTGTAATTGGACATTTTAATAGTTGCAATGGTTCTTCTCAACAAGGGCATTTGGCCATCCACAAGTACTTCAAATATTCCAGATATGGGCACTCCGTCTTCCCTAAAATCCATGCCATTAACAAAGTAACGGGGCACATTATGTTCACTATCTATCCATACGATATTCTGAACCCTGAAACCCGGCATTGTACTTAGCAGGTCATCCATATCGGCCCTTAATTCAAAAGTATTGCTGTTGATATTATACCGGACAAAATATCCTTCGACCACTTCACTGTCCCTATAGAGTAAAATTGATGCCTTATTCCACTTTGCATCCAGATAAAAATTTCCAACCAGTCGTTTTGGTTCAGGGGGAATGCCGAAAACCTGGTTTCCGCCTATAAAATTGGGCCTTTTAGTGAATAATTCGGCAATATTGGTTGCGCGGATGGTTTTTTGCAGCGCCATTTCATCCGGATTTTCATAACCTATTGGAAAGAGGGTAATTATTCCTAAATCCAGATCCGTTTTGACATTGATCTGTGCCTGATAGGATTGATAGCCAGCTGCATTGATATTCAGTACATATCTGTTGGCAATTACTTCTTTGATCTGGAACTTTCCTCCATCTTGGGAAACAGAAGAAAATGCCGTTTCTCTTAAAGTGACCATTGCTCCATTTATAAAATGATCTGACAGACCATCCTTAAGGACTCCTAAAACAGTATGGTCTCCCTGTGGCTTCACTTCAAAAACAAAACCCTGGAAAATGAATAAGATACTTAATAAGACACGGAACCGCATTAATACATTCATAATTCAAAATCATTCATTATAAAGCCCATTTCCATTCTTTTGTTATGAAAATTTATCCTACTTTTAAACTGTAATATAATTATTGATTCCGATATACCTGAAAAACCCAATGTACTTATTTTTTCTTTATCTGATGAGCGGTTTTTATATTTTCGCAGGGTTGATGCATTTTGCCAGGCCAAAGATGTACATCAGGATTATTCCACCAAATTATCCCAAGCCTGAACTATTGAATTTGCTTGTTGGAATATTTGAAATTATTTTTGGTTTGGGATTGTTATTTTCCCAGACAAGAAGTGTTTCAGCGATTGGGATTATTTTATTGCTTTTGGCGGTTTTTCCGGCCAATATTTATATGTATCAAAAAGGATCTAAAGGAATACCCAAGTGGGCCCTGCTAATCAGGTTACCACTTCAGTTTGCCCTGATAGCATGGGCTTATATTTATATTTAAACATAATGAACATTGAATTTTAACCAATTTAAATTTGAAGATGGCCTTGTTGAAGGTTTGGAAGCAATGGGTTTTGAAAAGCCCACTCCTATTCAGGAAATGGCCATACCTGTCCTAAACGAAGGCAAGGATCTGATTGCATGTGCCCAGACCGGAACAGGAAAAACAGCAGCATTTATTCTACCGATTTTGAATAAAATAGCAAAAACCGGTTCATCCGGTCTTGATACCTTAATTCTGGCCCCTACAAGAGAATTAGCCATACAGATTGACCAGCAAATCCAGGGCTTTGCCTATTTTTTGGGAATCAGTTCCATTCCTATATATGGGGGTGGAGATGGAATTGTATGGGAACAGCAAAAGAAGGCATTGGAAACCGGGGCTGAAATCATAGTGGCCACACCGGGTAGATTAATTGCACTGCTTTCGGGAGGAAAAATCAAATTGGACAATTTAAAGCACCTGATCCTTGATGAGGCAGACAGAATGCTTGATATGGGATTCTCCGATGACATACTTACCATAGTCAACCATTTACCCAAAAACAGGCAGACCATTCTTTTCTCAGCCACAATGCCTCCAAAAATCAGGCAATTCTCCAAGCAGTTGCTTAATAATCCTGAAGAAATAAGTCTTTCAATAGGAAAGACAGCAGAGGGAGTTACCCAAGCTGCTTATTTGGTGTTTGACTACCAGAAAGAGGACCTTGTTAAGTATGTACTCAGCCAAAAGGATTATGAAGCAGTCATCATTTTTGCTTCGACAAAAGAGAAAGTAAAAAGCCTTTTTAAAATACTCAGAAAGAGCTTTGAGGTGGAGGCTTTCCATTCTGATCTTGAGCAGGTGGAAAGGGAAAAAATCATGTCACGATTTAAAAATCGGAGTCTTAAAATTCTTATCGGGACAGATATTATTTCCAGGGGAATAGATGTGGTCGGTATAGAATTGATTATCAATTTTGATACCCCAAATGATCCGGAAGATTATGTCCATAGGGTTGGAAGGACCGCAAGGGCTGACAGCAAAGGGGAAGCCATCACCTTTGTCAATGATAAAGATCAGTATAAATTCAAAAGGATTGAATCCCTCATAGGAATGGAAATTGATAAAATACCGCTTCCTGAAGGTTTTGATAAGGGGCCTGATTACAAAGGAGCCAGGGAGAATTCAGGAAAAAAACCTGGATTTCAAAAGAAGAGCAATGGATCAAAAAAGAAATCCTTTTCCAAAAAAAGAGAAAACCCCGAAAAAAGACAGCTTCCTGCAGAGGCCAAATCTGAAGTAAAGGATAAGCCATCAGTTAAGCAGTCTGATAAAAAATTTGGGAAAAGGACCAATGTAATAAAGGAGGATTAATATCAACCGGCTAGTAATCGGGAAAGAACAATACAAAAGTCATTAAATAATAGCCGGTATTTCAGTAGATTTAAGTACAGTTAAATAACAGGATTTTTTAATTCTTTGTACTGAAATTTTATTTTGCCATGGAAAGGCTGAAAATAAAAGTGGATCATGTCCTTCCCGATGGAGACCTTTCTCTACCGCTTAAACCTCTGTTTTGGAATCCAAAATGACATTAAATTCTATAGATCAAAATAAATCAAATCATGTTCATAGATAGAAAAGATGCTTCCATCCAATTGGGCTTGGCCTTGGAGAATTATAAAAGCAAAAATCCGCTCGTCCTTGGAATCCCAAGAGGTGGTGCTGAAACGGCCTATTATGTAGCCAAGCATCTGGATGCAGAAATGTCATTGGTTGTCACCCGAAAATTAGGCCATCCCGGGAATCCTGAATATGCCATTGGTGCCCTTGCTGAGGACGGTAGCCTATATCTCTCTCCAGAAGCAGAAATTCATTTTTCCCAAGAAACAATAGATGACTTAAAACGGGATCAGGAAAAAGAAATAAAAAGAAGAATTCAGGAGTTTAGACAGGGCAACCCCCTACCGGAATTGAAAAACCGTACCGTCATTATAGTAGATGATGGCATTGCCACAGGTGCTACCTTATTTGCAACCATTATGCTGTGTAAAAATAAAAAAGCTGGGAAGTTAGTAGTAGCTGCCCCTGTTTCCGGCGAAGACATGTCCCGAAAATTAAGGGATTTGGTAGATGATGTGGTAATTCTTGAAACCCCATATCAATACAGGGCAGTATCCCAGGCATATCAAAACTTCTTTAATCTCAGCGATGAAGAAGCAATTTCATTTATGGAAAAATGGAAAAATGAACAGGCTTGAAGTTCTGTAGGTAATTCCAATATCAGAACCACCTTGGGTTTTTGACTTTGGATGCTTTTTTGGTGATATAATATCCCAATGAAAATTCATGGGAATTACTTCTGTAGTTTTCTAAAGCATTCAAGTTTTTATCATACGCATAGCCTAACCTGAGCTCATTGATTACAAATACCTCTACTATAAAAGCCAGCGCAGTTCTGTTGTTCAGCATAAAGTTGCCCTCTACGCTATCATTTCCAATTCGTATATTGGAACGATAACTGGCTCCAAGCCACAACCGGTCTAAAAAAAGAAACATGCCATTGATATCGTAGCTTGTTGGCGCTCCTTTTACTTCTTTGATCAAAAAGCTAGGTTTGAACTCAACAATATCACTTATCGGCAGCATCAATCCTGCAGTGACAAAATAGTGGATATCATGAAAAGAAAGGGCAATATCCTCTCGTTCCAATGTCTTTCTGCCAACCAGATTAAAGGCACTTATCCCGGCATAAAAACGATCTGAATGAAAAAATATTCCTGTATTTAAATTAGGGGTAAACATTACCTGGGTGTCAAAGGGTAAGTCAGGATCAAATGGGTCTTTGGCAATAAGCAAGCCGGCATCAAATAAATACTGACTGGCTCCTGTCCCAACCCCAAGACTTAGAAAACTTTCCTCCCCTGTCTGTATACGGTGAGCATAAGATATAAGACCTGAAGTAGTTTTTGTTGGACCAATCTGATCACTCAACAGGGAAACTCCAAAACCTACCAAACCATTATTGGCACTTAAATCAGCTGTTAATGAAATAGTTTGGGGTGAACCGGGAAAATTCATCCATTGATTTCGAAATGTACTCTGAATATACCCCTGTCCTTTGTATCCTGCATAAGCAGGATTAATAGTCAGACCATTGAAGATGTACTGGCTAAACTGTGGAAGCTGCTGAGACCGGGATTTAAGAGGAATCATTGCTGCCCATAAAAAGACTAATATTGAACTATAAAATAGCTTTTTCATAAGTTGATTCATCATTTTTTGATAACCTGTAACCATCCTTTGAACTCTTGATTTCTTCCTTGCCTATCCTCACCCCGAAAGATGTAAAAATAAGTTCCTGCCACATGGCCTGATGCATCCCAATCATTGGCATAATTGTCCGCTTCGAATACATGATCGCCATACCTATTAAATATTACTATATCATTTTTAACAAATTTATTTATGCCTACAATTTCAAATGTGTCATTGGATCCATTCCCATTAGGTGTAATTACATTAGGAATGAAGAAAGGGTTAATCGAATTCGTATCGGTAGCATTATCGGCCAACTCCCCACTCACTACGGTGACATTATTGATAATGACTTTAGGACTTGCATCCATCAGATTTGCAGCCAAAACACTTAATCTGATATCAATTACAGCACCTACAGGAAGAAGAGGTAAGGTCCACCTTAATCTACTTCCTTCCTGATCAAAAGTGACTTGAAGATCTGGAATTGTAAAGGTTACTTCCTGGCCTTCGAAGGTTAAACCTGCCGGAAGAAAATCTTCTACCAACACGTCAGACAAATTTTCAGTACCGGTGTTAGTAACTCTAATAAAATAGTCAAATGCATCATCTCCCCAGATTTCAATACCGTTAGAGGTTTTCTCAATGGCGATATCCATCTCTCCTTCTATTATTACCGTTGCAAAAGCAAAATCACAGTTGGTTGGATCTGTTATTGTACAAATACTGTAAATCAGCATGTATT
>Ga0114946_10001942_pt1 | contig 14187 bp, 14 predicted proteins | sample WalLakDeSediment_FD_88676 | JGI IMG/M metagenome (GOLD analysis project Ga0114946, IMG submission 88676) | Lake sediment microbial communities from Walker lake, Nevada to study Microbial Dark Matter (Phase II) - Walker Lake 11/02/13 Deep Sediment | ecosystem: Environmental > Aquatic >... | reverse complement strand
GACGGCCGGGCTCCCCACCGCGGAGGAGAAGGCCCCGACGTCGGCCAGCCGGTTCACCCCGGCGCCGGCGACGTACCAGGTGGCGAAGCCGCTCCCCGGGTCGGCCAGCTCGGGGAACCGGGTCTCCAGCGCGTCGAGCAGCTCCGTGGACACGCCGAGGGCCATCGCCGCGACGAGGTAGTGCTCCCACAGGGCGAGGTGGCCGATCGGCGCCTCGTCGAGGCGGGAGAAGTCGGAGAGGAAGCGTTTGAGCGCCGCCCACTCGTGGTAGCGGCGGGCGCCCGCCGGGGTCCGCGACCGGTGCAGGACGCCGAGCGGGAGCAGCACGACGGCGGCGAGCCCGGCGGCGATGCCCGGGATCACCGCGCCGTTGGCGAACGACAGCACGGCGACCCCCGCGACGGCGAGCACGATGAGGCCGTGCAGCGCGAAGGCCGGGCCCTTGCCGGTCTCGACGTAGCGCCGGCTCCGCAGGTCGGCGCCCACGTCGGCCTTGAACCCGGTCCAGAAACCCTGGGCCTCGCTCGGGCTCGCCGTGGAGCGGGCGACGAGCGCGGACTGGCTGATCGTCGGTCCGTCGGCGAAGAACCAGTCGAGCAGCCGCTGCTCGGCGCGGGTGAGGTCGTCGGGGGGCGGGGTGGGGACGCGCTCGAAGTGGTGCTCGACGGTGTCGGAGCGGAAGCGTCGCGCCACCGGTTCGGCGGCGATGCGCAGGTGGCCGCGCCGGGCCAGGTCGACCAGGGTGGCCGAGAACGCGTCGGGCCCGACCACGTTCCAGGCCATGAGCGCCGACGCGACCGCCGGCGGGTCGTCGGGCACCTCCCGCCAGTAGTCGCCGATGTCGTCGGGCCGGCGCGGGTCCTCGCCCCACCGCTTCCACACGGACCAGAAGGCGACGCCGGCGAGGGCCAGGATCGGGGCCACCGCCCAGCTGAGGAATCCGGCGATGCGGTCGCGGCGGTCCTCCGCGGCGCGCACGTCGTCGCGCCGGCGGTTGGCCTCGTCGGCCAGGGCCTGCTCCTCGGCGAGGATCGCCTCGAGCCGGGCCTCACCGGCCCGCGGCAGGGTGAAGGCATCGGCGGGCACGACGATGCGGTTGTCGACGAACTGGCCCTCGGGCACGTCGGCCACCGTCGAGCGCACGGTCGAGCCGTCGACGGTGACCACGCCGGTCAGCGGCCCGTGGGCCCAGGCCCGGACCTCGCCGGCCGTCCCCGGCAGGTCGACCACCGCCGACCACTCGCCGACCGCGGGCGAGGTGCGGCCGATCCAGTTCCAGTAGACCTCGGCCACGTCGGCCCAGACCCGCACCGCGCCGTCGATCGTGTAGCGCAGCTCGTAGGTGCGGGTGCCCGAGCGGGCGGGCGCGATGTCCCACTCGAACAAGGTGGGCTCGGACCGACCGCTGGGATCGATGAGCGTGGGCCGCGGCCCGCCATCCTCGTCGAACGCGGCGATGGTCACGAGCCGCCAGGGGAACGGGCCGGGCTCGAAGGTGCGCACCCCGACGGTGAAGGGCTGCTCGTCGGCGCCGGTGAAGGTGTAGGTGACCCGCTCCACCACGTCCATGGTGCCGTCGGCCCGGACGTCGGCCTCCACCTCGATCCGGTCGATCGAGAACTCGCGGGCATCGGTGCAGCCCGTGGCCAGGCCGAGGACGACGGCGAGGCCGATGGCGACCCCGAGGAGCCGGCGCACCCGTCAGATCGGGGTCGTGAATCGGGCCTGGAGGCGCTGCATCCCCCGGATCCACCGGTCGTGGTCGGTGGCCTTGCGCTGGACGTACTCGGCCACCTCGGCGTGGGGGAGGATGAGGAAGCGCTCGGCGGCCAGGCCGGCCACCACCACCTCGGCGACGTCGTCGGGCTCGATCATGCCGTCGACGCCGGCGACTCCGCCGCCGGGGGTGCCCGCCGTCATGTTGGTGCGCACGGCCTGGGGGCACAGCACCGACACCCGGATGCCCTGGTGCCCGTGGGTGATCGCCAGCCACTCGGCCAGGGCCACGGCGGCGTGCTTGGTGACGGCGTAGGGTGCCGAGCCGATCTGGCTGAGCAGACCCGCGGCGGAGGCGGTGTTGAGCAGGTAGCCCGACCCCCGGGCGATCATGCCGGGCAGGGCGGCCCGGGCCGCCCAGACGTGGGCCATGACGTTGATGTCGATGATCCGGCGCCACTCGTCGTCGGTGACCTCGACGCCGCCGCCGATGGCGATCCCGGCGTTGGAGCAGAGCAGGTCGATCGGTCCGAGCTCTTCCGCGGCGGCGACGAGCGCCCCCACGTCCTCGGGGTCCGAGACGTCGCAGCGCCGGGCCACCACAGTGGTGCCCCCGGCCTCGATCGTGCCGGCGACGGCGGCCAAGCCGGCCTCGTCGAGGTCGGCCACGACGACGGAGCGGGCGCCCTCGGCGGCGAATCGCCGGGCGAGGGCGGCCCCGATCCCGTTCGCCGCGCCGGTCACGACGACGTTCGCATCGGTGAGTTCCATGGCTCGGGATGGTAGGTGTCTCAGCTCGGGCGCGGGGGCGGGTCGTCGAGCTCGGTCGAGGCGAACCCGGCGAGCGGGCCGCCGCCGCGGAGCACGTGGCCGTGTCCGTCGGACCGCACGACCAGGGCGGCGCCGGCGAGCGTGCGCCCCTCGGCGGTGCGGATCTCGACCTGCACCGGCGCCCGGGGGAGACGGGGCCCGGGCCGGGTGGTGGCGATGACCTCCCAGTCGACGGGGCCGGGCTCGCCCGGCCGGGGATCGGACCGCGCCACCACGAGCGAGCAGCCGTGGACGCCGAGGTCCCGCCCGTCGACCACCAGGCGCTCGACGATGAACCGCGTCGAGCGCATCACCGGAGGGGGCGCCGATCGGACCGACGTCGGCGGCGTGAAACACCGATGTCACACTTCGTCGCTATCGTGGTCCCACGGGGTCGGTTCCGACCTCGGGGCATCGCCTTCCGGGAGGACTGCATGACCGAGACGGTTGCCGTCGACACCATCACCGAGGCGCTCGCGCTCATCGACCGCGGGCTCGGTGAGATGCAGCATCGCGAGCTGGTCTCCACCGACGAGGTCGCCGATCTGCTGCTCGACGTGCGGCTGCTGCTCGCGGCCTCCCCGCCCGTGTCGGAGGCCGCGCTCACGGCCGGCTGATCCGGGCTCACCTGTCCGCGGCGAGCGCGGGCACCCCGAGCGACGCGAACGCGGCGACGAGGTCGTCGCGCCAGCGCTCGGGCTCGGCCACGGCGGCGGTGTCCACGTGCACGCCGATGTCCACCCGGTCGTCGTAGCTCATCATCGTGACGTTGGCCGCCGTCGCGGCGAGCGGGCCGAGCGCGTAGGTGGCGTCGACCCGCGCCCCGGCCACGTAGAGGGGGAAGGGCGCGGCCCGCACGTTCGACACGGTGAGGTCGATCGTCGCCGCCTGGCGGCGCATCAGCCGGGTGAGCACGGGGAGCGGCACGAGATCGGCCAGCGCGGCGAGGGGCTCGATGGCGCCCGTGGCCCGCTCCTGCTTGGTCGTCGTGAGCCGGGTGCTCACCTCGGCGAGGTGGGCGAGCGGGGTGAGGTCGGCGCCGGTGGGGACGAGCACCCGGGTGGGGCTGAAGGCGTTGCCGCCCGGACCGCGGCGGGATCGGGTGCTCACGGGCATGGCCAACCGGAGCTCGTCCACCGGGGTGCCCAGGCCGCGGTGGTGGGCGGCCGCGGCCCGCACCACGGCGGTGACGAACACGTCGTTCACCGTGACCCCGGCGAAGCGGGCCACGTCGCGCAGCGGGGGCAGATCGACGGTGAGGACCTCCACGCGGCGACCCGTGGAGCGCGCGGTCCACAGCGGTGACCGGGCCCGGTCCATCACCGCCACCTGCCGCGAGAGCGACCGGGCCAGGTCGAGCGCGTCGGCGCCCGCGCCGAGCAGGCGACCGGGGGGCCAGGCGAGCGCCACGGTGTCGCGGGCCATCCCCACCGCGCCCCGGGCCAGCGATCCGAGCCGGTCGGCGGCCACCGTCAGGGCGCCGTCCGGCGGGGCGGTCGGCGCCGGGTGCGCGCCCCGAGCCGCGACGAGGGGGCCGACGGCGTCGCGTTCCACGTCGAGGAAGCGGGCCGACAGGCGGATCCCGCCCTGGCCGTCGGCGATCGTGTGGTGCATGCGCTGGAGCAGCACCGCCCGGTCGCGCTCGAGGCCGACCACGACCTCGAAGGTCCACCCCGGGTGACGGGGGTCGAACGGTTCGGCGACGAGCCGGGCCGCGTGGTCGAGCACGGCGCGGGCCGTGCGCACGGTGGGGTCGTCGACGACCCGGAGGTGACGGTCGAGGTCGAAGTCGGGGTCGTCCTCCCAGCGGGTGCCGAGCACGGGCCCGTGGTCGACGATGCGACGCCGGAGGCGGGGGAGTGCGCCGGCGGCGGCCGCCAGGCGGTCGCGGAGCGCGTCGACGTCGGGCGCGCGGTCGAGCAGCGTGACGCTCCCGAAGGCCGAGGACAGCATCGGGTCGTGTCCGAGCCGCCACATGAGCGACTCGAGCGGGCTCAGCCCCGGAGGGTCGGAGACCGCCGCGTCGCCCATGTGGTCACCCTACGCCTGCTCCGGACCGGCGGTCAGCGGCGCAGGCTCGTGTGCTTGAACTCGTTGAGCGCGGGCCAGCGGTCGAGCATGGCGACGATGTCGTCGATGGTGCGCACCGCGACGTCGGCGTCGCCGTCGGGCGGCGCCATGAGGCGCACGAACGCCGCATGCTCCCCGAGCATGAACGTGGGGACGCCCCACACGTCGAGGTCGCCGACGGAGGCCTCGTGCTCGCGGCGGACCGTCTTGAGCGGCCAACCCGCCTCGATCTCGGCGAACACCGCATCGGCATCGACGCCGTGGTCGGTGAGCGCACCCCGGAGCACCTCGGGGTCGCGCAGGTGGGCACCGTGGACGTGCCGGGCGTCGAACAGGGCGCGGTGCACGGCCCGGAACCGGTCGGGGAACCGGTCGCGCACGACCACGCCCACCTGGAGGGCGAGGAGGCCGGAGTCGGCGTCGGGATCGTCCCAGACGTCGACCTCACCCTCCTCGACGTGAGCCTGGCCGAGGGAGAAGGCGAGGAACGACACCTCCCAGTCGGCTCCGGCCTCGAGCCCCTCGAGCACGTGGAGGTGGGCGATGCGGGCGAAGGGGCAGCGGTAGTCGAAGTTCACCGCGAAGGAGGTCACGTTGGTCGTCAACGCCGGCGCTGCGCCCGTCCATTCCCGGACCGCGGGGGAAGCGGCGCGACGCGACGCACGATCGCGGCGAGGCCGACACCGATCACCGCACCACCGATCACGTCGGAGGCATGGTGGATGCGCACGTGGACCCGGCTCGTGGCCACCGCCGAGGCGACCGCGTACCAGAAGGGGCCGAGCCGGCTCCGCTCCGAGAGGAGTCCGGCCGCGAGGAACGCCGAGCTGGCGTGGCCGCTGGGGAACGAGCTCGTCGCCGGGATCCGCAGCTCGTGGGGCCGCTCGCCGTCGTGGACCGGGCGGGCCCGCCGGAACAGCGACTTGACCCCCCCGTTGACCAGCGCCGACTCCGCCCCGAGGGCGAGCGACAGCCGGACCGCCCGGCGCACGCCGTGCTCGGGGTCGGCCGCGCCCTGGGCCGCGCCGAGCAGGTGCCAGACCAGGCTCCAGTCGCCCAGGGCCGACGCCGAGTAGAAGGCGCGGTCGACGGTGGTGCGGCCGCGGAGGCGGTCGAACCACCGGTCCACCTCGGCGTCGAGGCGTCCGAGGGCGTGGCCGATCCCGGGGGCGGCCGCGGCGACCGACGGGGCGACGGGCGCATCGGCGTCGGAGGGGACCGGGGGCACGAACGATGCGTCGGCATCGAGCAGCGGTGGCCGCTCGACGGCCCGCCGGGCCTCGGCGGCGTCGGCGGACACCGGGGTGGCGCGCTCGGTCACAGGCCGAGGGCCTCGGCGATCCGATCGGCCACGAACCCGGGGTCCTCGAGCGGACCGAAGTGGCCGAGGTGGTCGTAGCGCTCGAAGCGCCCGTGGGGCAGGGCCGCGGCGATGGGCTCGGAGATGGCCGCCGGGCTCTGGGGGAGCACCACCCCCGAGGCCACCGTGACCGCGCACGCGACCTGGTGGAGCCGGTCGAAGGCGCCGTGGTTCCCGCCCATCCGGTACACCTGGGCCTCGTCCTCGCGGCGGCACTTCAACCGGATGCTGCCGTCGGGCAGGTCCTCGAAGCCGTGATCGACGTAGGCGCGCAGCGCGTCGGGGTGCAACGAGGCGAGCGGGGGCTTGGAGGCGTAGTTCGCGACGGCCTCGTCCCGGTCGGCGAAGACCTCGCGCCGGCGGAGCGCACCGGTGGCCAGGCCGGGGCCCTCCCCGGTGCGGGCCTGCATCGGGTCGGGCGGGAACACGATGGGCTCGAAGCAGTACAGCGCGGCGAACGTGCCCGGCCGGCGCTGCTCGGCGAGGAGCAGGGCCGCACCGCCCTTGGAGTGCCCGGCCGCGAGCAGCGGCCCCTCGGGGGCCAGCTCGTCGACGACCGCGAGCACGTCGTCGGCGAAGCGCTCCCAGTCGAAGGGGTGGTCGGGGTCGACGGTGGAGTCGCCGTGGCCCCGGAAGTCGGGGGCCACACATCGGGCCCGGTCGGACAGGTGGGCGGCGAGGGGGGCCCACACCCGACCGTGGAAGCCGGTGGCGTGGGCGAGCAGCACCCTGGGTCCGGACCCGCCCAGCTCGTGCACGGCGAGGACGACCCCATCGGTGGACGCGACGTGGAACACCCTGCCATCCTGCCACCGGTTCCGGGGGTGAACGGTCCGCTCCCGATCCCCGTACCATCGTCCCCGACCGCACCGTCGCCGCCCCGGAGCCACCATCACCCCCATCGACGATCCCCGAGGTGACGAGTCCGGGCCGGCCCGCGACGACGAGGGTCGCGGCGTCGAGGACCCGGTGGTCGCCGCGGTGCTCGGGGTCAACGCGGCGTTCTACGCGGCGATCGAAGCGGCGGATCTCGACGCCATGTCCGACCTCTGGGAGCACTCAGATCGGGTCGTGTGCACCCACCCGGGGTGGGCCACCGTCCGCGGGTGGGGAGCGGTGTCGGCGTCGTGGTACGCCATCTTCCAGGGCCCCCAGCGGCTGCAGTTCGTCCTCACGAACGTCGCGGTGGCGTCGAGCGGGGGCACCGCGTGGGTCACCGTCGACGAGAACCTGCTGGCCTCCGAGCCCGGCCCCGGGGGCACGATCTCCGCGCTGAACCTGTTCGTCCGGGGCATGGACGGCGCGTGGCGCATGGTCGGTCACCACGGCGGCCTGGTGGCCGCGTCACTCGGCTGAGCGCCGGGCGGGCCGTTAGCGTCTTCGAGGTGCTGACGGCGTTCCTCACCCACCAGCCCGAGGACCGCGACGCCTACTACGGGCGTGCCCTCCCCGAGCTGGCGGCCATCGCCCGCGTCGTGGTCAACCCGCTCGACCGCGACCTCACCACACCCGAGCTCATCTCCGCCGCGGCGGGCTGCGACGTCGTCATCGCGCACCGGTCCACGCCCGGCGACGCCGCAGTGTTCCGCGAGCTGCCCGGCCTCCTCGCCTTCCTGCGCTGCGCGGTGGACATCAGCACGATCGACCTGCCGGCGGCGAACGCCGCCGGCGTGCTCGTCGGCCGGGCCGGGAAGAGCTTCGTCCCGTCCACCGCCGAGCTGGCCCTCGCGCTGCTGCTCGACCTCGCCCGCAACGTGACCGAGTCGACGATCGACTACCGGGCCGGTGCTCCTCCCCGGCAGCGGTCCGGTCTGCAGCTGCGGGGTCGGACCGCCGGGATCATCGGCTACGGCGCGGTCGGGTCCTACCTCGCCCGGATCCTGCGCGACCTGGGCATGCACGTGCTCGTGTGCGACCCCGTGGCCGACGCGACCGCCGACGGGTTCGAGCAGTGCGATCTTCACGGTCTGCTCGGCCGGTCCGACGTGGTGCTGCCCCTCGCGCCGGCGGCACCCGACACCGAGAACCTGATCGACGCGGCCGCCCTCGCCGCCATGCGCCCCGGCGCGCTGCTCGTCAACGTGTCGCGGGGCGAGCTCCTCGACGACGCCGCGGTCGCCGCCGCGCTCGACTCGGGCCATCTCGGCGGGCTCGCAGTCGACGTCGGGCGGGCCGCCGACCAACGGCCCTCGCCCGCGCTGGCCGGGCGGCCCGGGGTGGTCGCCACCCCCCACCTCGGCGGCCTCACCCCGGACAACGCCGACGCCCAGGCGCGCAGCTCCGTCGAGCAGGTGCGCGCCATGATCGACGGTGCCGTGCCGCCCGGCGCGGTCAACCTCGAGCACGCCCATCGCCTGCGGGCCTGGTGGGCGCGCCGAGCCCACGCCGAGGAGGCATCGTGACCGGTCCCTACGCCACCTACCCGTCCCTCGTCGACCGCGGGGTGTTCATCACGGGGGGCGCCGCCGGCATCGGCCGCGCCCTGGTGGAGCAGTTCGCCGGCCAGGGGAGCAGGGTCGCCTTCGTCGACAAGGCCGTCGAGGAAGCGCGGGCCACGGTTGCCCGCTGCGTGGCCGCGGGCGTCGCCCACGCCCCCGTGTTCTACGAGCTCGACCTGCTCGACATCCCGGCGCTGCAGCGGGCCTGTGCCGCGGCGGTCGACGCGCTCGGCGGCATCTCGGTGCTCGTCAACAACGCGGCCAACGACGATCGCCACGACTGGCGCGACGTGACCCCCGAGTACTTCGACGACCGGATCAACACCAACCTGCGCCACTACTTCTTCGCCATCCAGGCGCTCGCGCCACCGATGATCGCCGCCGGTCACGGGTCGATCGTCAACATCGGCTCGAGCAGCTACCTCATGCAGGAGGACATGTTCCCGGGCTACGCGATCGCCAAGTCGGCGGTGGAGGGGATCACGCGCACCCTGGCCCGCACGTTCGGACCGCACGGTGTCCGGGTCAACACGGTGATGCCCGGGTGGGTCGCGACCGAGCGCCAGCTCACCACGTGGTGGACGCCCGAGGGCGAGCAGGCGACCATGGACGACCAGGCGATCAAGCGGCGCATCACCCCCGAGGAGTTCGCCCAGATGGTGCTGTTCCTCGCCGCCGACGACGGCGCGGCGTGCACGGCCCAGCACTTCCTCGTCGACGGCGGGCGCTACTGAGCTCAGGAGCCCCGGCAGGGCTCAGCCGGGCGCGCCGATCCGCTCGGTGGCGTGGGCCTTCAGCCGCGTGTAGTCGACCTTGCCGTTGGGCGCCCGGCCGATGGTGTCGACCACGATCACCCGCTTGGGCGCCTTGTACGCGGCGAGCCGCGCCTTCACGTGGGCGATGAGCTCGCCCTCGTCGATGGCCGCGCCCGGTCGGGGCTCGACCACGGCGGTGACCGCCTCGCCGAACTTCTCGTCGGGCACCCCGACGGCGACCGCGTCGTGCACCGCGGGGTGGGTCTTGAGCGCCTCCTCGACCTCCTCGGGGAACACCTTCTCGCCCCCGGTGTTGATGCACACCGATCCCCGGCCGAGCAGCGTCAGCGTGCCGTCGGCCTCGACCATCGCGTAGTCGCCGGGCATCGAGTAGCGCTCGCCCTCGATGACGAGGAACGTCGCCGCCGACTTCTCGGGGTCCTTGTAGTAGCCGACCGGGGTCGTCCCCCGCACCGCCACCCGTCCGATCTCGCCCGAGCCCGGGGCCACGTCGCGACCGTCGTCGCCGATGACCCGGGCGTTGACGCCGAGCGTGAACCGGGCGGTGCGGGCCGCGCCGCCCGAGCCCGACACCGAGCTGCCCATGCCGAGCGCCTCCGAGGAGGAGAAGGCGTCGACCAGCAGCATGCCCGCGTGGTGGCCGAGCAGGCCCTGCTTGGTCTCCTCGCTCCACATCACCCCCGACGAGGTGATCATCGACAGGCTGGAGATGTCCCACCGCCCCGGCGCGGCGTCGAGCGCGGCGAGCATCGGCTTGGCGAAGGCGTCGCCCACGATGGCCATCGAGTTCACCCCCTCGCGCTCGACGGTGCCGAGCAGCTCGGCGATGTCGAGGTGGCGCGACGGCAGGGTGACCACCGATCCGCCGATGCACAGCGCGGCGAGCGAGCTGAACCAGCCGGTGCCGTGCATGAGGGGACAGGCCGGCAGCGCCACCGGGCCGGGTGCGGCGAACGTGTCGCGCACCGCGTCGAGGTCGACCGGGCCCCGGTACAGCTCGTTCTGGGCGCCGGCGAGGAGGGCGACGAGGTCGGCCTGGCGCCACATCACGCCCTTGGGCATCCCGGTGGTGCCCCCCGTGTAGAGCATCAGCAGGTGGTCGGGGCTGCGGCCCCACGGGGCGACGACGCGGCCGGTCGCGCTGGCGGCCGCACCCTCATAGGGGATGGCCCAGTCGGGGCAGGGCCCGCTGGCGTCGTCGACCCAGAGCCACGTCCGCACCCGCGGGGTCCGGTGCCGGATCCCGGCGATCCGGTCGGCGAACGAGCCGTGGAACACCACGGCGACCGCGTCGGCGTTGTCCCAGAGGTAGACGAGCTCGTCCTCCACGTACCGGTAGTTCGTGTTCACCGGGACGAGGCCGGCCTTGAACGCCCCGAACTGGGCCTCGAGGTACTCCGGGCCGTTGTACAGGTACAGCGCGACCTTGTCCTGCTCGAGCCCGCCGGCGTCGAGCAGCGTGCGGGCGATCCCGTCGGCCCGCCGGTCGACGGCGCGCCAGTCGATCCGCCGGTCGTCGTGGACGAGGGCGGGCGCGTCGGGGATCGTGTCGGCGATCGCCTCCCAGATGTCGGCGAAGGTCCAACCGGTCATGTGCGTCCCCCTTGGCGGTGCTGCGGTCGGGTGGAGCATAGAGGGGTGCACCCGCGGTGACGGCCGGGGCGAAGGCGGCCGGTACTGTCCCGGCCGTGGACTTCGAGCTGCCCCCCGACGACGACCCCCGCCGCGCTGCGGTGCGGGCGTGGCTCGCCGAGCACCCGGACCCGAGCGGGCGTGATCTGGCCGCGGCCGGGTACGTCGCGCCCCACTGGCCCCGGCCGTACGGGCTCGGAGCCGATCCGGTCACCCAGATCGTCATCGACGCCGAGCTGGACGCCGCAGGTGTCGCCCGACCCTCGAACCCGATCGGCATCGGCTGGGCCGGGCCCACCCTCCTCCACGCCGGCACCGCCGAGCAGCAGGCCCGATACCTGCCCGGGATCCTCTCGGGCGAGGACATCTGGTGCCAGCTGTTCAGCGAGCCCGGTGCGGGCTCCGACCTGGCCGGACTGTCCACCCGGGCGGTGCGCGACGGCGACGAGTGGGTCGTCGACGGCCAGAAGATCTGGACCTCGCTCGCCCACCAGTCGCGCTACGGCATCCTGATCGCCCGCACCGACCCCGACGCGCCCAAGCACGAGGGGATCTCGTACTTCGTCTGCCCCATGGACGCGCCGGGTGTCGAGATCCGGCCGATCGTCGAGATGACCGGCGGCCACACGTTCAACGAGGTGTTCCTCACCGGGGTGCGGATCCCGGCCGAGAACCTGGTGGGCGACGAGCACCGCGGCTGGGCGCTGGCCAAGGTCACCCTCGGCAACGAACGGGTGTCGCTCTCCGACGGCGGCGCGCTGTGGGGGCACGGCCCGCGGGCCGGGGACCTGGTCGAGGTCGTGCACCGCGCCGGTGGCACCGCCGACGCCCCGGTCCGCCAGCAGCTCGCCGCCCTCCACACCGAGTCCGAGATCCTCCGCCTCACCCGGCTCCGGACGGTGACGGCGCGGATCAAGGGCGAACCGCCCGGGGCCGAGGCGTCGATCCGCAAGATCCTCGCCGACGAGCACGGCCAGCGGATCATGGCCCGGGCCAAGGACCTGGCCGGTGCGGGTGGCATGCTCACCGACCACGGTCCGCTCGGCACCGAGGCGCAGCTGTGGCACTACGGGTTCCTGTTCGCGGCCGCGCTCACGGTGGGTGGCGGCACCGGTGAGGTCCAGCGCAACATCATCGCCGAGCGGGTGCTCGGGCTCCCGCACGACATCGACGTCGAGGCCGGACGCACTTGGGCCGAGAGCCGTCGCACCGCCGTCTGATCCCTGGAGGACCTCATGCCCGACACCGACGACCTGCTCCGCCGCCACGAGAAGGTGGTGGCCGCGACCGACCTCATCGGCGTGCCCGCGGGCACGCCCGGGAGAGTGGCGCTGGTCCAGGGCCTGGGCCCCTGGATCCGCTACCGGGTGCACTTCGACAACGGGGCGGACCGCGGCTCGATCCTGCGCGCCCACCTGGCCCGCCCGGGCGAGGTCACCACCGAGTATCGCGCCGTGCCCTGAGCCAGTCCGCGACCTGACGGCGTCAGACCACCACGGTGCGCCCGACCCGGCCGAGCACGTCCTCGGCCTCGCGGACGAACCGCTCGACGAGCTCGCCGGCCGGGACGAGCTCGTCGATGGAGCCCGCGCCCTGGCCGGCGGGCCAGAACTCGCGCTCGGGGTCGACCTCGGTGTCGGCGTCGGCGCCGAGGTGGTTGGCGCCGTCCTCCATCGAGCGCAGCACCTGGGCGGGGAACGGCTGGAGCTCGTCGGGGTGCTCCTCCCACCACTGGGTGTAGCTGTTGCGGACCACGCGGCAGGTCTTCCCCGTGTAGGCACGGGAGATCACCGTGCCGTCGTCGGAGAGGCCGAGGAGCGTCTCCTTGTACCCGGGCGTGGCGCGGGCCTCGGGCGTGGCGATGAACCGGGTGCCCACCCAGATGCCGTCGGCGCCGAGGGCCAGCGCGGCGGCCAGGCCCCGCCCGTCGGTGATCCCCCCGGCTGCGACCACCGGCACGCGGTCGCCCACGGCGTCGACGATCTGGGGCACCAGGGCCATGGTGGCCACCTGCCCGGTGTGCCCGCCCGCTTCGGTGCCCTGGGCCACCACGATGTCGCACCCCGCCTCCACCGCGGCGACGGCATGGCGGACCTTGCCGCACATGTTCATCACGATCACGTTGTTGGCGTGGCACAGCTCGACGACGTCGCGGGGGACGCCGAGCCCGGCCACGAACACCGAGGCATCGCCGGCGATGATCTGGCGGACCTTGGTCTCCATGTCGCCGGCGGCGGTGAGCAGGTCGACGCCGAACGGCTTGGCCGTGAGCGTGCGGACGGCGGCGATCTCGTCGACCATCTCGTCGGGCCCCATGGTGGACGCGCCCATGCACCCGAAGCCGCCGGCCTCGGAGACCGCGGCCACGAGATGGTGGTAGGAGACGCCACCCATGCCGGCGAGCATGACGGGGTGGTCGATCTGGAGGACGTCGGTGAGTCGCGTGCGGATCATCGGCGCATCGTAACCGGCGCCCCCACCGCACCTCCCGGGGGGAGAGAGAGGTGCGGTGGAGGGCCGGTCGGTGACGCTGCCACCGGGTGCCGGCGGGAGGATCGGGATGACCGTGCCCGGACCCGTCCGACGCAGGTGACCTTACCGAGGACGCGTTTCGGCTCCGTGTCGTGGCCGTGAACGCACCGCGGCGCCGAACGCCCCGTCGCCGTGCAGGGCGCCCCGGTGCCAGCGCCGGGGGGTGAGGGCGATGCCGCGGGCCGAGTCCTCGAACAGCCACCGGGCGAAGGCGCGGCGGCTCCGGTCGGTGGCCCCGAGGGTGGCGATGACCCGCTCCGCCCGGCGGGGCGACGACAGGACCCGCGCCAGCGCCGCCGTCATGCGGTGGTCGGGAGCGAGGTGCCGGCGCACGGCGGCGCCGTCGCGGTCGGCCAGGTCGGCGGTGGCGGTCGGGCCACCGTCGAGGATCGCCGCGGCATCGCCGACCAGGACCACCGGCCCGACGCCCAGCGCGGCGCGGTGGACGGCCGCCGGGATGGGCCAGGCCCGGGGCCGCGATTCGGGGGCGGCATCGGGTCCGATCACTCCGCGGATGGCCGGGCGGGCGAGCAGCTCGGGCCACAGCCGCGTGAGCGCGCTCCCGTCGAGGGAGCCGTGCTGCCGGGCGGCGTGCCCCTCACCCCGGTAGCCGGGTTCGGCCAGGCCGACGGCCCGCCGCAGCGGGGACCACATGCCGTCGGCGCCGACGACGGCGCGGGCCCGAACCGGCCCGAGGTCGCCGATGTCGGCCCGCACGCCCACGGCGTCGAGGTGGGCGCGGAGGAGCGGCGCCCCGTCGACGCAGGTCTTGTCGCGGGGGAAGCGGGCCGTGTCGACGACGAGCACGTCGATGCGGTGGTCGGGTGCCGCGAGCGGGTGGGCGGGTCGCGGG
>Ga0114946_10001941_pt1 | contig 14187 bp, 11 predicted proteins | sample WalLakDeSediment_FD_88676 | JGI IMG/M metagenome (GOLD analysis project Ga0114946, IMG submission 88676) | Lake sediment microbial communities from Walker lake, Nevada to study Microbial Dark Matter (Phase II) - Walker Lake 11/02/13 Deep Sediment | ecosystem: Environmental > Aquatic >... | reverse complement strand
GGAGGTCTCGTTTGCGACCCGGGTCCGCTGCTGTACGCAGACCGGCGAGCGCAGCCGCTTCGATCGCCAGCCCGAGGGGTGCCCGGCGCCGTTTCAGCCCTGGGATGATTTTTATGCGGGCCCGGCGACGGTCGTGCACGGGCACTGGGCGTGGCGTGGCCACTACCGCGGGGCCCGGACGATCGGGCTCGACTCGGGCTGTGTGTACGGCGGACCGCTGACGGCGTGGTGCATGGAGGAGGACCGGGTCGTGCAGATCCCCTCAGCCTAGGGGCGTCAGCCACAGCAGCGCGATGTCCCACCCTAGGTGGGCGAGGAACGGCGCCCACAGCGAGCGGGTCCGGATCGCCACCCATGTCCAGGCTGCGCCCGCGAGCGCAGCGGCGATCAGCAGCACCGGTGAGCCGATGCTCGCGTGGGCCACGGTGAACAGCCCGGCAGACACGAGCACGGCCGACCACGCGCCGACCCGCGCGGCCACGCCGATGCCCAACACGCCGCGCCAGATGATCTCTTCGCCCGCGACGATCACGATCAGCAAGGCCAACGCCGGCCCGAGCTCGAGCGCGGTCGCCCAGCCGTAGAGCTCGTCGGTCCCGGCCCACAGGCTCGGCGCGACCTTGGCCAAGGCCGCCGCGACAGCGAAGGCGCCGGCCCACATGACCACGCCGGTGATCGAGCCGGCGGCCGTGCTCGCGGCGGTTGGCCGCCAAAGCTCGCGCCAACCCAAGCGCAAGGTTGCGAGCGCGCCGAGCAACAAGATCAGATTGATCACGGCCATCCGCAGCCAGATCGCGTCGATCAGCCACGGCCCCGCGAACAAGCCCGCGACCGCGAGCGCGCCGTAGACCAGCAGCGCCCCGCTCGGCACGCGAGCGCGGCCGCCGAGCTGCGCGAGCGCCCGAGCTGCTTGGGGATCGGGGACCAGGCGCACGCTCGGCAAGCGCGGCTCGAACCCTACGAGCGCGCGCTCGATCGCCTCAACATCGAGGGCCCGGGGCTCGAGCTCGAGCGCCCGCCGGGCCGGCTCGGGATCGCCGACGACGCCGGCGCTGAGCAAGCTCAGCTGCGACCGGGTGATCAGCGGATCGTCGGACAGGCGCTCGAGCACCGCCGCGATCGGCCGCTGGATGAACGCCGGGCACGCCACCACCCAGCAGCGCCGAGCCACGCTCGGGGCCGCGGCGACCCGCCCGACCAGCGCGCGCAAGCTGAGCCGCTCGGGCCCGACCAGATCGAAGCTTTGGCCCACGGTCTGCTCGCGCTCGACACAGCGCAGCAGGGCCTCGGCCAGGTCCTCGACGGCGATCGGCGCGAGCTCGGCTCGACCGCCCGCGGGCGCCGGGAGCAGCGGCGCCGCACGGATCGAGTCGGCGAGGTTGCGCAGCAGATCGTCGCCTCGCCCATGGACCACCCCCGGACGCACGATCGTCAGGCCCAGCGACCCGCCGCGATCGAGCAGCGCCCGCTCACCGCGGCGCTTGCTCTCGAGGTAGGCGCCCGCGCCCCCGCGATCCGCCCCCGCGACCGACACGTGGATCATCCGCTCGAGCCCCGCAGCCTCGGCCGCGTCAGCGAGCGCGAGCGGGATCTCGACGTGGGCCGCCTCGAACCCAAGCGCCGACGTCGGCCGCTTGATCCCCACGAGGTTGATGACCACGCGGCAGCCAGCGAGCAGCTCCGGGCTGACGCTGCGCCCGAGGTCGCAGGCCCGCAGCTCGGGCTGCGGCCCCGAAACGTCGCCAAGCCCCCGGCCCCCGCGAGCCAACACGACCACCCGATAGCCCGCGGCGAGCAGGCGCGTGACCACGTGCCGGCCGATGAAGCCGGTCCCGCCCGCGACCGCGATCGCGCCCACACCTGGTGTTGCTCGCTCGCTCGACAACTCGCCCCGCCGCGACGACACGCGTCGATGCGAAGAATCACATGTTTATCACGAGCCTTCAACGCGCACGGAAATAGCCGTGAGCAACAGCCCTGGAGTTTTATCATTGCTTTTTATGAGTTGTGGTTGGTATTTTGTCGACCAGGTCGTAGGTCATGTCGAACTCGTTGCATCGCTACCGTCTTGCCGGACTCACCACGATCGCCGCCGCCTGCGGGGCCATCGCGCTCGCGTTCATCGCCTCCGATGAAGCCGTCGCCGGGCCGCCGACCCTAACCGACCTCGCCGACCTCGCCGACGAGGGCTGGGACGGCGAGTACACCCGGCTCTCGATCCCGATGACCGGCGACCAGCTCGGCGTCGACACCGGCGCGCCCCCGCCGGTCGCGACCGCCGAGCCGACCTACGTGTTCGTCAACATGGACGGCGTCAATTTGGTGTGCCCGGGCGGCAACGACAACGCCGTGACCAACTACTCGATCATCGCCTGCCAGTACGGCTTCTCCGGGCCCTACCCGGCCTACGGCGGGACCGCGGCCCAGCGCCAGTCGGTCATCGACGCGGTCAAGGCTGATTGGGCGCCGTTCAACATCGCGATCACGACCACGCGCCCGGCCAGCGGCCCCTACACCATGTGCATGACCGGGCCGGCCAACCACCCGTTCGGCAACGGCGTGCTTGGGATCGCGCCGCTGGTCTGCAACAACGCCAACCCCAGCAACATCGTGTTCGCGTTTCACAGCGCCAGCCAGCTCGGCGGCGGGCTCGGGGCCAACGTCCAGGCCACGACCATCAGCCAAGAGGTCGCCCACGCCTACGGCCTCGAGCACGTCGGCAGCGCGGCCGACATCATGAACCCGACCAACCAAGGCGGGAACCCGAGCTTCACCAACAACTGCATTGGGATCGTCAGCGACATGGGGATCGTCTGCAACTCGCAGCACATCCAGCATTGCAACGCCGGCCAGCAAAACTCCTACCAGGAGCTGCTCTGGATGTTCGGGACCTCGACCCCCGACGATGAGCCGCCAACCGTCGCGCTGATCTCCCCGACCCACGGCGCCGTGTTCCCGCCCGGATCCAACTTCGCGATCGAGTGCGAGGCGACCGACAACCAAAACGTCGCCAGCGTCGAGCTTTGGATCAACGGCGACAAGATGGGCGGGACCAAGGTCGCCCCGCCGTACGCGTGGGAGGTCGACGGCATCCCGGCCGGCGAATACGACCTCTACTGCGTCGCCTCGGACGACTGGGACAACCTTGGCATGAGCCCGGTCGTCTCGATCTCGGTCACCGATACCAGCGACCCAGGCGGCGGATCCGGCGACTCCGGCGGTTCCGGTGACTCGGGCGGTGACTCGGGCGGCGACTCGGGCGGCGACGCCGGCGGCGACGCGGATGACGGCAACGACAGCTTTGGCTCCGGCGGCCTCCCGCCCGGGTTTGGCCTGGGCCAAGACGACAGCAGCGGCTGCGCATGCGCGAGCGAAGGCCCGCAGCGGCCCGCGTGGCTGCTCTTGATGCTGCTCGGGCTCCCGCTGATCCGCCGCCGCGGCTCGTGAGCGAGGCGACGCTGCTACGCTCATTCGATGAGCGGCGACGTTCAAGAGCTCCCGGTCGTGAGCCTGCGAGCGCCGCCGGCCGGGCCGGACAGGCTGATCACATATGCGACCCGCGCCGCCGATAAGCTGCTGCTCGCCGGCTTGCGCCGGCTGTTCGTCAACAACGACGCGCCGACCATCGTCGACGAGTTCGAGCGCACGGTCGCCCGACTCGAGCGCTACAGCGATCCCACGCTGATCACCGCGCCCGGCGATCAGTCGACGCCCGCCACGCTCCCGCGCCTGCGCACGCTCAGCCGCCGACCGCTCCATGATCTCGGGCTCACGCACTGGCAGCGCCGCGAGGTCGGGACCGAGGAGCACCTGAGCTTTGCGACCCCGTATACGCCGCTCGATCGAGAGTACGCCGAGGAATTCGCCACCTACCCCGAGATCGCCAACGCCCACGTCTGGGCCTGGCGCCACCGCTCACCGGCCCCCGCGACGATCCTCTTGACCCATGGCTGGGGCGTCGGCGCGTGGTGGATGCATCGGTTCGAGTTCAACGTCCCGCGCCTGTTTCACGAGCTCGGCCTCGACGTCTACTTCTACCTCGCGCCCTTCCACGAGCGCCGGACCCCGGCCAGCGTGCGGCTCGGCGGCCAGCTCCACCCCTCGCCGGATCTGGTCCGCACCAACGAGGCCTTCATTCAGACCGCGCTCGAGCTGCGCACGGTCAATTCGCTGATCCTCGATCGCAACCCCGCGCCGCTCGGGATGATGGGTTCGTCGCTCGGCGGCTACACCTCGGCGTTGATGGCCTCGCTCGACGAGCGCCTGAGATTCGTGATCCCGGTGCTCCCGCCGGCGTCCATGGCCCACTTGTTTTGGGATCACGGCGCCGGCGATCTGCTGCGCAACAACGCCGAGAGCGTCGGCCTGACCCGCGATCGCTTCCACCAATTCTGGTCGCTGCATTCACCCCTGAGCCACACGCCCAAGGTCCCGTGGGAGCGACGGATGATCGTCACGGGCCTCGGCGACACGCTGGTCACCGCCGATCACACCCGCGCGCTATGGGAGCATTGGGATCGACCGCGGCACTTTCAATTTCCAGGCGGTCACGCCTTGCAGCTCGAGGCCCGGCGCTATCACGAAGAGATCGGCCGGTTTTTGCGGGATATCGAGATCCTCCCCGGCTGATCAGAACCGGCCGACAAACCCCACCCCACCGCCGCCGGGGTTGAGCATCGGCACAAAGTTGCCGACCGGCTTGGGCCGGGCCTCGAGCACCTGACGCCGAGACGCGATGCCGGTCCCAAGCAGCACGCCGCCGGGGATCAAGGTGCCCACGGCGATCACGCCGGTGGCCACCCCGCCCACGTAGTAGAGCCTACGAAAGAGCACGTCCTCCCGCGCCGAGGACACGAAGATGCCGACCGTGACGATCGCGAAGATTCCGCCGATCCCCGCCAAGATCGCGCCGCCGACGAGCCGCTTGTTGCCCTTTTCCCACTTGGGGCCGAGCTGCGGGTCGGCCTTGATGTCCGCTTCCCACTGCTGCTGCGGCGTGAGCGGCTTGCTCGACGGCGGCGGCGTGGTCGCCGGCACGCCATCGGCCGCCGGCGTTCCACCGGGGACGCCGTCGTCGGTCAGCGGGGTCGACGTCTCGCCGGCCTCGACCGACTCGGCGATGCGCTTGTCGAGCCCGGCGATGCGATCCTCGACCTCGGACCGCTCCTTGAGGGCGTCGGGCGCGTCACCGAACAGCGCCCGGTGATCGGTGCGGTAGTCCTCGAGCAGCAGCTTGGCCTTGCGCAGGTGCGTGGGGTTGCGGCTGATCTCGTAGGCGCGGCTGTGGGCTTCGGCGATGTTGTAGACCAGCGCGTGGCGGATCGACCGGTGCTCGTCGCCCTCGGGCAAGATCACGAACGCCCGCTTCCACAAGGCCAGGGCCTCTTCGTAATCGGCCGTTTGAAATTTGTTTTGGCCTTCTTTGTAGAGCGACTTCGCTTCGTCCAACACGGGATCGTCAGCGCTGTCGGCCGGGCCGTCGGCGCGGGCGGTCTCCGGGAGCACGACCGGCGAACACAAGATGGAAGCGGCGATCGTGAGCGAAAGCAGCGTAGAGGGGCGGCGCACGAGCCGAAGCTAACACCGTTGGCTGCGCCTCCGAAGAATACGGCGTTCGACCCGCCCGCACCGGCGCTTTACCTCCAGTTTGGGCCGCGCGGTGGTTGACCCCCGCGGACCCCGTGGTGAAACTCCCGCCCATGACCCGCGCGCACCTTTCCTTGCCCTTTGCCTCGAGCTTCGTCGCTCTGTTCCTCACCGGCTGCCCCAGCGACGTGGTCACGCCGGGCGACAGCGACACCGAGACCAGCTCGGGCGACGGCGACGGCGACGACGACACGACCACCGGCGACGACGACGACACGACCACCGGCGACGGCGACGGCGATCCACCCGGCGTCTGCGGGGACGGGACCGTCGACCCGGGCGAAGAGTGCGACGACGGCAACACCGAAGACGGCGACGGCTGCACGGCGAACTGCACCATCGGGCCGTGCGGGCTGAGCTGGACCTGGAGCGAGCCCGTGTCCACCACGATCGCCGGCGCTCGGGCCACGGCCGTCGGCGACGACGGCAGCGTCTACGCGGCGGGGGTCGTGGTCAACGACACCAACGACGCGTGGATCGCCAAGTGGAGCCCCGACGGCAGCCTCGCGTGGACCAAGAACTTCAACAGCGGCGAGGGCAACGACGCGGCCGCTGCGATCGCGCTTGGGCCCGACGGTCAGGTCTACGTCGCGGGCTGGATGCGGACCGCCATCGGCGGCGAGGACGTCTGGTACACGGCGCTCGACCAAGCCGGCGAGCAGGTCTGGTCGCAGCTCGTCAACGGAGCCGCCAGCGGTGACGACCGCGGCACGGGGATCGCCGTGGCCCCCGACGGCGACCTCCTGATCTCCGGCCGGGTCCGGGTCGCTGACGGCGACGACGACGTGTGGGTCCGCAAGGCCCGGGCCGAGGACGGCAACGAGACCTGGACCTCGACCTGGTCGGGCGACGGCGACGGCATGTTCTCGACCGACCGCTCGGGCAGCGTCGCGGTCGCGAGCGATGGCAGCGTCTGGGTCGCTGCCCGCGAGCACGTCGCGTTCGACACCCAAGACGCCACGCTCTTGGCGTTCGCCACCAACGGCGATCTGATCGCCGCCTATCAGCCGCGCGCTGGCGGCCCCGCGCATCAGCACGATCCGATCGACGTCGCGGTCCACGGCGACGCGGTCTACTTCGCCATGCAAAAGTCCAGCGGGTTCCCCTACAACGGGTGGCTCTACAAGTTCGACTTTGACGGCAGCGAGCAGTGGCTCAAGACCGAGACCGACTGGCTCACGGTCGGCAGGGTCTGGGCCGTGCGTGGCATCGCCGTCGACGCCGACGGCACCCTCGGCGTCGCCGGCACCTTCACCAACGAGGAGGTCGGGCAAGGCGTCACCTGGACCGAGGCCTGGGTCGCTCAACTCGACCAAGCCGGCGACATCGTCTGCCGCAACGCCCACGTCGTCGAAGACGGCGCCACCTTCCCGCCCTCGCTGAGCATCGACGGCGCCTCGTTTGGTGCGGGCGGCTTCGGCTTGAGCGGGATCCTCAGCGCCGCGCAAGGCAACACCCACCAGCTGTGGACCGCCGCGTTCAAGCGCTGAGCCGCTCGGCGCGATTTTGACCTACCATCAGCAGCCCATGACCCGAATCCAGGCAAGCCAACTCATCTTGACCATGGCGCTGCTCGTGGGCTGTGCTGACGGACCCGACGACACCGATCCCATCCAGGTGACCCTCGGCGAGACGACCTTCGTGGTCGTGGTCAACCCCAGCATCAACGACCTCAACGACCGCGCCGTGCCGCAGCCGGGCGCCGTTCGTGACGGCGTCACGGCCACCGCCCGCCCGGTCAGCGCGACCACGGGGCCGCTCGGGATCGCCGTATTGCGAGCCGTCGACGCCGGGAACGTCGACCTCACCCTCAGCGGCCCGGGCATCGACGGCGTGGTTGCGACGTCGATCCAGGCCCGCGATCTGGTCGAGATCGCCGTCGCCGCCGACGACGACGGTGTCGCCGAGATGATCCGCATCGTGTATCGCTTCGGCGGTGAGGTCATCGAGCTTCACTCCGATGATCCCATTGAACTCGTCAACGACGCGCTCTCGGGCAGCGACCGGATCGTATTGCTCGACGGCGGCGTGTACACCGGGAACCTCGAATTCTCGGGCAGCAACGTGACCTTGTTCGGGGCCGGGGCGAGCGGCGGCGAGGTCACGATCGTCGGCGACGTCACGGTCTCGGGCAGCGGCAACCGGATCCGGGGCACGCGGATCGAGGGCGACGTCGATCTATCCGGCAGCGACGCCGGGATCGCGTTCTCCACTATCGTTGGCCAACTCCAGGCCAGCGGCAGCGATAGCGTCATGCTCGAGTCGGTGTTTTGCGGGGCCGTCGAGATCTCCGGCAGCGGCAACACCCTGCTCGGCAACCGCGGGCTCGACGGCGACGAGCAGCCGCCCGAGTGCGCCTGAGCTAGTGCGTCGCTCAATCCTCGGGCTGCCACTGCGTCAGCTCGTGACGCAGGCGCAGCTCGCCCCGCGAGAGCCGTACCCAGCCGGCGATCAAGCCGGCGCCCAGGACCATCGCCCCGAGCCCGAGCAGCCCGCCCTCGGGCCCAAACTCCCCGCCGGTGATCAGCGGGTCGCCGGCTTGCGCGATCGCAAACACTCGGGCGCTCACGAAATTACCGCTGACCGGGAACCCAAACAGGTTGCCCTGGCAAAAATTCCAGCTCAGGTGCAGGCCGATCGGCAGGGCCAGCTCGCCGGTCCACAGCAGGCCGAGCGCGAGCATGACCCCCGCGAGGCTGACGTTGATCGTCGAGAGCAGCGTGGCGTTGGCGTTGCCCGCGTGGAGGATCCCAAACACGCTCGACGAGAGCAGGGTCGCGAGCACCAACGCCCCGCGCGGGCCGATCGGGCCGGCGCGCAGGCCCTCGGCGAGGTTGCGCAGGTGGTAGCCGCGGCTGATCAGCTCCTCGTAAAAGCCGATGGCCACGAACACCACGAGCGAGCCGAGCAGCGCGAGCGCGAACGGCTGGCCCGGGTCCGCGCCGACGAAGCGATCCTCGATGAGCAGCCAGCCCGCGCCGAGCTCGACGACGAAGATCGCCGCCATCAGCAGGGCGCCGATGCCCACGCCCGCGCCGAAGTCGAGCCACCAGCGCGGGCTCAGGCGCAGGCCAAACTCGACGAAGCGGCGCTTGTCGAGGGTCGCGGCCAGCAGCCAGGTCGCCGCGACCGCGACCACCACGGTGCTCGACGCGGTCACCGCCCACGGCAGCCCGGCCGGGAGCACGAGCACGGTCACCAGCCAAAACAGCACGAGCGCGACGGCGTGAAGGAGCACCCGCCAAAGCGCCCGGACGCGGCGCTCGTCGGCGTTCCAAAACGCTGCGCGCATGCGATCCATCAGCGGCGCAGCGCGTCGTCGATCCACGCCGAGAGCTCGCCGTCCCACAGCGCCTGCGTGATCTGCCGGCCATCGACGAACACCGCTGGGGTCCCGCTGATCGCCAGCGCCCGGCCATCGGCGCGATCGCTGCTGACCGTGGCGCTGGTCGTCGGCGCCGCGAGATCAGCCTGCCACTTGGCGAAGTCGAGCTCGGGGATCTGCTTGGCGTAGCGCTCGAGGTCCGCGTCTTCGAGCTGGGCTTGATTGGCGAACACGAGGTCGTGCATCTCCCAAAATTTACCCTGCTGATGGGCGGCCTCGACGGCGAGCGCCGCCGGCTCGGCGCGCGGGTGGCCGCCGAGCGGGAAGTGCTTGAACACCAGCCGAACCTGGCCGCGGCGCTCCTTGACCTCTTCGCGCAGGGCTGGCACCTCGGCCTTGCAAGCCCCGCACTGGAAGTCGGCGAACACGACCACGGTGACCGGCGCGCTGGGGTTGCCGATGGTTGGGCGGCCCTCGATCGCGATCGGCTGCGGGGTCAAGGCGGCGATGACCTCGTCGAGCAGCGGCTTGATCGCCCCGGGGCTCATGCCAGCGGCGAGGCGCTCGGCGATGACCTGGGCGACGACCACCGAGTTGCGGCAGTCCGGGTCATCGCGCAGCGAGGTCGCGAGCGAGTGCGGCTTGGCGCAGGCGCTCGGCTCTTGGTTGATCAGGGTGAAGAACGACTCGCGCTGGGCCTCGTTGAGCGCCTGCAGATCGACGCCCTTGGCCTCGCGGATCTGTTCGCTCGCGGGCACGGCCGACCCTTGCCCAGCCGAATTGGCGTTCGGCTGCTCGGCGGCGGGGCAAGCGGTCAAGGCGGCCGTGAAGACCAAGCCATGCAGGGTCAACACGAGGTTCGGGGGCAGACGAGAGGAGCGCATCGCGGCGGGCGAAACCTACCACGGCAGCGCCCAAAAATTCCCTCAGCTGACCACCAAGATGTCGCTGCGCGCCGCGGTGACCAGCTTCTCCGCCGTCGAGCCCAGTAAAAAGCGCGAGAGGTTGCTGGTCCCGCGGGCCCCGACCACGATCAGGTCGGCGAGCAGGGCCGACCCCTGGGCGGCGATCGCTTCGGCGGGGTCGCCGAACACCACCGCCTCGGTCAGCGACCGCGGCACGACCTCCGCCTGCGTGAGGGTCTCGCCCACGAACCGCGCGAGCGCCTCGAGCTTCGAGTCTTGCAGCGGTTGCAGGGCCTCGCGGGCGTCGTGTTCGTGGGCGAAGGCCTTGACGTAAGGGACGTAGGGCGAGTCGATGACGTGCAGGACCGAGAGCAGCCCCTCGGCCTCGCTGCACAGCCGCGCCGCGAGCTGCAAGGCCCGAGCGCTGTGCTCACTCCAATCGACCGCGGCGACGAAGCGGACCGGCAGGCTCAGGCTGTGGGGGTGCTTGACGACCAACACCGGGACCTCGGCGTGGCGGATCACCCGCTGAGCCGTGCGCCCGAGCACCGCCTCGCGGGCGCCGCCATGCCCCTGGCCTCCGAGCAGCGCGCCGACCATGGTCGGCTCGCGCAGGTGCTCGTCGATCAGCGCGTGCGGCCGGCCGCGGACGATCACCCGCTTGGGCTCGAGCAGCTTGGCCGCGTCCGAGTGCGCGCCGTGGGCCACGGCGATCTCCGCCTTGATGCGGATCAGATCGTCGCTGAGGTAGCTGTCGATCGCGTCGTCCGTCGGCACGTACTTGCCGGCGAGGACGTTGGCGTAAAGACCCTCGTCGACCACGTGCAGCAGCTCGATCTCCACGTCCATGCCGAACGGGAAGCCCTGCATGGCCAGGGCGCAGGCCCGCCGCGAGTGCGGCGAGAAGTCGTAGGGGACGAGCACGCGGTTCATCGGGGCCGAGGCTACCGAGGATCGCGGGCGCGGGGCCAGCGTTGATTTTGCGCGGGTTCAGCCGGCGGCTGGATCCGGCCGGCGTACAGCTCGTCGATGACCAGGGTGCAGCCGACGCTCTCGAGCGTGAGGCTCTCGCCTGCGCCGGCCTCCACGAAGATCCACCGACCGCCCTCGGCCCGGCGAAAGACCTCGAGGCGCGCGGCGTCTTGCGAGACGAGCACGTACTCGCGGAGCGAAGCGATCTGCCGGTAGTGCGCCGCTTTTTGGCCGCGATCGTAGGCCTCGGTGCTCGGCGACAGCACCTCGATCAGCAGCGTGGGGTTGATCGCGGCCTCCTGCTCGATGCGCAGGTAGTCCTCGTAGCTCACCGAGTCTCGCTCGCTGCCTCGGCCGTCCCCGCGAGCATACCCCACCCCGCGCGCAACCTTGTTGACCGGGGCGGCGCCGCCTGCCTACCGTGAGCGGATGGCCCGCTCGCTCCCCTTGCACTTGACCTTGGCGCTGCCCTTGGTGCTCCCGATCTTCGCCTGCAACAACGACGGCCCCGGCGCCGACTCGTCCGCGGGCGAGAGCGAGACCGAGACCGGCGGCGAGACCGGCGACGGCGAGCACAGCCTCTATCACGCGACGATCCGGCGCACGAGCCACGGCGTCGCCCACATCACGGCCAGCGATTGGGGCAGCCTCGCGTTTGGCCAGGCCTACGCGTTCACCCAAGACAAGGGCTGCCTGCTCGCCGATCAGATCCTCAAGGTTCGCAGCCACCGCGCCCGCTACCACGGCCCCGGCGAGGACTCGGCCCACATCTACAGCGACCTCGCCTACCTCCACCTCGGGGTCTATGCCGCCGCCCAAGCCCAGCTCGACGACCTCGATCCCCGGGTCCTCGAGTCGATCCGCGGCTACGCGAGCGGCTACAACCACGCGGTCGCCGACGGCCAGATCGGCGACAGCTGCCGCGACGCGGCGTGGTTGCCGAGCACCATCGACGCCACTGATCTGTTCGCCTACTACCTCGACCTCGGCTTGCTCGCGAGCGGCCGCCAGCTGATCCCCGCGATCGGCTCGGCCGCGCCGCTCGGAGGCGGCAACGCGCCGGCTCCCGCCCCCCACTATTCCACCGTCAACGGCCACCGCGGGCTGCTCGGCAGCAACGGCTGGGCGTTTGGCAGCGAGGTCTCGGCGACCGGCCGCGGGATGGTCATGGGCAACCCGCACTTTCCGTGGGAGGGCGAGCTTCAGCTGTGGGAGAGCCACCTGACGATCCCCGGCGAATTCGAGGTCTACGGCGTCGGCCTGCTCGGGGTCCCGGGCGTGCTGATCGGCTTCAACGCCGACGTCGCCTGGACCCACACCGTGTCCGACGGCCACCGGCTGACGCTCTACCAGATCAGCTCGCCCGACGACGAGCCAACCAAATACATCTACGAAGGTGAGGTCCGCGACATGCAGGCCCAGCAATTCACCATCGACGTGCTCCAAGGCGACGGCAGCATCAAGCCCCAGACCCGCACGCTGTGGCGGACCCACCATGGGCCGATGCTCTCGCTCGCGCCATTTTATTGGACGCAGACGCTCGCGCTGAGCTACCGCGACGCCAATATCGATAACTTCGCGCTGATCGAGCAATTCCTGCGCATGAACATGGCCTCGAGCCTCGATGAATTTCAGCAGGTTCACCGCGAGGTCAATGGCATCCCATGGGTCAACACCATCGCCGCCTCGGCCGACGGCCGGGCTTGGTACATGGATTCGACGCCGACCCCCAACCTCGCCCAAGCCGCGCTCGACGCCTGGACCGAGCGCAGCACCCAACCCGGCTTCACCAAGGCCTTCGCCGATCAAGACGTGTGGCTGCTCGACGGCAGCAGCACCCGCGACGAGTGGCGCGACGACCCCGGCGCGCGCAGCCCCGGCCTGATCGCCCCCGCCAACCTGCCCGAGCTCGAGCGCACCGACTTTGTGTTCAACGCCAACGACAGCCACTGGCTCAGCAACCCGCTCGCCCCGCTGACCGGCTACTCGCCCTTGCACGGGTTTGAACAGACCGCCCAGAGCATGCGGACCCGCATGAACGCCAAGACCCTGCTCGAGATCACCGACGGCGGTGGGTTCGCCGGGGCCGACGGCAAGCTCGACCTCGACGAGCTCACCCAAGCCGCCCTCGCCAACCGCGGCTACACCCAAGAGCTGCTCCGCGCCGAGCTCGTCGCCCGCTGCACCGGCGTCAGCGTGTGGGAGGTCGACGGCGACCTCGTCGACATCGCCCAAGCCTGCGAGCTGCTCGGGTCCTGGGACGGCCTGCTCAACCTCGACAGCGTCGGCGCGATCATCTGGCGCGAGTGGATCGGCGACTACGACGGGCCCTCGACCCGCCAGCAAGGCGCCCTGCTCGCCGAGCCCTTCGACCCCGCCAACCCCATCACCACCCCGAGCGGCCTCGCCCCCGCCGGCGCCACCAAAGATCGCTCGCTCGAGGCCCTCGCCCGCGCCGTCGTCCGCCTCGACCAAGCCGGCCTCGCCCTCGACACCCCCCTTGGCCAAGCCCAATTCACCCGCAAGGGCGACGCGCGGATCCCCATCCACGGCGGCATTCGCGAAGAGGGCGTGACCAACTTGATGCTCTACAGCCACCTGCGCAGCGACCTCGAGCCATGGGTCAGCCGCGCCGAGGAGCAGTGGGCCCCGACCGGCCTGACCACCGACGGCTACCAGATCAACTACGGCACCAGCTTCATCATGTGCATGCAGTTCACCGACGACGGCCCCGAGGGTCGGGCGCTGCTGAGCTACTCGCAGTCGGCCGACCCTGCCTCGCCGTGGTTCAAGGATCAGACCGAGCGGTTCTCCGCCAAGCAATGGCGGCCGATGCTCTGGCACGAGGCCGACATCGCCGCCGATCCAAACCTGGTCGAATATGAGGTCTCGGGCGACTAAAGCGCCGATCAGTTTGGAGTCGCGTGCATCAGCGCGCGAATTCAAACTGGTCGGCGCTCGAGTACGGCCCACGCGGCGAGAATGTTCAGAAACTCGAGCAGAAAAGGATTCGAGCAAATTCGGGTGATTCGATTGGTCTTCGTGCATGTCATGCACGAATGCCGGCGGTATTGAAGGATTACCGAACTTGGATTGACCCACAGCCCGGGCGCTGCACGCCGGCTCGCGCCTGGCCAGCTCGAACTCGCTCTCGCCGTTTGACCGGCACGCCAACTCGACCCCACGCGGGCCGTGATTAGGGGCTCGTGCGCCGAACTTGCGAAGCGAGGTGTGCCCCGCTCGCGCCACCCGAACCTTGCTTCATCTGGCCTAACCGCAATGCCCAAGTCCTCCGGAATACGCAAGCTCACAGACTCGAGTAGAGGGCACAGGCATCGG
>Ga0114946_10001940_pt1 | contig 14191 bp, 15 predicted proteins | sample WalLakDeSediment_FD_88676 | JGI IMG/M metagenome (GOLD analysis project Ga0114946, IMG submission 88676) | Lake sediment microbial communities from Walker lake, Nevada to study Microbial Dark Matter (Phase II) - Walker Lake 11/02/13 Deep Sediment | ecosystem: Environmental > Aquatic >... | reverse complement strand
ATTTTATACCGGGAGATGAAGGACCGGATCATCGATTTCGACCTGTCGAAGTATAATTTTTTCAACTGCGTGCTGAAAACGAAACTGCCGCTGGAGAGATTTTACGAGAGCGTCGGGAGTTTGTGGAAGATCAAGCTTGGTAACGACGTAATTTAATCAGCGAGAAAATTCAATTGATCTTTTAATGAAACTTTCCAGTTTGTTAACCGAAAACGCTTGATAAGAGCCATTAATAAACCGGAAATTGCGCGTCAGCCCATCCCCGGCCCCGCATTCGAAGAAGGACTCCGTCCCTTTTTCTATCAAAGCCTGCATCGTTTCCAGCCAGTTCATCCTGCGGTATAGATTACCGGTCAGCTCTTGTTTCAACTCCTCCGCCGAAATGAGGGCCCGCCGGCTTAGAGACGACATATATGGATAATCCGGGTTTTTTATATGCGTTTTTTCAACCAATGCTGAAAATCCGGGAACGGCTTTCGCCAGCATCTCCGTATGATAGGGTTTCGTGACCGGCAGCGGGTTGGCCCGCAAAGCGCCTTCTGCCACAGCGGCCGAAAGCACATTTGTTACGGCCTTTCTTTCGCCTGAAATGATATAGGTATGCGGATTGTTCCGGTTGCAGATCCTGACCCGGTTATCATCCCCAATCATCCCCAGAATATCGCTCTCAGAAAGCCCGACGATCATTCCCATGCCATATTCACCTTCCGCAGTAACTTCATCAATCACCTCCCAGGCCCGCCTTACCAGCCTCAGCCCATCATCAAAACCGATCGCACCGCAATAATATAACGCGGCATAGATCCCCATGCTGTAACCTGAAACATAAATTGGCCGTATTCCCTGGTCCCTGAGGATATCCGATACGGCACAACTGTATATATAACTGATATACTGCGATTTCAGCTCATTGTCCAGGAAATTGTTTTCAATGAAGCCGAACCGTGTCAGATCGACTTCCAGCATTTGCGAGGCAAGGGAAAGATAGTCCTTAAACCTGCTCCCGAACCGCGAAAGGATTTGCTCCTCCGCTCCGGTGTATTCGCTGACAAAAGCCGGAAATATGATACTTGCTTTGATAATCTGTGGTTTTATCGTGTGATTTCTTTTAAAACCTGTTTATCAGATTTAAATCGGATAACTCCCTTCCAATTTGATGAATGCCTGATAAAATCCTACTGGTTTGTTGATCTGATGGTTTCTTATGACCCTGGATATATTGTGACAGCAGGGTGGGGTTCATACCAATTTTTTCAGCTAAAAACTTGGCATTGATAACTTTGTAATATTGAAAAAACTGTTTGAAATCAATGGTAAAATGGATTTGATCCGGAGTAATCTTTGTTTTCATATCTTCAAAATACAAATTAACAGCCTCATAGGCATTGTTGATCAGTTCCGGAATTGTTTTTCCTGTCGTGAAAACAGGATAATTCGCAGCATAGGCTGAAAATCCTGTTGATGTTTTTTCAACGATCATTTCGATTTTTTTTTCTAAAGTCTTCATTTTTGCCTGGTCTTTTTATTTTTTGATACCAGCATCCTTTAAGATTTTTTGTTCGAGCCCAATACCCACCTCCTGGCTTCCATGATTGGGAAAAACAATTAAACCAGGTTTTTCCGGATGTTTCATTTTAACATGGGATCCTGACTGTGAAACAGGGTACCATCCATCTCTAGAAAGAATCCGGTAGAGTTCTGAGCATTTCATAAAAATACTGAATAATGCTATTATATTTCCTTACAAAGGTAAATAATTATTTACTTCTTAAAAAGAATTGAAATAATATAAAATCCTTCCTGCATTCAACAAACGATTCAATCCCTTCGCAACCCATTTCATTAAACAATTCCAACGCAAAACCATTCAGCCGGATGGTATGTTGCGACAAATCATCCGGATCGGAGAAGAATATCTCGATATCTTTCCAGGAGATCCTGCTGTTGGTCCAGCTCATGCCGAAGGCCTTAAAGGCGGCTTCTTTGAAGGAAAAAGAGAGGGGAAGGGAGAGGTGCGGGGAGATGTGCCTGTTGTGTTCGATCTCGGCATCGGTAAGTATCATTTGCCAGAACCCCCGGCCCTCTGTTTTAACGGGAAGATGCTTTTGAAACCTGTCGAGCTCTTCGATATCGATGCCGCACCTGATGATTCGGCCCATAACGGCAGGTTAGTCGAGTTCCAGGATCTTGTTCCCGTGCCGGATCATCAGGAGCTGCGTTTCGATCAGTTGCCCGATCGTGTCCACCGGGTGCTTCAGCACATACTTGCCCACGGTCTTCAGCTCGATGTCAAGGTCATATTTCTTTTTGAATATCTCGATCAACTCCAGGAACATGAGGGAATCTCCTTCGAGATCGGAAATGATATTTGTATCGTCATTTATCTCATGGATATCAACCTCGCATTGTTCTGCAAAAAATTGATAAACAATATTTTTTACATCTTTCCGGATCGTATCTGTAATTTCAGTCATTGATCATACTTCTTAGGCGGGCAAAATTACGCATATTTCTTAAAAACAAGCGTGGCATTATGACCACCGAAGGCAAAGGAATTGGAAATGGCGCAGTTGATCCTGTGTTTCCGGGCCTGATCCGGAACATAATCCAGGTCCAGTTCCGGGTCGGGATCATCGAGGTGGATAGTGGGTGTGACGGTATCATTCAGGATACTCATCACGGTGACGATCCCTTCGATGACCCCGGCGGCCCCCACGGTATGGCCGATCATCGATTTGGTGGAAGAAACAGGAATCTGGTATGCCCTTTCACCGAAGACCTTTTTAATGGCCATGGTCTCATACATATCATTCAGGGTGGTGGAGGTGCCATGGGCATTGATATAATCGACCTCTTCGGGTTTCACGCCTGCATTTTTAAGCGCTTCCGAAATGGTATGCCGGATCCCTTCCCCGTCCTTCATCGGCGCCATGATGTTGTAGGCTTCGCTGGTGATGGCATACCCGGCCAGCTCGGCATAGACCCGGGCGTTCCTTCTCCTGGCCGATTCCTCCGATTCGAGGATCATCATGCCCGCCCCTTCTCCGACCACAAAGCCGTCGCGGTCGCGGGAGAAAGGACAGCTGGCTTTTTCCGGATCCGGGTTTACCGATAGGGCGTATAATTCGTTGAATCCTTCTATTTCTTCCCGGTTGATGATGGAGTCGGCCCCGCCGGTGATCACCATATCGACCGTCCCGCTGCTGATCATGTCATACGCTATACCCATGGCATAGGCAGAAGAAGCACAGGCCGATGCTACCGTGAAATTAGGACCCAGCAGCTTGAATTCCAGCGAAATCCAGGCCGACATGGCATTGTTCATGCTTTTGAGCACGGTATTTTTCGGGGTCGTCCCCTGTTCGGCGCTGGTATTGGCGGTACTGACCACCCCGAGGATCACGGCGCATCGCGAACGGTCCATCTGTTCAAAATCGATGGCCGCGTTCTTTACCGCATCGACGGAGCATACATAGGCCATCTGCGTAACGCGTGTCATCTGCCCGGCCGTTCTTTTCCGGATGAACCCCGCGGCATATTCCCCAAATTCATCGGGGACCTGGGCCGCTACTTGCGTCTGAAGCCCCTCCGGATCGAAGAGAGTGATCCGTTTCACACCGTTCTTCCCGGCTTTCATATTTTCCCAACTGGCCTCCAAATCAAGCCCCAGCGCGGTGATCATGTTCATGCCAGTGACTAAAACCTTCTTCTTCATGCAGATATTAATTCCATGACAAAATAAAGTAAAACTTTCCTTCTATTTTTGTCTGCGAAAACTTTTGAAGTGTTTTTAATTGGAAGATCAACAAACCAGCACTGATTATGTTTGAATTTCACCTGAATGTCCGGGGATACGAACTCGATTCCAACGGACATGCCAACCATGCAGTTTACCTGAACTATTTTGAACAGGCCAGATGGGAAATGTTCCGGCAGACCGGTCTGATGGATGATTTGAAGATACACAAAATTTCTCCTGTTGTTATCGACTTGCAGGTCCGTTACAGCCGGGAGGTGGTGATGTTCGATGACCTGGTGATCCGGACGGAGGTGACACAGGAGGCTCCTTACCTGGTTTTCAGGCATAAGATGTATTTTAAAGATACGAGCCGGAAAGCCTGTTCGGCGGTTATCAAGATTATCTTCACTGGAGAAGGCAGGCTGGTCCGCGATATCCCGGAGGAAATCATTCAAAAACTCACCTGAAATGGCAGCTCAATTTATACAAGAGGGCGTCCTTGGCATTTTGACACTGCCTGGTACCGGTGGAAATTACCTGGAGCAACCCGATTTTGCTGATGTGGATTGGCTGCGGGAGAGATTTTCCGACCCCGGTTTAAAAGGAATCATTATCCGTGGCAGCGGCCGGCATTTTTCGGCCGGGGCCGACCTGGATAAACTGAAAAAACTGGCCGGGGATGAAACCCTTCTGTTTCACAGAATGACTGCCGGTAAAAAATTGATCCGGATAATAACCGAAGCGGAGGTTCCCGTTGTAGCCGGGATCAGCGGGGTGTGCTTCGGAGGAGGGCTTGAAATTGCGCTGGCCTGCCATATCCGGATTTGCAGTGAAAACGCACTCTTCGCCGCCCCCGAGGCCAATTATGGCATCATGCCCGGGCTGGGGGGGACGGTGACCCTTTCCCGCCTGATCGGCCCCGGGAAAGCGGTCGAAATGATCCTCTCCGGGGATATTGTGAACGCGGAAAAAGCGCTGGCGCTGGGATTGACCGATTATGTCATCCCCAACAAGGATTTACATTCTTTTACCCTCGACTATTTGAACAAAATGACGGCAGACCGTGACACTGCAGTGATCCGCTCGATCGTGAAATCGATTCATCATTCACAAACGATGGATTTTGAAAAAGCGATGGAAGAAGAGACAAAATTATTTTGCGCCCTGGCAGTCCGTCATTTAAATAACAAAGCATAGCACCGGGTGGAACAGGATCCTTCATACAGCAAGCATGTCGATCTCATCGGGAAGGATGAATTCATCCGCCTTTTTTCAACGGAGGAAAGCACCGGCCAATGGTTTACGAAGAGAGAACTGGTAAATTTTCCATTTGATAAGTATTCCCGTAGCCTGGCCGCCCGGTACCTGATCAAGAAAAGGATTACCGGGCAATTGGGCACCGATGGCATTCAGAAAGATATCGAGATTTTGGACAATGCCCTGGGCAAACCGGAGCTGAAGCTGGGGAAAAATGCCCTGCAAGCCGCCAAAAAAGCGGGGATAAAAGATATTTTATGCTCCATTTCCCATTCCAGGAATTATATCACCGGGATGACCGTTTTTATTTTTGCATGATGTTCAAAACGATCGATTGGCAAATAAAGGATGATATCGGCCACCTGGTGTTGAACCAGCCCCCGGCGAATACGATGACCCGGCTTTTTTTCGATGAACTGGGCCATCTCACAAAACATGTCATCCCCGGTACACACTTAAAAGCTCTCATTATTTACGGAAACGGCCGGCATTTTTCAGCCGGGGCGGATCATCATGAGCTGAAAGAGTATATAATGGAAAACTTGCCCTTTAATTATCCTGACGAGATACCCTCATTCCTGAAAGAAAACCTGCAAAGTTTTTTTTACCTGGATCAGTTGGCCATTCCCACTTTCGCCGCTATCCGCGGAGCCTGTTTCGGCTCCGCACTGGAGCTGGCCCTTTCGTGTAAATACAGGATCTGCGGCGAAGGGACCGTGCTCGGTTTCCCGGAAAGCTCCTTCGGGCTGATGCCGGGCTGCGGCGGATCGGTGCGACTGGCAGGCATTGTCGGGAAGGCCAGGGCGATTGAACTGATGATCAGCGGACGGAATTTTTCGGCAGAGGAAGCTTACAAATGGGGATTGGTGCATAAGATCCTTCCCAGGAAGGTCGTTATTGAAGAAACGGTTATATTAGCGAAGGAAATATCTAACCGACGGCTTTAGTCGTCGGACTAATAAAACCTCGGTGAATAACAGCAGAGATGACAAACAAAGTACATATCGCCGGCACGGGCAGCTATCTTCCCGGGGATCCCCTGGCAATCGACCAGGTCGACCAGGTGCTGGGGGAGCTGACCGGAGCGCCGAAAAAGATACAAGACTGGCTGCGGCGCATGAAAATGCTCATGAAAGAGCTGCTGGAGGTGGAACATTATCACTACGCCATCGATCCGGTGACGCGGGCGTTTACGGAAGACAATATCAGCATGTCGGTGAAAGCGGCCCGGAAGGCGCTGGAGATGGCAGGGATGGAGTCCCGGGAGGTTGAATTCATCGCTTACGGCAGCGCCCACATGGACCAGATGCCGACCGCCACGGTGATGATCCAGGAAGCGCTGGGGATTGACCGCTGCGGTGAGGTGGCGGTACATGCCAATTGTACTTCCGCTTACAAAGCGCTGCTCATCGCTTATGAAATGATTAAAAGCGGAAGGTACAGCAATGCCCTGGTAATCTCTTCCAGCATATCTTCTTCAGAGCTTCGGGCCGAATATTACAACCAGCCCCTTGTCAGAAAGGAGGAACTGTTCCTTCGTTACTTTTTGAGCGATGGCGCCGGAGCCGTTTTGCTGAAGGCAGCAAAGCCCGGTGAAAAAGGGCTGTCTGTTGAAAGTGTCTATATTGAGTCGGCTGGAGGCAATAAACCCAGCGCGATGAAAAACCGCCGGCCCGCTTACTGGATGAACCCAAAGGAAGAGTTCGAACTGGGCTATCACCACCTGGCACAGATGTTTCAGGATGAACTCAGCCGGAATTTTCACGAACCCGGCGGAACGGTATTCTATCATGGCCTGCAGCGCTACCTTCAGAAATTTCCCGCTGACCTGTCGAAACTGAAATTCTTCCAGGTGAATTTTCCTTCGAAGCACGTTGCCGAAATGATCATCGAAGAGTGCGAAAAGCTGGGTATCTCCAAAGATACGCTTTATACGAAAATGGCTGGCCTTGGCTACCCGGGCCCTCCGATGGTTTTCATCTGCCTCGACCAAATCTTCCGCGAAGAAACACTGGCCGACGGGGACCTGGTGCTGAGCTTTGTTACCGAAGTGTCAAAATTTATGCAGGCAGGATACTTGATGAAATATAATCTATGATCCAAAGCATCGGCATCATCGGGGAGGGGAAAATGGGAACGTCCCTCTTCTTTTACCTGAACGGTTACCGTAAATATAGGTTATGCTGGCTTTGTTCCGGTGAAGAAGGCAGGCAAAAAGCACTGAAGTCATTCCTGAAAAAAATACAGTTTCAGTATAATAGCGGGGTTATGACGGTAGAAGAACATGCTGCAAGACTTGCCGGCACCATCATCACAACGCAGGCAAGTGACCTGGCTGACTGTGATCTGATAATTGAAGCGATTAATGAGGATGTGGATAAGAAAATATCCCTTTTCCGTGAGCTTGATCAGTCACTGAAACAGGCCTGCATCTTCACTACCAATTCTTCCTCCATCCTACCTTCAGATCTGGCGCCTTCTGATGCAAGAAAAGATAAAACAGCCGGGATGCATTTCTTTTTCCCTGTTCCCCTGAAAAAAACAGTAGAACTCATCACAACAGATCATACTTCTGAAAAAACAAAACAGTCGCTTCAGCATTTTTTACAGTCGATCGATAAAGATATCTTTCTCCAGTATGAAGCGAATGCTTTCATCCTGAATAAGATATTTCTTGATTTCCAGGCGGGCGCCTATGAGATGGTCCGGGAAGGAAAGTTATCTTACCTGGAAATGGATATCCTGGTCAAAGAGAAGTTTTTTCCGACCGGTGTTTTTGAGTTTTTCGACCATGTGGGGATTGATGTGATGCTGGCTTCCATCAGGGCTTACACTAAAAACAGTCGGAACAAGCTCTTTTACGAGCCGCTGATCAGGAAAATGGAAGAAATGGTGGCAGAAAACAGGCTGGGGGTAAAGACAAAGCAGGGGTTCTATGATTATCCATTGCCGGCCAGGCAAGAAAGTATGATCCATGAATCCGGGGATATGAATAATGATTATTTGAAATCAGCAGAAATGCGCCTGGAGGATTTATTCATGCAATCGGCCAGATCCGTCATAGATCAGGGGTTGGTCTCCCCTCAAAAACTGGCAGAAATGGTTGCCGATTATACCGGTACCTGGCACTATCTTTGCAACCTTATCGTAAAAACCGAAAAACCATGATGAAGAGATTTTCTGGCTTCCTGGCCCTGGCTGTTTTTTTCCTATTGCTGACCGGCTGCCCTTATGGTTATAAGTATGACCTTGGAAAATTCCCAACCGATCCGGTCAATTTTCATTCGATTAATTCGATCTACGACGATTACAATTCCATTTCTCCGGTGATCGAAGAGGAACGCTATCTCTACTTTTCCTCAAATAGAAAAAGCAGCGGCGGCGAGTTTGACATTGTCGGTTCAAATTTCCGTATTCATTTTGACCGGGAAACGGGCAATTTTAACGCCGACGACAAACATCTCGGGTGGAGGAATTACGCTTACATCGACAGTTTGTTCGCCCGTATGAACACCGGTTATAATGAGCTGGGCCCAAATACTTTACCCTGGCTCACCTATGCCGGGAATTCCTATTACTATACCGATCTGATTGCCTATTCCAATGATGAAACCGGGAAACATGATATCAAATTCGTTTGGTTCAAGGGGAAAGGAGAGAACCCGGCGCCGGACGACGGTAGTTTCCATGGGCCAAAGGCTGTTTCATTCCTGAATTCTGAAGCAGATGACCTCTACCTGACCTTTTTTGGCCCCGGTTTTTTCAAATACGATTTTTTTGCTGTCGTACCTGGTATGATCACCGAGCTCCTTTTTTGCTCGAACAGGGGAGGGAATTTTGATATTTATATGACCCGGGTGCCTTCAGACCAAAACATTGCTGACTTTCTCGGAATGGACACCACTGTAACGATCACGCCTGTCAATATTCTGAACAGCAGTTATAATGACAAATGCCCCTATACCGACGGCGACCTGCTCGTCTTTGCCTCCGACAGGCCCGGGGGCTATGGCGGGTTTGATCTCTATTATTCCCGGAGAAACGGCAACACCTGGGCGGAACCGGTCAATTTCGGGGATAAAATCAACACCGAATACGACGAATACCGCCCTATTGTCGCCCGCTACTATGAATTTGAAAATGAACTGATGATCTTTTCATCGAACCGGCCCGGCGGCAAAGGAGGATTTGACCTGTATTATGTAGGGATCCCGCCGATGATTTCCGGGAAATAAAGGCCTATAAAAAAAATTACTGTGGAGGCGCGAAGACACAGAAATAAAAATATCTAACTTAGGGGCATTGTTAACCAATGCTTCTAAACCATGAAAACAAGATTATTGTTCTTGCTGTGTGCGTTTTCGTTTAGCGCGCTACACGCACAGGTTTCCGTCAACACGGATCAAAATGCCCCCTCTGACCCTGGTATGTCAGAACAAAAATCTCCAACAAGAAGCGGGAATGTTGGGATTGGTGTCATCAACCCGCAAAAGCAGCTCGACATCTCCTTATCATTTCAACTGCCTGTAACAACCAATGCCACCACAGGAATCATTTTTAAATCCGGCTTCAGGTTTATCCATGATTTCAGGCCTTCTGGTGTTGCGGGTTTTAACACTTTCTTAGGCCAGAACTCCGGGAATTTCACCATGACAGGCACATCAGGCTCTTTTTCCAGTTACAATACCGGGATAGGAGGAAATTCGCTATCAGGGATCACTACTGGAGAGAGCAATTCCGGGTTGGGTTATAATACGCTCACGAACAATGCCACCGGTGAATACAATACTGCCGCCGGGGTATATGCTTTATATGACAACACCGAGGGTTCATACAATACTGCCCTTGGAGCAAAAGCGCTTCTAAACAATATCTCCGGAACCGCTAACACGGCAGTCGGCCTGGAGGCTGCCAATTTAAATACCACTGGTGATTACAATACTGTCGTGGGGACTTCTGCTGATGCCGGAAACCAGGGAGGGGCCAACAATACGGTCATTGGTTTTATGGCTGGATACCTGGGGTATGGGCACAGCAAATCGGGAAATGTTTTCCTGGGCCACAAAGCCGGATATTATGAAACAGGCAGTAATAAGCTTTATATAGATAATTCGGATACAACGGCGCCACTGATCGGGGGGGATTTTGGTTTAAATGAAGTAAGCATCCATGGAAGGATGGGGATTGGAAAGAGTTCTCCCGCACACCAGCTGGATATCACCCAAAGTATGCAGATGCCCAGTACAGAGCAAAACCAGGGAAATTATGGTATCATATTCAAAAACGGGATAAGGTTTATGCACAATTCACCGGGGGAGTTGACATATTGTACTTACCTGGGCCTGGGAGCCGGTAGGATCTATCCGCCGAATACAGGTTATACCAGTATTTATCCTGATGCTATGAGATACAATACCGGAATGGGCCACCAGGTGTTATGTATAGTTGCCGGAAGTTCTCACAATACAGCTATTGGGAGTTTATCACAGCGTTATAATGAATACGGATATGCCCACACTTCGGTAGGATCGGGAGCGTTATTCCATTGCTCTCAGTCCGAGAGCAATACTGCCATTGGTACGGAAGCCTTGTATAATACTAATAATTCTTACAACACCGGGATCGGTGCATTCGCTTTGCGGTCGAATATAAACGGAACCGGCAATGTAGCCATTGGTTACCAGGCCGGATATAACGAGACGGGTAGCAATAAACTATATATCGCCAACTCCAATACTACTACACCATTGATCGGTGGCGATTTTGCACTCCAGGAGGCCTACATAAACGGAAAACTGGGGATCGGCACCACAAGCCCGGCACAAGCGCTGCACATTAATGGCGCTGTTGAAATGCCGGTGGCAACCAGTAATTCTGCGGGGATTATATTTAAAAACGGTATTCACTTCCTGCACGATTACCAAGCCCCATCGGCAATTGGTCAAAATACCTTTGTTGGAAAAGATGCAGGGAATTTTACCCTGAGCGGCACTGCAGATTACCAGGCGAGCGATAATACAGGTATCGGCGCCAGCACCCTGAAAAACCTGACAACGGGGTATGCGAACACCGCGGTGGGTTCTTTTTCTATGCCTTCGATTACCAGCGGAAGGCAGAATTCAGCCGTTGGCCTTTACGGGCTTTATGCAAATAATACTGGAATCCAAAATAGCGCATTGGGTGCTTTTGCCGGCAGGCATAATACATCAGGATCGGGCAATGTCAATATTGGCTTTGAAGCGAATTTTTATAATCAGACTGGGTCGAATAATACGATCATCGGTTTCAACGCAGGGCGGGGAACCTCCCACCACAACAAATCGGGAAATGTATTCATCGGGGCCAATGCAGGTTATTATGAAACCGGAAGCAATAAATTGTATATTGATAATACCAATACTTCACAACCTCTGATCGGAGGCGATTTCGCATCAGATAAACTTTATCTGCATGGTGATGTCGGCATCCGGAATTCAAATCCACAGGCAGCACTTCATGTGTCCGGTTCGATCATAATGGCAGATGGCAACCAGGCTGACGGTAAGGTTATGGTTTCCGATGCATCCGGCAAAGCTGCCTGGTTATATGGTTTGGTCCCCATCGGGTCCATTATCGCCTGGGCAAAAAACCTGAGCGGCGTACCTGCCTTACCCGATTCTTTTGTGGAGTGTAACGGCCAGACCCTTAGCGATCCCGGTAGCCCTCTGAACGGTCAGGTGATACCAAATCTGAATGCCAGCGGAGGAGGGACGAACAGATTTCTCCGTGGAGCCACCACATCCGGCACAACGGGTGGAAGTATCAATCACTCCCATCAAATCAACGGGCAATTGACGGGAGGCGCAACTTCGATGTCGTGTTGCAGAAGTAGTGGCGGCAGCGACAATTACGTTCCCACCGGTCATGTGCATCAATTGGATGGGATTGTGACCACCCAAACAGACAGCCAGCCGCCATATTACAGTGTGGTTTGGATCATGCGGGTGAAATGAAACGATTACTTGCCCTTTACGATCATCACGCTCCCTTCCATGTCGGGAACCATGACCATGGTTTCTGGTATGGTGGTCATGAATTCATCGACGGCTTTGATTATCCCGGGCCATTTGTGGTTATAATCATGGACGATGATCACCCCGCCGGGAGATAGAAGCGGGTAGAAATACTCCAGGCCGGCCTTGGTAGGGAGGTACAGGTCGGCGTCGAGGTTGGCGAGGGCGAGTCGGCAGTCGGCGGTCAGCGGTCGGCGGTCTTCGTCATCCTGGCCGCTGACCACTGACCGGGGAAAATATCCCGGATGAAATACAACATTCTCATCCCCTCCGATATTCCGGCGGACCAGCTCCAGGCTCGTGTCGGCAAAATTGCGGGAGGTGTAGGTGGCGGCCTCTCCTGTTTCATCTTTCAGGTCTTCCTCTCTGAATCCTTCAAAAGTGTCGTATAAATGAAACTTGCGGGAAGGGTCCATCAGGTGGATGATCCGGGCGCTTTCGCCTTTGTAAACGCCCAGCTCGGCAAAATCGCCAGGGACTCCATCCCTTTTTAACCTTTCAATCTGAAACCACCAGTTGAAGAACCGCACCTTGTCGGGATAGTCCCGCTCAAGCCGTATCAATTCTTTGCTGATCAAGCCCTTTTTGCGGGCATTTTCCCATTCCACCGGCCGGTAATTCGTGTCGAAAAACATACCCCAGATGTAGCGCGCCAGCAGGATGAGCACGAACAGGACGAGGATGGAGCTGATGATTTGAAAAAAAACCACTATACTGAGTTTTGAGTTCTGAGTTTTGAGTTCTGAGTTCTGAGTTCTGAGTTTTGAGTTCTGAGTTTTGAGTTCTGAGTTCTGAGTTTTGAGTTCTGAGTTTATAAAACAAAGTTATAGTTAAAGTTGATTAATTAAAAATGAATTAAAATACCCCAACTTAAACCTCAAAACTTAAACCTTAAAACTTCTCTCTGAGCCTTTTGTACCCTTCGGCGCTGACTTTCAATTTATCGCCGTTATTCAAAACAGCCAGATAAGAATCTTTGGAATAAAGCTCCAAAGACTTAATTACGGAGATATTCACGATATAACTGCGATGTATGCGGATGAACCGGTCGGCAGGCAAATGCGCTTCAAAATATTTCATGGTTTTTTCCTTCAGATGATCTCCCAGTTCAGAATGGATCATCACATAATCATCGGCCGCTTCGATGTATAATACCTTGTCAACAGGGATGACGGTGATCTTTGAACCCAGGCGGGTAATGACCCGTTCCAGGGTTTTGGGCCCGTCATCCAGGTGGTTTTGCAGTTGGGTTAACCGGGATGGAGTCCCTATTCTCATCCGGGCTTTTTCAAGCGCCTGAACCAGCCTTTCCCTTGAAAATGGCTTCAGCAGGTAATCCACCGCATTCATTTCAAATGCACGGATGGCATATTGGTCGAATGCCGTGGTGAAGATGATCTCAGGTTTGGGATCAAGCACCTCCAGCAATTCAAATCCATCGATTTTCGGCATCTGGATGTCGAGAAAAAGCAGGTCGGGCTGCAACTCCCGGATCATTTTTATCGCTTCGAAACCATTCTCACACTCCCCAACGATCTCCACTCCGGAAATGCCGTCCAGGTAATTCTTCACCAGTTCTCGTGCCAGTGCTTCATCATCAATCACCAGAACCTTGATTTTATCTGGCATGCTTTGGAATTCTTAATTTTACCTCAAAATAATCTTCCCGCTGATCAATTTTCAACAGGGTGCTTGTCCCGTAAATGTTCAGCAACCGCTCCCGGATATTGCGAAGGCCCGTGCCCGTTCCCTTTTTCACTTTCGCTTCAGGATCACAGGAATTGTCAATCCTGATCTCCAGCACTTCTTCATCCAAAATTGCATCCAGCCGGATGATGGTAGCTTCAGCCGATTCATATACGCCATGCTTCACCGAATTTTCAATCAGCGGTTGCAGGATCATCACCGGCACCGGCCATGGCAGGGTTTCCGGTGTGACTTTCTTTTCGAATACCAAACGGTCACCGAAGCGAACCTTTTCAATATCCAGGTATAGCCCGGTATGATACAGCTCTTTTTCCAGCGTGCTCATCATGGTGTCAGGAAAATTCAGCGAATAGCGCATGAATTCCGAGAGTTTGATCACCATTTCCTGTGCCTTCTCCGGGGCGGTCATGGTCAGTGAGCTGATGGAATTGAGACT
>Ga0114946_10001939_pt1 | contig 14195 bp, 10 predicted proteins | sample WalLakDeSediment_FD_88676 | JGI IMG/M metagenome (GOLD analysis project Ga0114946, IMG submission 88676) | Lake sediment microbial communities from Walker lake, Nevada to study Microbial Dark Matter (Phase II) - Walker Lake 11/02/13 Deep Sediment | ecosystem: Environmental > Aquatic >... | reverse complement strand
CCGTAGGCTGGTACAACAGCGCTTACAAATGGGTCAACGCCTTCAACGTCATTCCCGCCTTCTTTACCTTTGCCCTATTCCCGGTGATTACGCGCCAGATTGAGGATTCGATTGTGAGTGCCCGGCGCACCTTTCGTATGTCGGCTAAGCTGATGCTGCTGGTAGCGCTGCCCCTGGCGGTGGTGATTACCTTTATCGCGCCCATTCTGATCCAGCTGCTGGGCGGGCAAGCCTTCTTGCCCCATGGGGCCATAGCCTTGCAGCTGGTCATCTGGTCCATTCCTTTTGGCTGGCTGAACAGCGTGACCAACTACGTCTTGATTGCCCTGGGGCAGGAGCGGATACAGACCCGGGCCTTTTTAATCGGCGTCGGTTTTAACGTGGTCACAAACCTGATGTTTATTCCTCTCTACGGCTACGTGGCCGCGGCCGTGACCACGATTCTGTCAGAAATCGTACTGCTGACGGTTTTCGCTTACTATCTACGGCCGAAAATGGCCCAGGTTGGCTGGTTTAAGATGCTATGGCGACCTACGGCCGTGGCTCTGCTCATGCTGGCGGGAATGTGGCTGGCCTACCAGTGGCATCTGCTGGCCGCTTTGCTGGCCGGACTCCTGATCTATCCGACCGGCCTGTGGCTGTTCAAGGTCTTCACCCCAGAGGAGCAGCGCATTTTGGGTGGTGCATTGCCCGGAAAGGTACGCCACCGGCTGCAAACCCATTTTCCCAATTTGCGCGAGGACAGAGTGTAGCGATGGAGATAGCGTGGAAGGGGCTCAGCAGTTCTGCTGCCAGGCACCACAGGCCGCATTATGTGACGGCTAATTCTCATGGGTAAGCAAGCAAGCGACGTTTGGGAGCGGCATTATCGCTGGTGGATGGCCGGCATACTGTTCATCGGGGCCGGGCTGCGGCTGGTGGGATTGGACAATTTCTCGCCGCCGGGACTGGCTCACGACGAGGTGGCCCATTGGCTCATCAACCGGGACATTCTCGCCGGCAACCACGCCATCTATTTCACCGACGCCTATGGCCATGAGGCGGCGTTTCACTATTTCCAGACCCTCTTCATGCTCCTTCTGGGTGATAATGCCCTGGCCCTGCGGCTGCCGTCTGCCTTTAGCGGGCTGCTGCTGGTAGCAGTGACCTTTTCTCTGGGGCGGCAGCTGTTTGGTCTGAAAATGGGGCTGTTGGCGGCGGCGTTAGGGGCGGTGCTGTTGTGGCCGGTTTTTTACGGCCGTCAGGCCATTCGCGCCATCTCGCTGCCCCTCGTTTCCGGAATTTCGGCCTACTTGTGGTGGGGCGGCTGGCGCAAACAGTCGTTATGGCTGTTCACGGCCGCCGGAGTATGGGCCGGTTTCAGTCTGCACACCTATATGGCCGCCAGGGCCGTCCCCATCTTCTACGCCCTGTTTCTGCTCTACTTAGCCCTGTTTCACCGGGCACAGCTGGGGCAACGCTGGCGGGGCATTCTGCTCTTTGGCCTGGCGGCGGTCATTGTGGCCGCGCCTTTGGCCCATTTTCTGTTAACCAATCCCGGCGCCGAGGTGCGCGTGACCGAAGTTGACGCCCCCTTGACCGCCCTGCGCAACGGGGATTGGCGACCGGTCATCAGCAACAGCCTGCTTATTGCCGGCATGTTTGGGCCTACGGGCGACCCCTTGTGGCGGCAAAATGTGGCCGGTCAACCGGTGTTTGACCCCGTCACGGCCGTCATTTTCTATCTCGGCGTCCTCATCTTTTTGTGGCATTGGCGAGATAGCCGGTACGCTTTTGTCCTGTTGTGGGCATTGACGGCCGCAATTCCCAGTATAGTGACTATAAACGCCCCCAGCTACATCCGTATAGTCAATATGCTGCCCGTGTTAGGGCTGTTTCCGGGTATAGTTATACACAACTTGGTCAACTTGTCCCCAGATTTAAGCCCTTTATCCACAGTTTTTCGCCGATATGTAGGCTTAAGCATGGCGGGGTTGGCCATTCTATTAGCTATAGGCTTGACTATTCAGGCGATCTTTCGCGTATGGCCAGCCGATGATGAAGTGCAGTTTGTCTGGCAGGAAGGGTTGACGGCGATTGCTCGCCATTTGGACGAGAAGCCGGCTATTCGGGGAGCGGCCATAGCCGGCTGGTCACCGGACAGCATGGATCCGCCAACCATGGCCTTAACCATGCGCCGCGACGATCTGGTGCTGCGTTACTTTGAGCCAACGCGGACGCTGCTGCTGCCGGCCGAGGAAACAATCACCATATTGCGACCAGCCATCTTGCCACTTGATCCGCACTTAGAGCGTTATCTACTAGACTGGGGCGCGGCCGTGCAGCCTTTGGGCAGCCTGGTTCAGTACACCTTGCCCCCAGCCTCACCCCAACTTGAATATGTCTTGCCGGCGACATTTGGCGGCGAACTGCGCTTCCTGGGCTATGATCGGGCCAGCAGCTGTGATCCGGCAACGACCTGCCAGCTGGTCTCATTTTGGCAGGTTGTACGGCCCCAATCAGAGCAACGCCGGCTCTTTATGCATTTGTTGACCAACGAGGGGTCAGCGGTTCTAGACGCTGAGGGCGCGCCTATTCAGGACGATGGGCTGGAAAGCAACCCCGCCTATTGGCAAGCAGGCGATCTGCTTCTGTACCGGCACAGCCTATTCATACCAGAGGATGGACCTTATTGGCTACGTGTAGGAATCTATGAACCGGTAAGTGGGCGGCGGCTCTTGACGGCGGAAGGTCAAGAGTTCCTGCGGCTCCCGCTGGTAAGCTGGTCTAATCCTAAACAGTAGACCAGCTTACCGGCACAATTATTGAATCAGCTTGACGCAGAAACGGGCCTCTCCTGAAGGCGTAGCCACGGTTACCACTTGTCCCAGGCGGGCATTGAGTAAGGCCTGACCGATGGGCGATTCATTGGAAATCAGCCCATTGGATGGATTCGCCTCGTGGACGCCAACAATTGTATAGGTTTCCTCATCATCGAACCCCTCTTCGACGATGGTGACGGTAGAGCCAACGCGCACTTTATCGGCGCGGCCGTCATGATTAATCACCTGCGCCCGGCGCAGTGAATCTTCCAAATCCTTGATGCGTCCTTCAACAAACGCCTGTTCTTGTTTGGCATAATCATAATCGGCGTTCTCACTCAGGTCGCCATGGGAAATGGCGGCTTCCAGTCGTTCCGAAATCTCGGCTCGTTTGGCTGTCTTAAGATGCTGAAGCTCTTCCTTGATCTTCTGAATACCTTCTTCGGTTAAATAGACGATGTTGTTCTCATGCATATCAATCTCTCCAATATCAAAACCAACATCCCCAAATACAGTCGGGCATGTTGGCTGTATTGAGTCTTTGGTTCTAAGTTTAAGAAACAAGTGGTAGGCGGCTGTGGCTGAAACAACAGCCAGGGCAAATGGTGGAGATTGGACCATCTGCTCGTAAAATGAAACAACCCCGCAACAGGGCGGGGCAAATAACAGCGTATGTCATGACGATTAATAGTATAGCCTACCTGTTCATTTTTGTCGAGAGTTGTTTCCAACGGCCGTTTTTGCGTATACTCTAGCTGTTGATTGTTCTAGCATAGGAGCTTGAGCGTGGCCAAGACATTATGTAAACTACTGGAAAAGATCAAACCAACTTCGAAGAAATACGTTTCGCTGCTCCATGAGCCGCGATTCATCTGTAAAAAGTGCAGCCGTACCGCTAATAAGAAAAAAAGAGTTTGCGAACCCCACATGATCAGTTTAATCTGAGGTTGTCTAGTCGGTACGGCCGTTTCTGGTCGATCTGGTTATGCCTGGCATTGCTGCTGGTTAGCTGTCAGGGATTGCCGGCGCCATTCACGCCACCTACGCCCACGGCGCCCCCACCAACACCAGCAGCGCTGCCCACGCTAACGCCTTTACCCGCAGCCAACACTATCGCCGGCTTCGACTACCTGAGGCAGCAGCTACAGGCCATCCCGGCAGCCGAACGCCAGGCGTTGGTCAACCAATTTATGGCCCAACTGCAGCAGGCGCCGGTCGTTGACAGCAATCAGGCTGTTTTTCTCTGGCAGGGAGCGGCTGTTAGCGTGGCGCTGTGGGGCGATATGAACGGCTGGAATCTCGACCAACTATGGCAGCTAAGCCGGCTCCAGGACACCGACCTCTGGTATTATTCAGCCGAATTTGAGCCAACCGCGCGGCTGGATTATCAATACATCGTCAACAATCAGGCGCCGCGGCTGGATCCGCTCAATCCGAACACCGTGCCCACACGCTTTGAACCCCGTTCAGAGTTGCGTATGCCGGCTTACCGCCGGCCGCCAGAACTGGAGGTGGGGGCGGCTGTCCCTAGCGGCGCCGTTACCCGTCATACCCTCAGCAGCGAAACCTTGAGCCAGGAACGCAGCTTTTGGGTTTACCGTCCGGTTGGTCAAATAGTGGGCCGGGATTTCCCGGTTCTTTTTGTCCTGGATGGTGGTGACTACCTGAATTTGATCGACGCCCCCGATATCTTGGACAGATTGATCGCCAACCGCGACATTCTACCCCTCGTGGTGGTCTTCTCAACGCCGGTGCTGCGGGAGCAGGAGTATCACCGCTCAGAAGCCTACACGCGATTCCTGGCCGATGAGTTAGCGCCATATGTTCAGGAAAATTTCGGCGTGGCCATCGATCCGGCACAGACGGGCGTATTGGGCTCAGGTCTGGGTGGCCTGGCCGCAGTTCATGCGGCCGTAACCCGGCCAGATCGGTTTGGGCTGGCGGCCGGATTCTCAGGCTTTTACAGTCTGGACGATGAGGCTCTGGCCCGGGCGGCTGGCCGGCAGACGGCCGCTTTAGGCCGCTTTTATCTGGTCGCGGGCCGGTATGAAACGGCCGTCAGCGAGTTGGGCACTGCCATCAATGTGCCCCAGGCCAGCCAGCGTCTGGTTCAGGTTTTGCAACCCCGGGCCACGGCCGTGCAGTATGACGAACGCCCCCAGGGGCATAGTTGGGGCTTGTGGCGTGACAGCTTCGGGGATGCGCTGCGCTTTCTCTATCCAGTGTCACCGGTAAATTAGATCTTGCACCCATTGGCGCCAGATCAGGTCTTTTGGGCAAACCGATCTTCGCTGCGGGCGCGAAACACCAGGCGAATAGGCGTACCGGAGAAGGGAAACTCTTCACGGATGCGATTCTCAAGAAAGCGCTGATAGCTGAAATGAACCGCTTCCGGCTTGTTCACAAAAAAGACAAAGGTGGGGGGCGCCACCGAAGCCTGGGTGGCATAGAAGAATTTTACCCGAGTGTTCCCCTTTTGTGGCGGCGGATGGCGGGTAACGGCATCGCGCATCAGCCGGTTCATCTGGCCAGTAGCAATGCGGCGGAAGCGGGCTTCGTATACCTCTTGCACCGTGGGCAATACTTTAGTCACCCGCTGGCCGGTGACGGCGGAGATAAACAGCATAGGCACGTAAGGCATGAAGTTCAGATGATAGCGCAACTGGTCAGTCTGTTCATTGATGGTGTAGCTGTCCTTTTCTACGGCATCCCATTTGTTGACCAGAACAACCACGCTGGCCATTTCGTCAACCAACATGCCGGCAATATGCTGGTCTTGGGCGGTGATGCCTTCCACCGCATCAATGAGCAGCAGGGCCACATCTGCCCGGCGCAGCGCCTTAATTGCTCGTAAAACGCTGTATTTTTCTACGCCGGGATCAATTCGTCCACGCCGGCGGATACCGGCCGTATCAATCAGGGTATACTGTTGGCCCTCCCAAATGAGCGGCGTGTCAATGGCGTCCCGTGTAGTGCCAGCAATCTCGCTAACAATAACCCGTTCTTCCCCTAAGAGCTTGTTAACCAGGCTGGATTTACCAACATTCGGCCGGCCGAGAATGGCAATGCGAATGCCCTCCTCTACCAACTCTTCTTCTTCGAAAGGTGGGACAGCGGCGACAATCGCGTCTAGCAGATCGCCGGTGCCCGTACCATGCAAAGCCGAAACGGCAAAGACCTCACCCAGGCCGAGCTCGTAAAACTCATATATGGTTTCATGCAGCCGGGTGGATTCGAGCTTGTTGGCGGCAATGATGACCGGTTTTTGGCTGCGGCGGAGCATATCAGCCACTTCCCGGTCGGCGGCCGTTAGGCCAGTTTGCCCGTCCACCACCTGCACAATCACATCCGCATCTTGTATCGCCACGCCGGCTTGCTGGCGAATGAGCGGCAGGAATTGTTCGGAATCTTCGGAAAGGGGTTTGGTATGACGGCCGTCAGTCAGCTCAATGCCGCCGGTATCAACCAAAGTAAAGGCGACGCCAGCCCATTCACCTTCACTGTACAGCCGGTCACGGGTAGTGCCGGCCACGTCAGAGACCACGGCCAGGCGCCGGCCGATGATCCGGTTAAAAAGGGTGGATTTGCCGACATTTGGTCGGCCTACCAAGGCCACGAGAGCTTTTTGATTCATAGTTTTACACAGACAACCAGATAGGGGAGAGTGGCGGTGAAAGTAAGCCACCCAGGGGGTGGTTTGCCCGGCGCAGAATTGGCTGCCAGGTCGTCATCTAACGGAGGCCAGGGCATAGGTAACCAACTGGCCTCGTTGGCAATGTCCAACACGTCGGTAATGGTGACCGTCAGCATGAGGGGCTGGATGGAACGCACCTCCACATCATTGGCAAAAACATCGACAATCGGTTCCAGATTGTGATTTCCGGGGCCCAAATTGAGGAGATCCAGCGTTACCCGTACATCCGTCTCATCTATGGAATCTAACACCGGCAGGGGGCCAAACAGGAAGAGGCGGACTTCGGGTGGCTCAACGGTGTAGGTTAATCCCCGCCCCAAGCCGCGGATTTCTGGGCTAACGCTCAGCACAGCGCTGGTCAGAATTGGCTCGATTTCAACCGTAACAAAGACCGGCTGCACCTCATCCAGGAAAACGCCTTCAGGCAGCACCAGCGGCAGCTGTTGGGTAAACGAGGCCGTTAGCCCGCTAATGTCAATTGGCTCGGTGCGCAAGGCGCGCAGCTCTTCTAAGACCGCCGGCGCACCAGTGACTAGAATGCTGTTCGGCTGCACCGAAACGTTAAGCAGGCGAAAACCTTCAGCCGGGACACCGGTCCAGTCGGCCGTAATCGGTTTTTCGGCGAAACCGGCCAGTTCACGAATGGGAATGGTTACATTGACCAGATCATTGCTCAGGGTTAGGGTACCCACGCCGGTCACCAACCCCTGCAGGTCATAGAAGAGTGGACGGCGGCTGACCTCCACCGTCTGACGGGCATTGTCAAGGCTTATAATAATCCGCGCCTCGGCCAGCTGATTGACGCGCGACTGAGGGCCGGTCACACGAATCACTTCAGGTTCAACCAGGGGGCTGTCGCGCCGGTGACCACGAGCTACATTGCCTACCACATCCACCACCACTGGAATTTCGCGGGTGATCAGTTCTTCTATCCGTTCCAGGCGAACAACAGTGTTTTCGGGCAGCTGAGAGGTAAGCTGAATGAGCAGGCTCTGATCATACTGTACCTGAATGGGCACTTCATGCTCGCCCCAGGGTATTTCGCTTAGGTCGATAAAGGCATTAAAGTCGGCGGCCATCAGCTCATTGACGCTTGATTCTGGTCCTTCGATAGAGATGAAGACGGTGCTGTTGGCCTGGCTAACAAGCGCTGTGTCGTCCCGGAGATTGATAGGTGTAACGGACAGCGGTATCAGGTTGGTAATCACCGGATCGGCGGCGCGCACGGCCGTAGCCCAGATGATGACCGCCAGCAGTAGGGCAATGAATAACGTCGCCAGATTTGCCAAGAGGACGCGCAGCAGCCGGACAACACTGTTCATACTTTGGTCTGCTCCTCACGCGTCCGCTGGCGTGGGTTTTGGATAAAGCTCTGCATAGCGGCCGCCAATTGTGCTGGTTCCCGCTGGGGAATGATTCGGCCGTTGTGGGCAATAGAAATCTGGCCAGTCTCCTCGGAGACAATTATTACCACAGCATCGCTGACTTCACTAATGCCCAGGGCAGCACGGTGTCGCAGTCCCATTTGCCGGTCGGACAGGCTGCGGGTAGAGAGGGGCATCACGCAAGCGGCGGCAGCCAGCTTCTCTCCGCGAACGATGACAGCCCCATCATGCAGCTCAGTAGTCTTGTTGAAAATCGTTAAAAACAGCTCCGGCGATGGCTCGGCGTTAAGAACGATACCGGTATCTACATATTCCTGCAAGCCGGTATCCTGCTCAATGACTAACAGCGCGCCATGCCGCCGCTGTGATAGGCGCAGACAGGCGGTGGCCATCGCCTCCACCAGCGGGCTGCGTTCCTGCCGGCGAAAGAGGCGAAAGTAACGGCCGGCCCGCCCCAATTGTTCGAGAGCGCGGCGCAGCTCAGGTTGAAATATAACCGGAAAGGCCAGCAGCAGCGCCGGCAGGGTGTTGCTAACCAACCAACCAAAAGCGGGTAATTCCACAAAGCTGGCCAGTACCAGAAAAAGGAGCGCCAGAGCAATCAAGCCACGCAGCAGCGGTACCGCCCGCGTTCCCCGCACCAGCAACAGCACGGCAAAAATGGTCAGGGCGACCAGCAATATGTCGAGGGCACTATTGAGGGGCGCCCGGCTGAAGCGGTCAAGGTAGTAGGCTATTTGCTCTAGTATGAATCCCGGCATCTCGTTCTGTCTCTGGCGCCAGGCTAACTACTGGTTTTTTAAATCAGCTATAAGCTGCTGGTAATCAGCGTGGTTCGGTGGGTTCAGGGTCAAGAGTTTTTCAATGGTCTTGACCGCCTGAGTTGTTTCGCCGGCGTTGAGCTGCGCCTCGCCCAGTTGGTCAAGCAATTTGATCGCTTTATCAAGCTGTTTGCGCTGCCGGTAAAGACCGGCCAAACGCTCTACCAGACCGGCGTCTGTCGGTCGATGCTGGATCATCTCGGTGAGGATGCTTTCAACCCGGCTGCTACGGCCGTTTTTCACCAGATAGATCAAAAAGCGGTCTAGCTCGCGCAAACCCAAAGCGGGATGCCCCACTTTGTAATAGAGGTCCACCAGAGTAAGGGTTGTTCGCTGATCGGTCGGATCCTCTTTGTGCAGCTCTTGATAAGCGCTGAGGGCATGGCGCCAATCAAAGCGCTGTAAGTCAATGTCGGCTATCAGTCGGAGCAGGCGCGTGCGCCACTTTTTCTCTGGCGCTCCTTGGGCAGCCAGTTTAAGCGCTTCATTATAGGTCTGCCGCGCTTTGTCGACCTGGGCCAGTTGATAGTAGGTCTCACCCATGGCGACGGCATGTTCCAGTGAACGGTCAGTATTACCCTGATGTTGCAGAAGCTCAATTAAACGGCCTCTGATCTTTAGATCCAGCGGCGCCAATTCTGCAGCCCGCTCATAGGCGAAAATCGCGCCATCGGCATCACCGCGTACGCGGTAGGTGTCGCCAATCACAGCATACTTGGTTACGGCCGCCTCGCGCCGCTGTTGTTGAGCCAATAAATCGGCCAACTGCTGGTGCGCCGGCAAGTAATCAGGAGACAGCTGAATAGCCCGGTAAGTCTCTTCAATGGCCGTGCTGTAAAAACCGCGCCCGGCATATTCTTGACCCAGGTGCAGCGATTCAAGCACATGGTGCGATCCGGCCAGCAAGATGTCGCCCAAGATCTTTGTCTGGCCACCAGACAAATTGTCAAGCCGGATCCGCGCCTTTTTCACCTTCTCCTGCCAATCATCATCATCCAGAAACGCCAGCAAGCTGTTCGTGAAACTGATCGCCTGCTGCGGATTCCCCTTAACCAGAAGTGCCTCCGTCAGGTTATTGTACAGTTCCGTAAGCTGGCCGCCTCTATCGCGGCTAACCGTGCCGAGGTCAGCAAGCTTCAAAGCGGTGATGAAATGCTCCAGCGCCTTTTCTACCCGCCCGCGCAGTTGGTACACCTGGCCCAAAGCCAGAGTACTGGCCAGCTGGAAGGTGCGGTCCTTAATCGCAATCTGGAACTCACGAATCGCATCTTCAAGTCGCTTCTGCTCCAGCAGCAGCGTGCCCAGGTTGAAGTGAGCCGCGACATGCTCAAAACCACCTACAATGGCTTGTTCGTAACAGCCAATTGCTTTATCTAGCAGGCCGCGCGTCTGGTAGTCGAGTCCCTGACTGAGCAGCGCGTCGCGCTCAGATTTACTCAGGCCATTGCCAGAGCCTATTTCCTCTTCGCTGTCACTAAAGACAACCTCAGCTAGCAGCGCCAGCGCCTTGCGTTGCGCTTCCTGCAACGGTCTACTCTTCCCTGCCTGACCGTTGCCGCGACGACGACTCTCCACTTCAAACGGCATCAGTGGTCCGGTGGTGGGCAGTGGCGCCGGAACTGTCATGGGGGCAGGAAGGGACTGGCCATGCTGCAGGAATTCGACGGCCGTCAACACTTCCACATTGCGCGGATCGAGGCGTAGGGCAGTCTGACAAGCCTCCATGGCTCGACCGGGTTGGCCTTGTCCCTGCAAAATGCGCGCCATCGCCAGATATTCCTGCACGGCGTTGAGTGTATGACCCTGCCGCTGATAGGCGGCCGCCAACCGCTGGTGAGCCAACAGCGCCGTAGAGGATAAACTGGTAGCTCGCAGCCAGCTGGCCATCGCCTCATCATTCTTCTTCAGCCGGAGCTGAATCTCCCCAATCGCCTGATAGGTCTGTCCAGCTTCCTCACGCAACCCCAGCCGCTCCTGCAATTCGGCAATCGGCTGGAGGTGGATGATATCACCTTTAGAGTAGCGGGCGGCTTTCATGTAGCTGTCCAACGCCTTTTGGTACTGGCCCAATTCCATGTAGACCATACCTAAACCCGCGTACGGAGCCGGCTCCTGCGGCAGTTCTTGCGCGGCCATCTCAAAGGCAGCGATCGCCTCCGGCCAACGTTGATCCCAGCTATAGGAATGCCCATTGTTGAGGGCTTCTTCATAACGAATTCGATCTTGCGCCACGTCAAACTCCATTGGGCCAGCAGAAAAGGGTCACATACCCCATCCCGATTGGCTACGACATCAGGTTAACAGGTCAACGAGAATCGCCTTCTGGGCATGCATCCGGTTTTCGGCTTGCAGGAAGAGAACCGAGTTGGGGCCATCGGCCACATCATCCGTAATCTCTTCACCCCGATGGGCGGGTAAACAATGCATCACAATACAGTCTGATTTGGCCTGCGCCACCAGCTGGCTGTTGATCTGGTAGGGCGGAAATACCTCGAGCCGTTTGGCCGTCTCTTCTTCCTGGCCCATACTGGTCCACACATCCGTATAAATAACGTCGGCCTGAGCCACGGCCGCCGCCGGATCGGCGTCAAATTCAATCTGCTGACTGTCGCTCACGCGGAAAGATTTGGCCAGGGCAAGATCCTCAGCAGACAACCTGTAACCTTCAGGCGCAGCAATGCGAAAATGCATGCCGCTCTTCATCGCCCCAAACAGAAGTGAACGGGCCACATTGTTGCCATCACCGACGTAAGCCAAAGTCAACCCGGCCAGCTTACCCTTCGTTTCCCGTATGGTAAACAGATCGGCCAATCCCTGCGCCGGATGATTGTAATCGGACAAACCGTTAATCACGGGCACCGAGCTGTATTCGGCCAATTGCAGGATCTGATCATGGGCAAACACCCGGGCCATAATGGCATCCACATAGCTGGACAGCACGCGGGCCACATCGGGAATACTCTCCCGCCCGCCCATCTTAACTTCATTGGGCGAAAGATAAAATGCATACCCCCCAAGATGGACCATGGCCATCTCAAACGAAACGCGCGTACGCAAGGATGGTTTCTGAAACAAAAGGGCCAGACTCTTATTGCGTAAGACTGGCTCGTTGCCCCCTGCACGCCACTCATTCTTCAAGCGCAGCCCCAAACTCAACAAACCATCCAGCTCCTCTGGGCTCAAATCGGCTAGCGACAAGAAATGCTTCACAACGGACTCTCCATATGACAACTGGGTACGCACTGTACGCCTATGGCTTAATCAAGTAGGCAGCGACCGGTACGCTAACACTACAGCGAAAGTATAGCACAGCCAAAATAGGAGGGAAAGTATAAACATAATCTTCGACTTAAAGGGCTTGACAGCGAACAGTTGTTCGTGTTATACTCCAGAACAAATGAGCGGATTTGTTGTTTTCCCCTACCCAGGGTGCAGGAGGTCATTATGAGTGAGCGCGTGAAATCATTATCTGAACGCCAACGGGCGATTTTGGATTATATCTGGGAGTACATCATAGAATTCAGCCGGCCACCCACCATTCGGGAGATTGGCCATGCGGCTAACATCAGTTCCACCTCGGTCGTCAACTACAATCTGACCAAGCTCAAGGAGATGGGCCTTCTGAGCCGGGATGCGGAGGTCTCGCGCGGCCTGCGGCTCACCGAAAAGGCGATGGAGCTTTATGAGGCGGCCGTGGACACGGTTCGCAGCATGGTGCGCATTCCCCTCGCCGGTGACATTGTGGCCAGCCAACCGGTGGAGATGGGACATGACAACTTTGGCGTTTACGACGACAGTGATGCCATTGAGCTGAGCACAAGCATGTTCCCCAAGAATACGGAGGATGTTTTTGCCCTGCGGGTCCGAGGTGACTCGATGATTGACGCCATGGTCAATGATGGCGACATCGTGATTATGCGTCGCCAGGAAACGGCAAAGAACGGCGACATGGTTGCCGTCTGGCTGACCCCCAGTGACACGACCACGCTCAAGTATTTCTACAATGAGGGCAGCCAGGTGCGGCTGCAGCCCGCCAATCCTCACATGCAGCCCATTTACGTGAAACCCGAGGATGTGCGCGTCCAGGGGCGGGTGATGATGGTCATTCGCCAGACAGCGTAGACGTACCTGTTTTGGCAGTATACGGTAAACCAAAGTCCGGCACGGCAACGTGGTCGGACTTTTTGGGCTAAAGAGGTTGTCCAGATGTCCCCCCATGATCGGTTGCAGTACCACCTGGAGATACAGGCCAGGCAAATTGAAGAGGTTTTCACACGCTATCAGGTAGACGCATATGTGGCCGGGGGAGATGTTGATGCACAGGCGATACGTTTCGACTTACAAGCGCAGTTCCAAACTGGTTGGGAGCGCCTTCAGGGCCTGAAGCGAGATCTTACCCAGGCGCTGGGGGTAAGCAAACTGTGGCTGGAACCACAACCCGACGGCTGGCGCCTGACGGTCAACCGCGACAATGACCACCCGGTTGACCTGCTGGAGTTGTTGGAGGCGAATCGAGACCTGCCGCGCAGCACGGCCGTCCTGGGTATCGCCGAGAGCGGTCAGCCGGTGCTCATCAACCTGGCCGAACCAGGCATGAGCCACATCCTGGTTACGGGCCGGGCGGAGGCTGGCAAGAGCTGCCTGCTGCGCAGCACGGCCGTTTCGCTGGCGCTAAACAACCGGCAGGCCAATCTGCAGCTGCTCGTTATCGATCCCGACGAGACCATCACCGGACGAACGCAGCGGCCGCTGCTGGCGCCGCTTGACTACTTGCCCCACATGTTAGCTCCGGTGGTCGAGCGCCGGGAAGACATTGTCACCTGTCTACACTATCTGTTGGACGAAATCGCTTATCGAGAGGAACAGCGCAACCGAACACCGACCATCCTGGTGCTCATCGACAACTTGCATCATCTCCTGGAAAATGCTGGCCAGACAGTTTTGCTCCCCTTAACCCGCATCATCCAACGAGGTGACCAGGTCGGCATCCATCTGATGCTCAGCTACCGCGAAGGCAGCGGATCAACAGTGCCGTCTATGCTGCGCTCCCATTTTGCTGTCCGGCTCGTAGGTTGGCTAGACAATGCCCTCCAGGCGCGCTCTGCCACTGGCCTCGCTGACAGCCAGGCCGACTATCTGCTTGGTCGGGGCGACTTCCTGGCCATTAGCCGCGGTGAAAAGGTTCACTTTCAGGCCGCCTACATCAACAGTTACGATCTGCATCATACGATTGATAGTCTGTATCGCCAGTCGTCGCCGCGGCTGGTAGCCCAGCCAACCACAGTGCGCCCTGGCCTCGAAAGCGAAAAAGAAAACGGCTTGACCCACCATTTCGAACGTGAGAACGGCGACGAGTATTGCTTTGACGGCCGTTAAAGCTTTTGGCGGCTTCCGGCGCGGCGGCTATAGTTGGGGGCATGAGGCTGCAGCGCTGGGAACTGGCGATCGGGTTGATTGGTCTGCTGATTGGCGGGGGGCTGCTGCTTTTCTGGTT
>Ga0114946_10001938_pt1 | contig 14204 bp, 3 predicted proteins | sample WalLakDeSediment_FD_88676 | JGI IMG/M metagenome (GOLD analysis project Ga0114946, IMG submission 88676) | Lake sediment microbial communities from Walker lake, Nevada to study Microbial Dark Matter (Phase II) - Walker Lake 11/02/13 Deep Sediment | ecosystem: Environmental > Aquatic > Freshwater... | reverse complement strand
CGGTTGGAATGTCTCCGGTTTTATCACGATTGAGAATACCGGCACGCTTGACGCGGTCATCACTGATGTCGAGGATGTGTTAGGCGGCACCCCAATTGATGTATACTGTGGCGAGACTTTTCCCTACACACTACCTATGGGGCAGAGCTTGGGTTGCAGCTACAATGAAGATGGATATGTAGAAGGCCTCAATGAAGTCACAGTCACGACCGAGAGGAATACCTATACCGCTGAGGCTGATATTGTTTGGGGTGATCCCACCACCGAGGTCAATAAGACCATTACCATTAAGGACTATAGTGATCTTTTTGGCGAAGTGACTCTGGGTACGGTAACTGCCCCAAATAACGCCCAGTTTACCTATACCAAGGACTTTGCCTGGGTAGATTATGGCCAGGATGAATGTGGTGATTACACGTATCAAAATACTGCTAAAGTAATCGGCGACGGAGGCGTTGTGCTTGACTTTGATACAGCCAATCTCGATGTCTTTGTCCAATGTTATATCTATGAAACAGCCTACGCCAAGGGTGATAATGCTATTTGTTTCATTCCGACTTTTCGCAACTGGGGCTGGACTAACCCGATTACACAAGAACTCCTGGGTATGAGGCTAGGAATTAAAGAGATGGTGTCAGGAACTTATGAGATGGATCTGTGGGCCGGTGCCGCCCAATGCGATACTGAAAAGGGTACTCTGGTTGGATCGGTGACTGTAGTCTATGATGGCAATGGTTACGTTACCGTGACCTACAACGTCGACGATGACTATATCCTGGACGAGACACATGTGTATGCCGATTACGATTTGTTCCCAAAGGACCGCCGAGGCCGCTATACGGTTGCACCAGGACTTTATTACAACGCCAGCCCATTTGATGGCAGTGAAGTCCATGTGATCGCCCACGCAGTGGTCGGGTTGCCTGATCCAGATTTTGGACCGTAAACGTGACAGTCTAATAATTTTAAAATGGCGATTATCGAAGCAAATCACGATTTGCGCTGAGATAATGAACAAGACGCCCCCTCCTGTGTTTTGGGAGGGGGTGTTGGTTTATTGGGGTATGAATTCGTGGCGATTGAAGGCCACTGGCGACTGAAGTCGCTGCTACGGAGTGCACCAAGTCCCCCTACAGGGACTATAAATATCATAGTAGCCTGCGTAGGCAGGCGCCGCTATGCTTATAGTGTTCTTGGTTGCTGCGGTTTTAACCGCCAGAAATACTCACCCTAATTATTAACTTTATATAAAATCCTGCCCCTGCCCCTTGTATAACACGATAAATATGATATTATAAGGACTAAATAAATAGTCCTAGCATGCGCCTCCAAATCGTAGCCAATTAACACCTAGCATCCCTGTCTTCAACCCAAAATCAATCTCTAACCAATTGGCTGCTTCAAACCAAAACCATGCCAAGACGGGAACTATCAAATCAATTACCTTAATAAAATGAGGAAAACAACCATGTCCGAAAATAATGTCAAAAACACCATTTCCATCACCGATCCGCCAGTGGTTAAATCTATCTTCTCAAGCACAGCCTGGGCCTGGGTCTGGTTGGCAGCTCGCCTTTACCTGGGTTACGCCTGGCTCACATCTGGTTTAGGTAAGATCGATAATCCGGCCTGGATGCAAACCGGTAGTGCCCTGCAGGGCTTTTGGGAACGGGCAGTCCTTGTGCCCGATGCCCCCGCCCGACCAGCTATTGCCTTTGACTGGTACCGCACGTTCATCCAGTTCCTCTTGGATGGTAGCCATTACACCTGGTTCGCACCGATGGTGTCCATTGGTGAGCTGCTGGTAGGCGTTGCCCTTATCTTAGGAGCGTTCACCGGCATTGCTGCCTTCTTTGGTGGATTTATGAACTGGAATTTTATGATGGCCGGAACGGCCAGCACCAACCCATTATTGTTCATCCTTTCAATCCTGTTGATCCTGGCCTGGAAGAACGCCGGCTGGGTGGGCTTTGACCGCTTCCTGCTGCCCTTGTTGGGCACCCCCTGGCGACCAGGTCGCTTATTCAGAACGGATAAAAAGCAGCAAGCCCTGGTGGAAAAGCAATCGACTCCTGGAGAAGTTTAGCTTGTTGCTTGATTGTAACCACACTAGAAAATCGATTGCTTAATTTACGATCGGGGATATGAATAAGGGGCTGTCTTAAAAGTCAGCCCCATTTTCTGTATAAAGAATAACATTCATGCAGCTAGTTCTTTGGAAAGAATATTTTTCGGAAGAAATAGCGACTATTGAGCTGCAACCGTTGCAATATTATCGGCCATACAGAGGATACCCCAACCTGTTTATCCTTGTTCACTCCCCCTTTAATTGAGTTGGGTTATAATGATCCCTGTAGACTAGGTTTCCATAAATGAAGAGACTATATTGTTCATGAAAAATCTGGAAACGGGTTCCTGTCCTGCGCAAACCATTTGTTCATCGTAAAACTGACGGGAAAGAAATCTGTCACATAAGCATCAACATGGGATAGAGCTTATGGAATAGATCTAGTGAAAATACCAACAAAGGGGTGATGATGTTTGATAAGATCCTGATTCCTTTGGACGGATCCCCTCTGGCTGAGACGGTTTTGCCACATGTTATTGCTCTAGCCCGGGGTTATGAATCTGACATTTACCTGCTGAGAGTTCTAGATCCGCAGGGAGTTCCCACGATTTCGGGTTCCAGAGACCACCTGGAATGGCAGATTATCAAAGCTGAGGCGAAAGCCTATTTGAATAACATCAGGGATCGTTTACAAGAGATAGACCTCCATCCCGAAATCCACATCATGGAAGGCAGCGCAGCTGAGTCCATCCTTGAATTTTCTGCTGACCACGATATTAACCTGATGGTACTCAGCAGTCATGGGCAGAGCGGCATCAGTGGTTGGAACGTTAGTAGTGTCGTCCAGAAAATTATATTGCGTGCCCGCACCTCGGTTATGATCGTGCGCGCCTACCATCCATTCAAAGGTGGGTTGACCGAACTTCAATATCGGCGCATATTGGTACCTCTGGATGGCTCTCTCCGGGCTGAAGTGGTCTTACCTGTTGTCAATAAATTAGCCAGCGAACAGGGATCTGAGTTGATCATCTGTCACGTTGTCCGCAGGCCAGAAATGCCACGACGCATCCAACATTCCCAGGAGGACATCGAGTTGTCCGAAAAAGTAACGCAACGAAACCGTATCGAAGCATCGCGTTACCTCGAGCAGGTCAACTCTATTGTGGATGCAAAAACGGATACTCGTTTAATCGTCGATGATAGTATCGTTGCTCCTCTTTATGAACTTGTTGAGCAAGAACAAATCGATCTGGTGGTGCTTTGCGCACATGGTTATTCTGGTGGGACAAAGTGGCCGTATGGAAGCACTGTCATAAGTTTTATTGCTTATGGCAACACACCGATGTTGATCTACCAGGATTTAGACAAAAATCAAATGGAAGGAACGCTGGTTGAAGAAATTGCCAGAGAGGCCGGCTCGCGCTGATATATGGTTCAAAGCTCACTGGAAAACAAACCCACTCAATCTGATGATACAGTCCCAGTTGAGGACCTTCAATCCGATTTAGAACAGCTTGCCCGAAATTTGGCTGACGAACACAAAGTCTCCCATCAGTTGGAAGAAAAACCCTGGTTGACTGCACTCTTGGAGAGGTATGCTTCTAAATTTGAAGTCGCATACCAGCACTTACGCAATGCCTCTGAGAGTGAACTGGTCTTATCTGTTGCAGCCGAGTGGATTCAGGATAACGTACATGTGATCAGGCAGGCACTACGCCAGATTGGTGAAGATTTGACCCCTGACTATTACCGGCAGCTTCCCAAACTGGCTGGTGGCCCATTAGCGGGTTATCCGCGTGTTTATTCCCTGGCTCGTCACTTCATCCTTTCATCGAGAGCCCAACTGGAAATGAATGATTTCCTGGGCTTTGTTATGGCTTACCAATCGCAGGCTCCATTGACAATGGGGGAAATCTGGGCCTTGCCGATCATGTTGCGCTTTGGGATGGTCGAGAGCCTGGTTTTGGCTGCCGGGCGATCCATTGGAACCTGGCAGGGTGATGATCATCCCCTTCCATTAATGGATCTTTCTGCGCATCTTTCAGACGACGACCTTATTGGCGTGGCGGTCACCGGTCTGCGCACCTTAGCCGCGCAAGACTGGCCAGAGTTCTTCGAAACCCTCAGCCTGGTGGACCGAATCCTTTCTGAAGATCCCGCTGGTATTTATGCCACTATGGATTTCGAGACGCGTGATAAATATCGCAAAGTGATCGAGGTACTTGCACGAGATTCTGGCAATCACGGATCACACGACCAGGATGCCGGTATCCACGAGTTAAAGGTGGCTACAGATACCGTTGAACTTGCGAAGGCTGGTCTTAAGAAAACTGCCACCTTTGACGAGAGTAGCGACAGCATACCGGACGCTTCCTTTTCCGGTTTTATTTTCTCTCGCCATGCCCACATAGGTTACTACCTGATGGACCGTGGGTTGTTCGAGCTTGAGGAGCTGCTTGGTTTCCAGCCAGTCTGGTATAAAAGGTTCTCTCGCTGGGTCTTCTCCAAACCAACTTTGCTATACCTGGGATGTATCAGTCTGCTGTCGATGCTTATCTGGCTTCCCCTGGTTTGGTATGCCTGGATTGCTGGAGCAACTCCTTTTCAGATGGTCGTAGTTGGCTTACTGCTGGTGGTACCGGTGTTGACCATTTCCAACAGTCTGGTGAACTGGCTGATCACTAAATTTACTACGCCTCGCCAGCTCCCCAAAATGGATTTTGAGCGCGGCATACCTGACCAATGCGCCACTATGGTGGTCATTCCAACCCTGTTGTCGAGCCTGGATGAAGTCAAGACTCTTCTGCACCAACTGCAACTGCATTATTTGCGCAACCAGGATGAAAACCTATTTTTCGGTTTGCTGACCGATTTCACAGACGCACCCCAAAAAGTAATGCCCGACGATGAGCAGATACTTGCTGCAGCTCAAGAGGGTATCAACGAATTGAATCGTGCCTACCCAGATAGAGCTGTTGCGCCCTTTTATCTGTTCCACCGTGAACGCTTATGGAATCCACAAGAGGAATGCTGGATGGGTTGGGAGCGTAAGCGTGGTAAACTGCACGAATTTAATCGGATATTGCTTAGTGGAGAAGACAACTCATTTACTGTTAAGATCGGTGATTTGGAGAATCTACCGCAGATCAAGTATGTGATAACCCTGGATAGCGACACACTCCTGCCTATGGATAGCGCCAGTCGATTGATTGCTACCATGGCTCACCCACTCAACCAGGCGGAGTTCGATCCTGATACTGGTGCGGTAGTAGCTGGCTTTACCATCTTGCAGCCGCGCACAGAAATCTACCCCGCCAGTGCCGGTCGTTCTCTTTTTACCCGTGTTTTCGCTGGAGACACAGGCCTGGACCTGTACACTCTGGCTGTGTCTGATGTATATCAGGATTTGTATGGGGAGGGTATATACGTCGGTAAAGGTATTTACGATGTAGCTGCCTTCGATCGTAGCCTGGAAGGAGTTGTACCTGAGAACGCACTGCTCAGTCACGATCTGTTCGAAGGTGTCCACGGTCGGGTTGGCCTGGTAACGGATATCGTTTTGATCGAAAATTACCCTCAACATTATTTTGTTCAGGTAAAGAGGTCTCACCGCTGGGCGCGTGGCGATTGGCAGCTCTTGCCCTGGCTTCTTCCCATGGTGCCTTCTGCCTCAGGAGAGAAGATCCCTAACCGCCTGTCAATTATCGATCGTTGGAAAATACTGGATAATTTACGACGGAGTTTGGTGTCAGTGGCTTTATTGGCTTTGATCGTCACCGGGTGGCTATGGCTTCCAGGTACTCTTGTTTGGACCCTGGTTGGTGTGCTGGGGCTGGGGGCACCATTTTTCAACAGTTTTCTCGATGCAATCATTCAAGTGATCCAGAGAGTGTCTCTGCGACGGACGCTGCTTTCCCTGAGGGACGGTGCTGTACGCTGGTTGCTTGCGGTAGCATTCCTGCCGCATGAGGCTACAGTGGTGCTAGATGCAATCACCACAACCCTCTATCGATTGTACCTCTCTGGCAAGCATAAGCTGCGCTGGACTACCGCCACCCAAACAACCAATCTTTTTGGTGATGATGTCGGCAGGCAATTACCCCGCAGAGAAATGCTGGTTGCTTTTGTCCTTACAGCCGGATTAGGCTTGCTTGTCTGGCTTATAAACCCAGCTGCACTATATGTTGCCAGCCCGCTGCTGATAATCTGGTTGTTATCTCCCGAAATTGCCTATCTGATCAGCAGGCCAATCCATCGAGGACCTTCGCCGCTTACCCTGCATCAACGACGTCGTCTTAGGAGTCTGGCTCGCCATACTTGGTTGTATTTTGAGAGCTTCGTTGGACCGGAAGATAACTGGTTGGCTCCCGACCACTACCAGGAGTCGCCCCTGGGTACGGTTGCTCACCGCACCTCTCCAACCAACATTGGTTTGGCACTGCTCTCCACTCTGGGGGCTTTTGACATGGGTTACATGGGTATGCTGGATCTTGCCGGCCGCTTACGCAGCATCCTCGATAATATGAGCGGTTTGGAACGGTATCGTGGCCATTTTTTGAATTGGTACGATACCCGCACCTTGGATCCATTATCTCCTCGCTACGTTTCAACTGTGGATAGCGGTAACCTGGCAGCTTGCCTGGTCACACTGGGTGTTGGCTGCCAGCAAATGCCTGCTCAACAGATATTCCGTTGGGAAACATGGGTTGGCCTGGTTGATCTAATGAATCTATTGCAAGATTTGATGAAAGACCTTGAAAAGACCGATGCTCGCGAGGCAGCCACTGATCTGCATGGTTATCTCGAGCAGACTGTACAAAAAGTATTGGCAGTCAGAGAGACGCCCAATGCCTGGCATGCACTGTTCGCGGAGGTGTCAGGCGAAATCACTGCTGGAATTGAGCAACGATTGCTTAGTTTGGTCGAAGACTTCAACGAGGTGCTCAGCCTCGAGCACCTCCAGCAGTTGCGTGTCTATAACCGGCGCCTGCGCTATCACCGTGACAACACCATGAGAGAAGTTAAGATGCTGCTACCCTGGTTGTTTAGCATAAATGGTGATGTGGACGCTCTTTTCTCAAAATTGTCCCAAAGTGAAAATGTAGGTGAGAAAATTCAACATGCTTGGGAAAGACTGGTCAATCTTTTCCCTACGACAGCCAACCTCGGTGAGATTGTCGCAATCTGCAAAGCTGCAAGAACACAACTTGCTTTGCTGCGAAATTTGTTGGCAGATCCAGCTTTATTACAAAAACTCCCCACGGATCTAGTATCACAAGCAATCGAATGGATTGATCAATTTGACCAGGAAGTTGAAACAGCTTATCTGGCTGTCCGTGTAATGGAAATAGGTTATCAGGAGCTGCACGATCTGGCTGACAAATACATCGATGAGATGGATTTTACATTCTTGTTCCACGAACGCCGCCAGGTTTTCCATATTGGTTACAACGTCACCCTTGAAAAGTACGATAACAACTTCTATGATCTCCTGGCATCCGAGGCGCGCATTGCCAGTATTGTGGCCATTGCTAAAGGTGATGTCCCTCAAAGTCATTGGCTGCACCTTGCCCGGCCATTCACCCAGGTGAACGGCACCCGTGTGTTGCTCTCCTGGAGTGCAACCATGTTTGAATATTTGATGCCCTTACTGTTCCAACGCAGTATCGAAGGTACCGTTTTGCACCAATCTTCCCTGGCTGCCATCAGGCACCAATATGAATATGCAAAACAGAAGGGTGTACCTTGGGGTATTTCCGAATCGGGTTTCTATCATTTTGATTCAAACCAGTTTTATCAATACCGTGCTTTTGGAGTTCCCGGTTTAGGATACAAACGTGGATTGAGTGACGATCTGGTAATCACACCCTACGCGTCTATCCTGGCGCTTCCACTTCGTCCTCAAAGGGTGATAAGGAACATCGAACATCTGACGTCGTACGGAATGATCGGGAAATACGGTTTTTATGAAGCGATCGACTTCACTGCTGCACGCCTGCCCATAGGTGAAAAATTTTGCATTGTACGATCGTACATGGTCCATCACCAAGGTATGATCATGCTGGCAATGGCCAATTACTTTAAAGACAACATCATGGTGCGTCGTTTTCACGAAGATCCCCGCATCCAGATTGTGGATCTACTTCTGCAAGAAATGGTGCCGGGAGATGTGCCTTATGAATTCCCCCTCAGCGAAGATGGTCATGTTGTCCGTCCCACCAAGCCGAAAGTTACCACTGAGCCCTGGCAGGTGGAGGTGGAAACCCCACAACCTAGAGTGCACTACCTATCCAATGGACGTTTAGGTGTACAGATTACAAATACAGGTGGTGGTTGTGCTACCTGGAACGATATTGATCTTACCCGCTGGCGGGCGGATACCACCCTGAACGATTGGGGTACCTGGGTTTACATTCAGGATATGGATCATCTTGCTGATGGTGTCCCACAACTCTCGTCGGCTACCTTCCAACCCGTAGGAATTATCCCTAAATCTCAAAATGTACCTTTTGACGGCCACATGGTCCATTTCCACCACAGAGACCAGGATATCACTGTATCTACCGAAGTAACTGTGGCTCCCGACGATGATGTCGAAGTACGCCGGATCACCCTCACCAATCACAGCGATCGCCCCCGCCGATTACGGTTGACCAGCTATGCCGAAGTTATCCTGGCTTCCCAGGCAGCAGACGAGCGCCATCCCATGTTCAACCGCCTCTTTATCGAGAGTGAATGGATCCCTGAAATAAACTCCTTGCTTTTCCGTCGCCGTCCTCGACAAAATGATGAACAGCCACTATATCTGGTGCACTCTGCAGTGGTTCCATTGGGCATGGAAGTCACTGGGACCTACGAAAGCGACCGTGCCCGTTTTATCGGTCGGGGAAGGACACCTAAGTCACCTTTGGTGCTAACCGATCGTGACAATGCGACTTCTAAATCCTGGCTGTCGGGAACGGTTGGTGCTACTCTCGATCCAATCATGGCCATTGGGCAGGAAGTTGAATTACAGCCCTATGGGTCAGCCCAATTTGCTTATCTCACTATTCCTTCCGATTCTCGCCAAAAAGCCATGGAGATATCTGAGCGCTTCCAGGCCTGGCAACTGGTAGAGCGTTCTTTCGACCAGGCTCGCTCAAAGGCAGAAGTTGAATTACGACAATTGGGAATTAAACCCGAGCAGTTGCCCATTTTCCAAAATTTGCTTTCCGTACTCATCTACCCTCATAACGCACTGCGCGCTGCACCAGAAACTCTGGCTGCCAATAGAAAAGCACAGCCTGACTTATGGGCTTATGGCATTTCCGGAGATTATCCAATTTTGCTGGTGAAGGTCCATGAGGCTGAAGAATTATCACTAGCCCAGGAACTATTTCAGGCCTTTGCTTTCTGGCGAAGACGAGGCCTTAAGGTTGACCTGGTCGTACTTAATATGCAAGGCAGTGATTATGGGCAGGTTCTTTCTGGCCAGTTGCACAGGCAGATGTCACGCCTGAAAGTCGAGGTATGGTTGCAGCGCCGGGGGGGCATCTTCCTGCTGCATATCGATCAATTAGACGCTGAAGATCGTATTTTGTTGGAAACAGTTTCTCGAGCCATCCTGGATGGGGGAAGTGGGCTCTTGAAAGACCAGCTCAAGAGAATGGAAGCAATGCCTCAGTGGCTGCCTCCTTTTATTCCCTCATCGCTTCAAGTAGTAGAACCCCAAGTAACTCCCCCTGTCTCCCGGCCTGAAAACCTGTTGTTTGATAATGGATTAGGTGGTTTCAGCCCTGATGGCCGTGAGTTCCAAATTTACTTAGAACCCGGGCAAAACACTCCAGCACCCTGGATCAACGTGGTAGCCAACCCACAATTCGGATTCCTGATCTCTGAATCTGGTGGCGGGTTTACCTGGTCGCAAAACAGCGGTGAGAACCGCTTAACCCCCTGGAGTAATGACCCAGTATCTGACAGACCTGGTGAGGTTCTATACCTGAGGGACGAAGAAACGGCAGAAGTTTGGACACCTACACCATTACCATCTGGCGCCGAGGTTCCATTCTTGATTTGCCATTCGGCAGGTTATTCGACCTTCGAGCATAATAGTTTCGATCTTAATCACCAATTACGACTTTTCGTTGCACCTGATGAGCCAGTTAAGATCATCCAACTTCGCCTCGAGAATCTGTCCAATCGACCTCGTCGCATAACTGCCACCTACTATGCTGAGTGGGTTCTTGGAGCAATGCGTGAAGCCAACCAGCAGTACATATCTCCCGAGTTCAATCAAGAATGCCAGGCAGTCCTGGTTCGAAACTCCTATAATCAAGAATTCGGAGAACGGGTAGCATTTCTGGCTGCCAGTAAAGATTTGCACGGATTGACCACCGATCGCACTGAGTTCCTCGGAAGTTTAGGCGATTACAGCCGTCCTGCAGCTTTGGGCCGTATTGGTTTAGCCAGCTCAGTTCAATCCGGGCTTGATCCTTGCGCAGCTGTTCAGCTACACATCGATCTAGAACCAGGAGGCGTTGATGAGATTTATTTCCTTCTGGGACAGAGTGAAAACCACGAGCAAGCCACAGCCCTCATCCGGCGTTACCAGAAGCCTAAAAATGTGACTGCAGCATATCATGCCTCCAACCGATTCTGGGATGATAATTTGAGTGCAGTCCAGGTTTCAACCCCCGAACCGGCTATGGATTTGCTGTTAAACCGTTGGCTGCTTTACCAATCTCTTTCATGTCGAATTTGGGGACGTTCCGCATTCTACCAATCTAGCGGAGCATATGGTTATCGAGACCAGCTCCAGGATGTATTGTGCCTGATCCATACCCGGCCAGATCTTGCCCGTGAACACCTGCTTCGTGCGGCAAGCCACCAGTTTGAAGAAGGTGATGTGTTGCATTGGTGGCATCCACCTTCCGGGCGCGGCGTCCGCACGCGCTACTCGGATGACCTCTTATGGTTACCGTATGCCACCATCCATTACGTCGATGCGACTGGAGATAAAGGGGTGCTGTCTGAACAAATTCCGTTTCTGGTTGGAACAGCTTTGGAACCAAACGAGAAAGAACGCTATGGTTCCTTCTCGGCAACTCCTAAAACATTCACCCTTTATGAACACTGCCGCCGCGCCCTGCAAAAAGGAATGACATCAGGAGATCACAGCCTGCCCCTCATCGCTGGTGGAGACTGGAACGATGGGATGAATCGAGTTGGCGCCGGTGGTCGCGGTGAATCGGTTTGGTTGGGTTGGTTCCTGAACGATATTCTCACCCGTTTTGCTGATATCTGCCAGGAGATGAATGATCCCGACTGTGCTGAGGTTTATAAAAAACAGGCCAGGCAACTTCAGCAGGCTTTAGAACAGCATGCCTGGGATGGTGAGTGGTACTTGCGAGCGTTTTATGATGATGGCACCCCTTTGGGATCGGCCAATAGCCAGGAGTGCCAGATTGATTCGCTTTCGCAATCCTGGGCTGTACTCTCAAAGGCTGGAGACCCTGAGAGAGTTAAAAAAGCCATGCAGTCTTTGTATGAGCGTTTGGTTTTGCCTGAGGATGGGTTGATTCTACTCTTTACACCTCCTTTTGATCAGACCCCCTTAGATCCTGGTTATATCAAAGGCTATCCTCCAGGTATACGTGAAAATGGAGGCCAGTACACTCATGCTGCCTTGTGGGTCATTTGGGCATACACCCAGATGGGCAAGGGCGATATCGCTGAAGGTCTCTTCCGTTTGATCAATCCGATCTACCACGCTGACACACCCGAGAAGGTGCAGCGCTACCAGGTTGAACCCTACGTAATCGCGGCCGATGTTTATGGTCGCCCCCCACATACGGGTCGTGGAGGGTGGACCTGGTACACCGGTTCCAGTGGGTGGATGTACCGCTTGGGGATCGAAGCCATATTAGGACTCAGGCGAGAAGGCCAGACAATCGTCGTTGATCCTTGCATTCCATCCGGGTGGAGTAGTTTCAAGATGACCTATCGCTACCAGGGAAGCATATACCTTATACAGGTTGATAACTCGCAAGGTGTGTGCCGGGGGGTTAGTGAAGTGCGGTTGAACGGCGTAGTTATACCTGATGGACGTATCCAGTTGGAACGAGATTCTGGTGAGCACCAGGTCACGGTTCTAATGGGACCTGATTCGTAAGTCAGGAAACCTTACCTGACAAAGGAAAAGGTGACCATTCAATCGGTGTGAATAGAATTGCGACCTACGAATGAATAACATTGATGGATCAGGTTTCCATGCTTTATAGAAAATCAAACACTCCCATAAATCTACGGGAGTGTTTATACATAAATATATGGGTCAATTAAGCCGGGAAGTTATGCTTTGATCCGTTCTCCCTTAGGATCGTACAGCGGCTCTTTTTCAACCACCGCGCTGACCCATTCGCCGAATACCAGCACTTCTAAATTTGTACCGACTTTGGCATAATCGATTGGCAGGTAAGCGCAGGCAATGCTCTTCGCCACCGAATAACCGTATCCACCAGAGACCACCCAACTGATGATCTCTTGTTTGTCAGCAGTACGGACTGGCTCTTTGCCCAGTACAACCGTGCGGCTGTCAGCCAGCGTCAGGCAGCATAATTTCTGTTTCAAGCCTTCACTTTTTTGCTTCAGCAGAGCTTCGCGACCGATGAAGTTTTCCTTATTAAGGCGCACTGCGAAACCCAGTCCAGCTTCGTAGGGGGTGTAGTCTGGGGTGATCTCACCACTCCAGTAGCGGTAGCCTTTCTCCAGCCGCAGCGTGTCAATCGCCCGGTAACCGGCTGCCACTAACCCGTGTTGCCTGCCGGCTTCCCATAGCGTATCCCACAACTGCTGCCCGTATTCCATCGGGCAGTAAATCTCCCAGCCCAGTTCGCCAACATAGGTGACCCTCAGCGCCAGCACTGGCACATTGCCAACTATCATCTTCTTGCTGGTCATGTAGGGGAAGTTATCATTCGAAATATCTTCTTTAGTGACCTGTCCTAAGATCGTCCTGGCCTTTGGTCCCCACAGCCCCAGGCAGCAGTAAGCTGAGGTGACATCCTCGATCGAGACCGATCCACCTTCGGGCATGTTCAACCGCAGCCAGGAGAGATCATGCTGCCCAAAAGAAGTGCCGGTGATGATGAAGAAGCGCTGTTCTTCCAGGCGGGTGACGGTGAAGTCGCACTCGATGCCACCACGCGGGTTGAGGCACTGGGTGTAAACCACTGATCCGACAGGTTTGTCGATGTCGTTGGCGCATACGTACTGCAAGAAGGCCAGGGCACCTTCGCCACGGACCTCGAATTTGTTAAAAGATGTCTCATCGAACAAACCAGCGTTCTGGCGGGTCTGTAGGTGTTCGTAGCCGATGGCGCGCGACCAGTTGTAGTGTGCCCATCCCTTAGGTTCGTGCCCGTGCTTGGCGTGTTCTTCGTATTTTTTGAACCAGTTGGGGCGTTCCCAACCGGTCTTCTCACCGAAGTGACAACCCAGTTCTCTCAGGCGGTGGTAGGTAGGCGACATCCGCAGACCGCGGCGGGAGAGGCGTTCTTCGTATGGGAAGTGGATATCGTAGTACTTGGAGTAAGTCTCGATGGTGCGAGCTACGATGTAATCCTGGCTGGCGTAGTTGCTGCCGAAACGGCGCACATCCAGCGCCCAAACATCCCACTCAGGATGCCCATCTACAATCCACTCTGCCATGACTTTGCCGATGCCGCCCGCGCCAGCCAGCCCGTGGGCGCAGAAAGCACAGGCTACCCAGAAGCCTTTAACGGCTGTTGGACCCAACAGGAACTCGCCGTCGGGGGTGAAGCCTTCTGGCCCGTTGAGCAACTGGATGATTTCGGCTGACTCGAGTGCTGGCACACGGTGGATGGAGTTTTCCATTAGAGGCGCGAAACGTTCCCAATCTGGGTTTAACAGCTTGTACTTGAAATCTCTGGGGATGCCATCCAGCCCGAAGGGAGCCGGGTCGCGTTCGTAACCGCCGGTGGTGATGCCACCCACCTCTTCGCGCCAGTAAACCAGCAGGTCCGGGTCGCGCAGGGTGGGGAAGTCATGCCGTACACCTTCGATCGGTTTGGTGACAATGTACAGGTGCGCCATGGGCACAACCGGTAGCGACAGACCGACCATCTTGCCAACCTCG
>Ga0114946_10001937_pt1 | contig 14207 bp, 15 predicted proteins | sample WalLakDeSediment_FD_88676 | JGI IMG/M metagenome (GOLD analysis project Ga0114946, IMG submission 88676) | Lake sediment microbial communities from Walker lake, Nevada to study Microbial Dark Matter (Phase II) - Walker Lake 11/02/13 Deep Sediment | ecosystem: Environmental > Aquatic >... | reverse complement strand
TGGTGCAGCCAAGCGATCCGTTCCGGCCGAGGTCGCTTGGGATTGATAATCCGGCGCAGTTTATTCACTTTTCTGGGCCATATTTAGAATTGCTGCTGAGACTGCCAGCGCCTTGCAATTTAGCCTAATTGGATATATAATAACCGCATTACGTTAGTATAGAAATCGAATTTCCACCCACAGAACAACAGATCATCAGCTAGAGGGGTCCATATGGCAACTTTAAAACGGTCTCTGCGCCCAAGTGAGCTGGCCAAAAAAGGTTTGGAACTTGTTGACCGGCTACAAGCCCTGGCAGGCAAGCCTAAACTTAAATGCAAAGAATGCGGTGAAAGTTGGGACATCCCTGACCCGCGCGAGCGCTATACAGACAACTACTTCCGTTGCCCAAATGGCTGCAATGTCTCCACACGGGCACTTTAAGATTACCAGATATTCACGATCGAACGGAATGCGCTAAACACTTCTTTTTGAGAAAGCTATCGAACCGCGCCCTGATATGCTACGACTACCGCTTGCAGGCGCTGCTCCAGTCCTTCCAGGACTTCGACCTCGCTATCATCCAGCTGGGCAGCGCTTAAGCCATCCAAAAACAAGTCGACGTAGCCTGGACGGGCTCGTTCATCCTGCCTGAAGGCCAACAGGTAATCCACCCCCAAGGCGATTTCACCCTCTTTAATTAAATCAAGCTGCTCACCTGCGAGTGTTGCAAATGTCCAGTTGTTTGAATTCATCCCTGCTCCTTATCGGGACATCTCTCCCCAATACACAATCAAGCAATTATTTACAACTTACAGTAAGGCACCTTTACCACTAACACACTAAGGACCATACTGATATCTGTGCAATTAATATACCAAGAATACCAAACTAGATCAACAATGTCAATTACAATATTAGAGTGACACACTTCGAAGATTACGGTATAAACCCCCATTTCCGGTCATCTCCGGCTGAACTGGGTAACGCCTTAATATTTTGAACTCGAGACACATAAAAACTCATCTCAAGATTTTGTAATTGTTTGCTATACTTGTGGAAATCTGTAAAGTACGCTGATGCTGATCTCACCTATCGTTTAATATCTTATCTAAATCTCAAAAATATAAGGCTTCTATGAACCTACCTGACCAGCCGCCTGCTACTTACCTGCCCACCAATCCAGAGCCATCCCGTGGCGCTTTGCACACCATAATCGTCAATCCCACTTCCGGGCGCGGAAATGGGGAAAAATACTACCCTCTTATAGAAAAACGTCTGTCTGAGTTAGGTGTGCATTTTGAAATGATTCGCACGGAAGGTCCAGAGCACGCAATTCTGCTGGCAGAAGCAGCATCAAGGTCGGGCAGCGAGGTCGTGGTGGCTGTTGGCGGAGACGGGACGGCCAACGAGGTATTAAACGGACTGGTGCTTGCACGCCAAGCCGGTGAAGGAGAGGCCGTTCTGGGATTGATTCCAGTCGGGCGCGGTAACGACTTTGCTTTTGGCTCAGGTGCAGCAGCTGGCTTTGAAGAAGCCTGCCAAGCCCTGGTCACTGGTTGGCGCAAATGGATCGACGTTGGCTGTGTACGGGGCGGAGATTACCCAGAAGGGCGGTACTTCGGCAATGGTGTGGGGATCGGCTTCGATGCTGTAGTTGGTTTTGAAGCCTTAAAATTGAAGCGGTTGCATGGCTTTCCTTCTTACATCGTGGCAGCTCTAAAAACGATCTTCTTGTATTATCATGCTCCCTTGGTGAGGGTTGAATTTGACGGATACGAAAAGCAGCTACCCGCCTTGATGGTTTCTGTGATGAATGGCAAGCGCATGGGTGGTGGTTTCTTCATGGCGCCAGATGGCCAACCAGATGATGGTTTGTTTGATATGTGCATTGTCAATCAAGTTAGCAGGCCAGCCATCTTTAAGCTGATCCCCCGCTTTATGAAAGGCAGTCAGGCCGGGCACCCGGCCGTCCATATGGCGCGCGCAGACCGGGTGACCGTTACGGCCTTACAAGGCACTTTGCCTGCCCACGCCGACGGAGAGACGCTGTGTTATGCGGGACAGCGGCTTGAGCTTTCAGTTATGCCCAGAATGTTGGAAGTCATCGTTCCATTATAAATGGAGGGAAAATGACCATCACAACCAGGGCAGTCAATACCACCATCAAAGGCCTGACACGTCTTGCCTGCCGGGTAGAAACCGGTGCCCTCAGCCAGGTGCCGTCATCTGGACCCTTGATCCTGGTATGCAATCATATCAATTTCATGGAAGTCCCTCTGGTTTTCACCCACCTGCAACCACGCCCGATCACTGGTTTTGCTAAAGCTGAGACCTGGGACAACCCCTTTTTACGACCGCTCTTCAACTTTTGGGGGGCCATTCCTTTGCGAAGAGGCGAGGCGGATATCGCCGCGCTGCGCAGAGGCATGCAAGCCCTGCAAGATGGTAAGATCATTGCCATAAGCCCTGAAGGCACTCGCAGTGGTGATGGACAGCTGCAGCGCGGCATCCCAGGTGTGGTCATTCTGGCTTTGAATTCTGGGGCTCCTCTCTTGCCAATGGTTTATTACGGGAGCGAAACATTGCGTCCCAATCTGATGCGTCTGCGCCGTACTGATTTTCACATTCGGGTTGGGCAACCGTTTTATCTGGACCCTCACGGGATTAAAATCAATCGTGAGGTACGCCAGATTATGACAGACGAAATTATGTATAGGCTTGCAGCCTTGCTTCCACCTCCATACCGCGGAGTCTATGCAAATCTTGATCTGGCAACACAGCACTACCTACGGTTTGAGCCCATTATTGACTGAAGGGGCCATGAACGCATCCATAACTACTCCTCGTTTTATTTATTCTTAGAAGAACTATTCATCGGTATAATCGGTGTATGAGAAGAAAGATCTGGTTTGGTATTTTTCTAACAACTGTTTTTCTGTTCACCGTAGCTTGCAGCCCATCGCGCGTGGCCACCCAGGAACCCACACCCATTCCTCCACGCCCACCTGTATTTCCCAGCGCTACCCCGCTAACAGAGGTTTCAGAAACCCCGGACGCAACAATTGAGGCCCCCTTGGAAACCGCTGTTACGATTCTCCCGAGGGTGGCTGATATACCCAAACCATTATTCTTCTTGGCGGATAAAGCTGTTTGGATCATTCGCCCTGGGGAAATGGTAATTCAACGATTGACTCCTCCTGATTTAAAGGTGACCTGCTTTGATGTCTGGCCGGAAGATAACCGTATGGTCTATGGTACAGATACTGGGCAGGTATACCTGGTACGCAATACCAAGGCAGAAGACCTGACTAGCGTTCTGGAGGAAGAACCGTTTATGCTGTTTGACGCTTTCCCAGATGCACCTTATCTAGTACGCTTGGATAGTTTGGTCTGGTCGCCGGATGGCGCCAAACTCGCTTTTACAGTCGACTACTCTACTCCTGGAGCTTCCCAGACCGCCGGATATCCCAGTTCACCTTCCGGATTGTGGCTTTTTGAGCTTGCAAGCCGCCAGGCAACCTGGATCGAGAGTAACCATTATTTGGGTCCCAACCAATCTGACCCAAACTTGGTTCGAAGGCTTACCGCCAGTAGCTGGTCTCCAGATAGCACAGGCTTGCTCCTACATACGATATCCCGCGAGGGAATAGATACCTTAATATTGAACACACAGGACCCAGACGGTTTGCTCATAGACCCACCTGGCGAATACTGGGGTAGCTCATCCTGGAGACTTGATAGCCAGGCGGTTTTACTCTCTGGCAGACAGGGCTCCCTTACCAGTGATTTGCTACAGGTGCAGCGCGATGGCTCTGAAGCGCTGGTATTGACCGATGGTGAAGCGGAAGGATTATACATTTTCGATGCAACCGAGCTACCCTCTGGGACCGCCTTTTTAGCGAATTGCGCCGGATGTGATCCAGATCAGGTCCAGCTGTACATAGGGCACCGTGCCGGTAATCGCTTCGTATACACTGCTGCTAATATCCGCCAATACTGCCAAAACGGTGTCCCGCGCAATATCACGTGGGATCTCTCCGGCCAAACAGGTGCACTCGATTGCGGCCCTGGCGAGCTGCGCGTTCTGCAATTCCAAGTCGACAATGTAGCCGAAATAGATTTATCGGATTATCTTCGACCGCTCGGTGGTGCGGAATTACTTGAAATGGCGTGGGGCGGGGGTTAAAGACTGACCAGGTAAGCCTGACCGCCTGACCGGGACCGAAAGGCCCGGGAAAAGCTAATAAGCATCTAGAAGGTCTTATATTTAAGGTGACAGTAGCTTGAGAAAGCGTTCTGATGATTTTGTCTATACGCAGCAACCAACTTATCTGGCTCTTCTGCCAACAGAGGTAGACAGAAAAATCAAATCCCTCTTACGCTCCAACAACGAAGAGAGTGTTGCATGCTGGCACGCAACACTCTCTTCGTTACTCCCAAACTTCTTGATTACGGCTGATTTCCGCTTTGATTCTGGCTGCCACTGCTGCCTTGGTTCTGGTTGCTACTACCACTCCCAGATGGCTCTCCAGGACCAGGACCACCTGTTTCAGAATCACCGCCCTTATGTTCGAACAGAGTAATATTTCCACTATTTTTCGGCGTGTATTGAGCATCATCCAGACCTGGTCCGTAGCCCTGTCCTTCACCAGCCTTTATCTGCTGGCCTTCCTTTTCCTCCACTAGAGAATCATCAACCGGAAGTGGTTCCGGATCATCCACCGCTGCCAGCAGATCTAGCTCTTCCGCGTTACTCCCAAAGCGGTGTGCAAAAGTTTGTTTGAACTGTTGTGGGTTTTCGAGTCCACCATCTATAATTCCCAACATGTTCATGAACATATGTTGGAACATGAATTGGAATGCATTGGGGTCAATTACCTCCGCATTGTATGTTCCGTCACGCGCCTGATCGCGCTTGTAATCTACAACATCCCAAATATGGATTTGAGCTTTGATCTTGGTCAAGCCCGCCTCGGAATCTTCCATAGCAGCTACAGCCAATAAGGCATCTTTAAGATTTTCCGCTAAGCGTTCAGCCCAGATTTTTTGGTACCGAAGAGTGAACATCTCACCATTTTGTGTAGCAAGACCGGCTTCAAGCATCCGGCGATTGGCATACTCAAGAGCCAAATCCAACTTTGCATCTTCACTTTTTGTGAAGCGGAAATGAAAATCCTCGGTTGTCATCTTAACCCCGTACAATGGATCGCCCGGCAGGCTATCCTGGGACGCCACCACCGCCGCTCCAGTGCCACCGAACAACAGGCTAAGTACAATTAATACAGAAGTGATCGTTAACATAATTGTTTTGCTCCTTTCTCCTATTTCAATATGCAATAAGGCGATTTATACAAACATTTATTCGTTTATCACCCCATCACTGTTTCACGGGTTCTATCCATTAAGACAGACTAACACTTGATATGATACGGGTAAAATATTTTCTAATTTTTTTGGATATATATACCGATAATAAAAAGGTTCGGGAAATGGGTAGCTCCATTAACATTTACGGTTCAGGTTTAGGACTCTGGTTCTGTGTTCCATCACGATAGTATTGGTAATTGTCACCAGCTTTTTCCTGAGTGTAAGTCCCGTTGTCATTTGGTTCCCCCGCACCGAAGCCAGCATTTTCATCTGCTTTAAATTGTGCAGATGATTCATCGCTGCCAAAGTGAGAGGCGAACTGAGCACCATCAATACCATATCCAAACTGAGCTTCTGGATCGTAAGATCCTTCCCCGGATGGGATTTGCTGATCTTGCAAGGAAATTTTATCTAACGATAACTCACCCGTCAGTAGAAGGAAATCATCGCTTGAAATTACAAACAAATCGAGCCGCTCCAGATTATTACCATAGCGACCGAGGATCATTTCCTCAAAATTTTGCGGGTCTTCCAGTCCCACCACCACGATTTCGTAGGACTTGCGGAACATTACCCTTAATTGGGGATGATCATTGCCGCCGTCGGGGCGATCATGTGAAACCTGATCCTGAGGACGCTTTTGAATTGCGACATATAACACTTTGATCTGGTCTTTGATGCTGGTCAAGCCAGACTCCGGATTATCCATTGCAGCTGCAGATAACAGAGCATCCTTCAGGTTTTTCTCCAGACGTTCCGTCAATTCTGTCGTTTTAGCATAGGACCATTGCTGGCCTTCGTTTTCCAATATGCTTGCTTCTACAAAGCGGTTATTTACAAAATCGAGCGCTTTCTCCAGTCGCTTTTCCTGGTTATGGGTAAAAGTCAACTGGATATCCTCAGTCAAGGTTTTAAGTGCGTACAACCCTTCGCCCGGTAAACTATCCTGAGCCGCAACAACCGCCGCTCCTGTTCCACCAAACAGCAGGCTCAATACTATGATTACGGATGTGATAGCCAGCATATAGTTTTTTCTCCTTTTTCCTTACAATCTGGGGGATATCCTGGGTGTGTCTCTTAACAGGCTCAGATGTGGATATTCATGCTTACCTGGTTTTGCTTGTTAAGACACGAAATCGATTATTATGGTACGGGTAGGTTATCAATTGCACCCAAATATCACTTGCATTTAACCGTTATCCCTTGTATGATAGAAAGAGACTAGTCCCGGTCTAAAAATGCCCGGCCAGCCTGGCCGACCTTGAACCAATACTCCAAATTTCCTGAGGTTATGATGGCGCGGCTATCGATCTACTTGCTTGGCACATTCCAGGTCCGCCTGAAAGATCAGTTTGTCACCCATATCCTACGCACTGAGAAGGAGCGTTTGCTGCTTGCCTACCTGGCCATTGAGCAAGGACGCTCACATTCACGCGCTACACTCGCACAAATTTTTTGGCCCGATCGTTCCGAGCCCATTGCCCGCACCAATTTACGCCAGGCTTTGATGGGAGTCCGCCAAACCATTGGCGACCGCACAGCCACGTCGCCTTTCCTGACGCTGGTCGAAGAGAGTATCCAATTTAATCCCCCTTACCCCTATTGGATCGATGCCAACGCCTTCCAGGCCTGTTTTCAGGCTGTCCAGAACCACCCTCATACCCAGTTGGAGACCTGTCAGACTTGTATGCAACGTTATCACGAGGCTGTTACCCTTTACAGGGGAGATTTCCTATCTGGCTTTCTACCGACCGGCAACTCAGTTTTATTATCTTGGATCAACGCTCACCGCGAGCAATTCTTCCGCTACTACATTAATGCGTTACATAATTTGACCGCATATTATCGCGCCCTGGGCAGGCTTGAGTTGGCTATGCGCTACGCACGCCAGCAAGTTGTTATGGCACCATTAGAAGAGAGAGGCCATCGCCAACTTATGAGCTTGTTAGCCACCGATGGCCAGCGCAGCGCCGCCATGCAACAGTATCTGGCTCTTAAAAATACTCTTTGGGATGATCTCGGTCGTCATCCAGCTCCCGAAACCGAAGCTCTGCTCGATCGAATTCGCAACGGACGCTCATTGGAAACCGGGCGACTTGATCCCAATGTCCCACCACGCCTACAGGTCAGCACATTTATTGGCCGGCAGGAGGAAATTGAGCGCATCACGAAATGTATGGTTGACCCAGATTGCAGGTTGCTGGTACTAAATGGTCCAGAGGGCTCTGGCAAAACCCGGCTTGCCCTACAACTCGCCAATCAAAACGTCGACACTTTCCGTGATGGTGTCTGGTTTGTGGATGCCAGAAAGGATCAAAATACAAACCAGCTTACCGGCAGTATTGCTCAATGCTTAGGTCTAAAATTTCCCGGAGGCCAACCGGTTCGCGAGCAGCTCTTCGAATTTCTGGCGCCCTTTGAAACCCTGCTCATCATTGATAATTTCGACGGCCTGACTGGTCAAACGGCCTTCCTGGCTGAACTATTATCCGTAGCTCCCGGTGTAAAAATTCTCATCCTGTGTCGTCGTCGCTGCGCTCCACCAGTTGCCTGCCTGTTTGAATTGCATGGACTTTCATACCCTCAAGATTTGGACGATCCCAACCCACTTGCTTATCCAGCAGTGCAACTATTTATGCACCGCGCCCGCCAGGTCCACCAGGACTTCCAGCTAACCGGTCAGGATGTGCGCTACGCCGTGCAGATCTGCCAACTTACTGGCGGAAACCCACTGGCGATCGAACTGGCCTGCACCCGGCTGACTGAACACACCCCACAAGAGGTAGCCCAAAGCCTTCAACGTGATCTGGCGAAATTACATGCATCGCTAAATAGTGCCCAGCCGCCGACCGAAGCCTAGATCTCTCTCCTTCGTCTAATTTAATGTTAGAATCGTGCCACTTGAGAATGGCCACAGCGTCGCTAGGCTGAGGTCATGCCCACAGATTACGCGCAAAGAAAGGTACCACATCATCAATCAAACCTCATCCCTGCCAATCGGATCTCTAGTACTGGCAGGCCTGTTGGCTGGCACAGGCGCCGGACTTGTCAATCTGCTGCTGGCAGCCATAGCAAGCGCGATCTTCCCTGTCCCACCTACCTTCCGCCCATTCATGGCCTGGCCAATTCTGGCAGCCTGCCTGGGAGGGTCATTGGGCGTTGCCGGTTTATATGGCTTGATGGACCGATTTACGCGTAAATCCCAGCGATCGATGCTTTTCGCGACTTTAACGGCTCTGCTAATATCGTTCATCTTGCCTGCCCAATTGCTCGACCCCGAAAGCTCCAATTCACCAGGCGTAGGATTGGAAATTGTGTTAACTTTGTTTCTTATGCATACAATTGTGGCGTGGTTGAGTATACGCGCCATCCAACGGCTTGCGCAAAATAATTACCCTTAATATCACCAAATTGAGGTACACCCGCGTGCGGACCAATTGCCCCAATTTGTCAGATACTATTTTTATTATTTGGAGGTCTTTATGGTAAATATTAAGAAAACCAACGGCGTAATTGGCATCCTCACGGGTGGCGGGGATGTGCCTGGTCTAAACCCCGCCATTCGTGCTGTAACTATACGCGCTATCCGGGAAGGATATAAAGTCATAGGGTTGCGACGAGGCTGGGCTGGCATCTTAGAGATGCTGCGTGACGAAACTGCCGACAATACCAATCATTTCCAAGTTCTTACCGAAGAAGTTGTCAATCGAGCTGGTCGTACCGGTGGTACGTTCTTGCACAGTTCGCGCACCCGACCCAGCAAAGTGAAAAAGGAAGAAGTTCCCGAACACTTGCGTGATACCTACAGTGAAGAAACCAATGATCTAACCGATGAAGTAATTAAAAACCTGGACTGGTTGGGTATCGATTACCTGATCCCCATTGGCGGAGATGATACCCTCAGCTATGCCGTACGTCTCTATCAAGAAGGGGTCAAGGTGGTTGCCATCCCAAAAACAATGGACAACGATGTACCAGGCACTGACTACTGCATTGGCTTCTCTACCAGTGTCACGCGCACGATCTCGCTCACCAACAGTTTGCGCACAATCGCTGGCTCCCATGAACGTATTTTAGTGCTGGAAGTCTTTGGCCGTTACGCTGGGTTTACTGCCATGCTACCCACTATGGCCGGAGCGGCAAATCGGTGTGTCATCCCCGAATATAAATTTAATATCGACCAACTGACAGAGTTACTGGTAGATGACCGGAATCGAAACCCCAGTAAGTACTCCGTGGTATTAGTTTCGGAAGGCGCTATGTTTTCTGGTGGCGAAATGGTCTTTCAGGACCAAACTCGCGATGCCTACGGGCACGCGAAATTGGGTGGCATCGGCGACTTGGTCTCATCGGAGATCAAAGAACGCTCTGCCAAATTCAATAACGGAAAATCCGTCGGCATTGTCAACCAGAAACTCAGCTATATGATGCGCGCAGGAGATCCAGATGCAATCGACTCGATTGTCCCTATGGCTTACGGCAACCTGGCCCTTGATCTGGTCATGAACAATATCCATGGACGTCTGGTGGTTCTTAAAAACGGTCGCTACGACAATATGCCTGTGGACGTTGTTACCAGCACCAAAAAGCTGGTCAATGTTGAGCAGCATTACAACACCGAGCGTCTGCGCCCAAAGTACAAGCGCTTTGAGATGAAACCGCTATTCATCATGACCAGCGATTGAATGAAATATTATGTTCACCAAGTTATCTGCAGATGCGTACTTAAGTGTTCGCCCTCTGTTTGCTGAGTTAGACTACAATCTGCTGATTGACTCCGTCATATCTGGCAACACCCCAGGTGTAGTTTTTGTAGACCAACCCAGCCAACCTGAAGTAGCCTTGCTCTGGAACCGCCAGGATGCTCTTATCCTGGCAGGAAGTCCGGATGCCAGTGTTGATCTAAAGTTCGTTCGAGAGATCGGGAAGTTACTCCAGCGGGTGATCCTACCTGATGCGCGCCGACGATACATCCCACTGCTTTCCTTACAATGGCATCCGGGTGAATGGGAAATCCATCTACCGGGAATCCTGGCTGGATGGCATCCTGAAAAAGCCTACCGCCGCCTGTACCTGCTCAAGCAAATCGGCTTCAATTACCGTCACGGTTTCATGCCAGGTCATTCCATTGAGCGTATCAGCCCACAGCTCTTGCAAAGCGATCTACTCAACCGCGAGCAGGTTTTGGGCTGGATAGAATCTTTCTGGCCTTCCAATGCTGTTTTTTTGGAAAGAGGTTTTGGATATTGTGTTGTCACCCGTTATGCAATTACCAGCTGGTGTCTCAGCGTATTTACCAGTTCGAATCGCTTTGAACTTGGCGTAGCAACAGAAGAAGCTTTCCGCCAACAGGGTCATGCCTCACTGGCTGTAGCTGCCTGTCTGGAGCATTGTTTACTGAACGACATGATCCCAGAATGGCACTGTTGGGAAGACAACCTTCCCTCCATTAGATTAGCAGAAAGGGTGGGTTTTAAGCAGCGTATGTCCTATCCCGCCTACCGCTTTCAAACTGGTCTGGTATATCCTGGCTAAAATTGTCAATTTCTATAATTGTGGTATAGAGACCAGATCTCATAATCACTGGTCTGCTTTTGCCAGTTGGATAGCTTCCTGAGCTGCGGTAATGACAAAGAATATGAACAAAAGCAAAGCAACCGCACCAACAACCAAGTCATAAGGGGTCAGATTAAACTGTCCCAGCAAACCAAGCTCAATTGATAACAATTGTACTCCTGCAAAGAACATAACTGTATTCAACAGGATTGCCAATACACGAATCTCAGTAGGACCTAAACGGCTATACGAAATTTTGAATTCCCCCGTAACGCAAGTGCGAATAAAGACTAAGAGAGACAGAAGCAGGTATGCAATCAAGGTCAGACTGGCAACGTGGAAGCTAACGAATGGTGTCAAACCCAATCCTAAAATGATCATCATCTCGTTTACTGCATCCGTTGTATGGTCGATATAAAACCCGTAAATCGGTCGTTCAATATGTCTGTAGCGCGCCAGCGTACCGTCCAGACTATCGCCAAACCAATTGATGACAAACCCTAACGAAGCCAACCATAGGAAATTTCGATCGTAGTTGCTCATGGCGTAGCTGGCAAGAATCACCACTGCCCCCACCGTCCCGAAGATCGTGCAGGTATCTGGTTTAACCCATTTTGGCATATGGGCAGCCAACCATTGTAATGCCGGTCTTTCCAATGGCCCGAGCAGAATATCGTTCACCCGCTTGTGTTTATGAATGTCACGCATCATGCCCCTCTTCTCAGGATATCTAAAACCTCTGGCCAAACCGGAAGAGTCATTGTCCATTGCTCTGGCGACTGACGGATAAACTGCTCTGCAATGGATAACACCTTCTCTGCGTTTCGGAGCAACCCTGTTTCCCGGTGAGAGTAGCTATCCATCTCAATCATTTCAGACGTCAAGATATGGTATTTGCCATCTGACCCCCAGCGAGTCACTATGATCATCACCGGAACTTCTGCTCTGCTGGCAAGAAAGACGTGGTGTGTGGGCAGCGCTGCCGGGCGACCAAAGAATTTTGGCTGGCTTGATGCATCAGAGATGGGACGGTCAATTCCAGTCACTACATAACCGCCTTTTTGCAGATGCTGAAGTGCATGCCGCATTGCCCCAACTGAAGCCGGTAACAAATTCATCCCAGTCCTTTTACGCATCTCATATTCAAGCTGGCGTCCCCCTTGTGGGTTTGGGATGGTCAATACAAGCGGTTTCATCCCCTGTGCGCAAAGGGCCTGTAAAACCAGGTCAAAAGCACTCAAATGCAAGCCAACCACCACCAATCCACGTCGATCAAATTCAGATCGTTCGAATAATTGCCTGGTGGCATTGTCTAACACGGTCCGACGAATTACGGATTGTGGATCATGAATGTAATGGTACAAATCAAAAGTAGACCGAGCAGCATGCTTGAATACATTCTGCGCAGCCGATACCAACTCCGATCGAGGTAAATTTTCTCCCCGCACCACCCATTGATTAGCTTGCACCGCGCGCACTAGAGCCGAATCGGGTTGCCTGCTTATCCGTACGGCAATCAAATCAGCAAGAGCATAACCCAACCGCGGTGGCAATACACTGCCCAACTGGGAAGCCAGCCGCACACCAGAAGGACTGTTGATAAGTTGGTTAAAATTTATCGCCATGGGTTAATTGCCAAATCGTAAAAAGCACATTATACTGCATGGCTCCGACTACCCAACAAATTCGACCACCCAGCGTAGTATAATTACCCTACTAAGCCAGGATAGCTTACAGACATTCTAAGTTTGCATTTAAAAGTAATCTGATCAGGGATTAAAGTTATTTCATGACCATCAGACGGGTGGCCATCACCGAAAACATCCTCAGCGCGAACGACCAGGTTGCTGCCCAAAACAACGCTCGTTTGTGCGCTGCTGGCATATTTACTGTCAACCTGATGGCCTCCCCAGGCGCTGGCAAGACCACCCTAATCCTAAGAACGATCCAGGAACTCACTCCTGACCTACGAATCGGGGTTATCGAAGGAGATACTGCTCCAGTCACCATCGATGCCGATAAAATTCTAGCTATGGGAATCCCAGCGGTGCAAATCAACACTGGCGGAAACTGTCACCTGGACGCCATCATGGTCGCGCGGGGCATAAGCCAACTGCCTTTGGAAGAGCTCGATTTGCTCATCATTGAAAACGTTGGCAACCTGATCTGCCCGGCTGCCTTCCATCTGGGGGCTCATGCAAACGCCCTTATAGCCAGCATCCCTGAAGGTGACGACAAGCCCTACAAGTACCCCGGAATCTATCGCGGTCTCCAAATACTGCTAATCAGCAAAATCGACCTGCTGCCTTATCTGGAATTTGATATGGACTACTTCCGCCAAGGTGTCGAGATACTTAATTCCGGCTTGCTGACCTTTCCACTCTCCGCCAAGACCGGTCAGGGTTTCACTCCTTGGCTTGCGTGGCTAAAAACCAGCGTAGCGTACATGAAAAGATCTTCATGAAATTTCACAATTCATCCCAAACTAGTAGCCAGGCTTACTCAAGCGGTCACCAACCCAAAATTTACTTGGAGGAACCATGACCAACCGTTTGAAAGAATTCATAGGGTACCGCAACCGCATGAATGAACGAATCAGCCAGATCGATCATCTGGGCATCAAGCGCTTCTTCAACTTGGACACTGCCGCCTATCGGGAAGGTGCGCTGAATAACAAAACCAAAGAATTGCTTGGCTTGGTCGCTTCGGCTGTGCTGCGCTGTAATGACTGCATTGATTACCATATTCTGCAATGTATCCAGGCAGGCTGGAGCGACGACGAACTGTACGACGCCCTCAACGTGGCGCTGGTGGTGGGTGGTAGCATTGTCATCCCGCATTTGCGTCATGCAATTGAAACCATCGATCTAGCCCGTCAAGAAGCCATCGATTGATGATAGAATATTCTCATGCCAGATGCTTCCCTTTGGGATTTCTGATAAGAAAGCGCCGCATTCGGGGGGAGCTGTCAACTTAACTGAAGCATCCAGGCGCTTATTGATCCATCCCCCCTCCCAATTTACTCGATGCAGCCAGAGAGGGAGTAATGAAGATTACACAGATTACACAGGAGAACCTGCCCGAAGCTGACGATATCTTGTGCTCAGCCTTTCAATCCAATTGCAGCATGATGGCTGACCTGCACCGCCTGCTTCAGATTGAACCGGGCGGTTATTTATTAGGATACTACAAAGATATGCCCGCTGGTACAGTTGGCGCTGTCAACTATGGTCCCTTTGCCTACCTGGGCATGATGGCTGTCACGCAAGCAGCCCAGCATCGCGGTATCGGACGACTCCTTT